>Ga0073928_10001616_pt1 | contig 42340 bp, 42 predicted proteins | sample PaiPotPPA55metaG_FD_76969 | JGI IMG/M metagenome (GOLD analysis project Ga0073928, IMG submission 76969) | Iron sulfur acid spring bacterial and archeal communities from Banff, Canada, to study Microbial Dark Matter (Phase II) - Paint Pots PPA... ...
CACCGCCGGGCTTCAGCGCGGTGAATACCGCGTGGTTGACATTATCTCGATTGAAGCCGCGTCCGACCATGTCATGGTAATTCATATCGATGATCACAGTGTCGAGTGAGCTTGGCGGCACGGGCAACAGGTCCGGCGAGTCGAACGGCTTGGTAATCTCGACCACGTTGGACATGCCGGGTTCTTTGACGCGCGCTTGCCACATTTCCCCCGCCTTCTTGAAGCGCGCGGGGAACTCCATATTTTGCGAGTAGACCTTGCCGTTGGGACCGACCGAGCGCGCCAGCAGTTCTGTTGTGTACCCGCCACCGGCCCACAAGTCGGCGACCTTCATACCGGGCTTGATTCCGAAAAACGCCAGTAGCTGCTCGGGCTGGCGTGACGAGTCGAGTTTGCGGTCGGCCGTGGGACGCGCCGGCGAGTTGACGGCGTCCGCGATATATCCAGGTATCCGTGACTGCGGTATGGCATGCGCGCGCTCGACCTCGGCGGGGTTGGCGCCCGTGCCAGCCATAATCATCACGGCGAGCATTACGGGGATTGCGACGAATATGTGGCGCATCAATAGACTTCTCCTGCAAAGTCGGGATTCCGAGCCCTCCAGACCGCTAGCCGTAGTATGAGGATTAACTATATTCTCAGGGACAAGTGATAGCGGGCTCGGGCCCGCGACGCGAATGGGACTCAGCACCGAAGAACCAGCTCCGGACTTTGCCGGGCTGCGTGTATTTGCGTTCGAGAGCCGAATGGCCGTGGAGACGGTCAGCCTCATCGAGCGATTTGGCGGACGTGCGGCCGTCGTGCCGGCGATGCGCGAAGTACCGTTGCAGGACAATCACGCGGCGTTTGAATTTGCCGCCAGACTGCTTTCAGGGAAAATTGACCTCGCCATTTTTCTGACTGGCGTGGGGGTACGCGAACTCTTTCGCGTGATGGAGACCCGCTATACGCGCGAACAGTTGGTCAAAGCTCTGGCCGGAGTGGTGACCGTCGCACGCGGACCAAAGCCAGTCGCGGCGCTTCGCGAACTCGGACTCGCGGCAAGACTAACAATTCCCGAACCCAACACCTGGCGCGAAATTCTTTCGTCGCTAAGCAAATCCGTGCAGCTCGACGCGAAACGCGTCGCGGTACAGGAATACGGCATTTCGAATCACGATTTGATTGCCGGGCTCGAAGCACGCGGCGCGCTGGTATTCGAGGTACCGGTTTACCGCTGGAGCCTGCCCGAAGAACGCGGCCCGCTGCGCACCGCGGCCTGCGCAATCGCCAAGGGCGAAGCCGACGTCGTACTATTCACCAGTTCAGCGCAGGTAACAAATCTGATTCAGCTTGCAGATGCCGCCGGGGTCGGGCCCGAAATCCGCCGCCGGATGCGCGAGATCGTGGTCGGCTCGATTGGGCCTGTGTGCTCTCAGGAATTGCGCACGCATGGCATCGAGCCTGATTTCGAGCCCGCGCACCCGAAACTGGGCCATCTGATCAAGGAAGCGGCCGCTCGCGGCGCGAAAATCCTACAACAGAAGCGCAGCCAAAGAGCCGCGATTATCGAGGTTCGGCAGCCCGGCGATGCAACCGCAAACAGGATCGAGTCAAGTCTACTTGCGGAGCACCCACTAATGCGCGCTTGCCGGCGTGAACCGGTGCCGTACACGCCGATTTGGCTGATGCGGCAGGCGGGCCGTTATCTGCCGCAGTATAGGCGCGTGCGCGATCGGCATCCGTTTCTGGAGATGTGCCGCCAACCGGACCTCGCTGCGGAAGTTACCGTTACCACGGTCGAGCGTTTGGGGGTAGATGCGGCGATAATTTTTGCCGACATCCTGTTGCCATTGTTGCCGATGGGTGTAGGGCTCAAGTACGAAGGCGGCGACGGACCGATGATCGAACGTCCGGTTCGTACGGAAGCCGACGTCCAGAACCTGCTGGATGTGCCCGTTGCTGAATCACTTGGTTTCGTGGCCGAGGCGATCAGAATTGTGCGGCGCGCGTTGTCAAAGCGTACACCGCTGATTGGCTTCGCCGGGGCACCGTTCACCCTCGCTTCGTATCTGGTCGAAGGAGGCTCGTCACGGCAATATCAGGCGACGAAAACCCTGATGTACACCGACCCGCCGGTGTGGCACCAGATAATGGAACTGCTCGCCCGAATTACCGCTGAATATCTCAAGCTGCAAGTCGAGGCCGGCGCCGACGTCTTACAACTCTTTGATAGTTGGGTAGGAAGTCTCGGTCCCGACGATTACCGCCGTTTCGTGCTGCCGTACACCAGACGCGTGATTGCTGCGATGCCGCCCGGAGTGCCGGTTATCCATTTCGGCACGGTTACCGGCACTCTGCTCGAATTGATGCGCGAGGCAGGCGGCGACGTAATTGGTCTGGATTGGCGCGTTGACCTGGCCGAAGCGTGGCATCGCCTCGGCTATGACATCGGCGTGCAGGGCAATCTTGATCCGGTGGCGCTGTTTGCGGAAATCCCGGAGATCAAACGCCGGGCGCGCGAAATTCTCGACCGCGCTGGCGGGCGGCCTGGCCTCATCTTCAACCTGGGACATGGCATCCTGCCGGAAACGCCAGTTGACCATGTAATTGCTCTCGTCGACATGGTGCATGAGATGAGCGCGAGATAAGGGCGGCCGGATCTTGCATCCGCTGCGCGACGGCGAAATCCCGTCTCTCCCGGTGCCTCGAGGGAGAAAGCTTGGGGGGATTCTGAGAGAAGAGCATGCACGGAAGAGACGGCGGTTGTCAGGCCGTAATGCTGATAGGGTTTGGCGGCCCCACCGCCGCGGCTGAGGTGCGGCCATTCCTGGATCGGGTGCTGGCGGGCAGACCGGTTCCGCGCGAACGCTATGAAGCGGTCGTACGGCATTATGAGGCAATCGGCGGTCGCTCGCCCTACAATGAAATCACAATGCGGCAGGCGGCGGCGCTGCAGCACAAGCTGCGAGGGATGGGGATGCGTGCGCCGGTCGTCACCGCGTTTCGTAACATGCCGCCCTTTTTCGATGATGCACTGCGCGACCTGAAGCAGCGCGGAATCCGTCGCGCGCTCGGGTTTGTCCTCGCCGCTCATCGTTCGGAGGCGAGCTGGGATCGCTATCTCGATGAGATCGAATTGGCGCGTGAGCGGCTTGCATGGAATGCTGCCGAAATTGAATACCCGTCTTCATGGCATGATGATCCTGCGTTCGTGGCAGCGGTAGCGGATCGCGCGCGGGCTGCACTCGAACGGCTCGACGCAAGCACCCGCGAGCGCGCCGAATTGGTTTTTACTGCTCATAGTATTCCGGTCTCGATGGGCGGACGAGCTGGCTATGTCCAGCAGTTGAACCAGTCCGCGCGGTTAGTCGTTCAGCACCTCGGACGCGCTAGCTGGACGATCGCGTTTCAAAGCCGCAGCGGCAGCCCGCGCGACCCTTGGCTGGAGCCCGACGTTAAGGATCTCCTGCCCCGGTTTTCCGGCGGTCAGGTGGTGCTAGTTCCACTCGGTTTCCTCTGCGACCACGTCGAAGTGCTGTATGACCTCGATATCGAGGCCGCAAAAGCCGCGCACGAAGCGGGGGTCGAAATGGTGCGGGCGACGACGGTAGGTGAGCATCCGAAATTTATTGAAATGATCGCGAAAATCGCGGGTCGGTATCTATCTGGGGCCTCCTCCGGAGCTGCTTAACACCCGATGCAGCAATGAGCGCCCAACTCTCCCAAATTCCGCGGGTCGTGGTTGTCGGCGGAGGCATTACCGGACTTGCCGCGGCGTATCGTCTGCGCGAACTTGCCGCAGCGCATGAAATGCCGCTCGAAACGATTTTGCTGGAGGGTTGCGCCCGAGTAGGTGGCGCACTCGAAACTATTCGCGCGGGCGGCTACGTGATCGAAACTGGCGCCGACTCGATTTTGTCCGAAAAGCCGCCGGCTCTCAGGTTGGTTAAGCGGCTCGGGCTCGAAGCGGACATCATCGGCACCCAGGAACGCTTCCGGCGCACTTACGTGGTACATAACGGAAGGCTCGTGCCGATTCCCGACGGGTTTTCCTTAATGGCGCCGGCGCTGCTTCGGCCCGTGCTGCGAAGCAAGCTTTTCAGCCCGTTCGGCAAATTGCGAATGCTAGCCGAACCGCTGATTCCGCGCCGCCGTCGCCGTAGTGATGAGAGCCTGGCAGCTTTCGTCAGGCGGCGGCTGGGGCGCGAGGTCCTCGAACGAGTCGCGCAGCCGCTGGCCGGCGGGATTTACACTGCTGACCCGGCGATGCTGAGTGTTGCGGCGACGATGCCGCGATTCGTCGAGATGGAGCGGCGCTATGGCAGTCTTATCCGCGGGCTTAAAGCCGCGGCCCGCTTCAATCGAGCGGCGCGAGAAGCCAGCGGCGCGCGCTGGAGCCTGTTCGTCAGCTTCACCAACGGCATCGCCCAATTAACCGATACTCTGGCAATGCGGCTGGGCAATTCGGTTCGCTGCCGCGCTCACGTCACTGGTTTGGAGCGCCAGACCCCGGCAGCGCGTACGCGGCGACGAGCATGGCGGCTTCGGCTGGAAGATGATCTGAGCGTCGAGGCAGACGCGATCGTCTGCACTATTCCGGCGTATGCCGCGGCCCCCCTCCTGAGGCCGCATAGTGAGACTCTCGCCGCGATGCTGGAAGAACTGGAATACACATCGGCGGCGACCGTAAACGTCGCATTTCGGGAAACCGATTTTGCCAGTGTGCCGCAGAGCTTTGGCTTCGTTGTGCCGGCTGTCGAACGCCGCAAGATAATCGCCGGCAGCTTCTCCAGTTTTAAGTACAGCGGGCGTGCACCCAGCGGGATGGTGCTGGCGCGAGTGTTTCTCGGCGGCGCCCTGCAACAAGAGATGATGGCGTTGGATGATAGCGAGCTACTGGCTGCCGCAAGCGAGGAATTCGCCGCCTTGTTGGGCGTTAAAGCGGTGGCGACGTTGAGCTATGTACGGCGCTGGCCGCGCTCAATGCCACAATATGCGGTCGGGCACCTGCAGCGCGTTGCCGCAATCGAGCGTGAAACTGCCCGGCTTTACCGGTTCGCTCTGGCTGGGGCGTTTCTGCGCGGCGTAGGTATTCCGGACTGTGTGCAAGCCGGCGAATCGGCCGCTGAAGCTATATTCTCTGACTTTCAGCACACAGCATAAAGCTAACGCACTGGATCTTTTTCGGGATCGTCGCATCCTCAGTGAAATATTCATCAGCACTCGATTCGGCGACAGTGGAACGCGTCGTAGCCCATGCAGACATGGACGCTTTCTACGCTTCGGTCGAACAACTGGATAATCCCGAACTGCGCGGCAAACCGGTAATCGTCGGCGGCAGTTCGATGCGCGGCGTGGTAACCTCGGCCTCCTATGAGGCGCGCAAATTCGGCATTCGCTCGGCCATGCCGTCGATGCAGGCGCACAAGCTTTGCCCCCACGGGATTTTCGTACGCGGCCGGATGCGCCGGTATGTCGAAATATCGTGTCTGGTTCGCGAGGTGTTTGACTCCTTCAGCCCGGTGGTCGAACCGCTTTCGCTCGACGAAGCGTTTATCGATCTGACCGGTACCGAGCAGCTCTTCGGCACCGCACTCGATGCCGGACGCGCACTCAAACGCCGCGTGCTTGAGCGCACTGGCCTGGTGGTTTCGGTCGGAATCGCGCCGACCAAAATGGCGGCAAAAATCTTGAGCGACTTGTCAAAACCTGACGGCTTGCTCGCGATTACTATTGATTATCTGCGCGATTTCCTCAAACCGCTGCCGGTCGAGCGCCTATGGGGTGTTGGTCGCGTAACTCTGGAGCGGATGAATCAAGCGGGTATCAGGACCATTGGTGACCTTGGCCGCCACGATGTCACCGCGTTGCGCCATATGTTCGGTTCCTTCGGACCGCATCTGCACCAACTAGCCAACGGCGATGATCCGCGCGGGGTTCTCGCCGACTGGCAGCGCAAATCTTACGGTGAGGAAAGCACCTTCGAGCGTGATCTCGAGCTTCGCTCCCTGGAACTTAGACGCGTGCTCATCGCGCATGGCGAAGCTGTGGGGCGGCGGTTGCGCGCCGATCGTGTGCGCGCGCGAACCGTCACCCTCAAACTCAAATTGGCGCGTCCTCTCGGCGGCGGCCGCTACCCTCTGGTTACCCGCTCCATCACGCTCGCAGCCTCAACCGACGACGGTGCTGCAATCGCTCGAACCGCAATCAGCCTGCTCGACCGGGTTTCAATGCGCGAGAGGGCGAGACTCGCCGGCATTCAGGCCCATCAATTGGAGCGGGAAAACGCGAAGCAGCTCACTTTGTTCGATTCGGGGCGTGAGCTTGAATCGCGCGCGGGACGCCTGAACCATGCATTGGATGCGGTGGTGCGGCGTTTCGGTGAGAACGCTGTCACGCGGGGATTAGTCCACGCAGAACGCGCGGCGCCGACGCGCCGCATAAAATGATAACCGTATGAAATGCTATTCGTCGAATGATAGATGAAGTGAATGGGCGATATTGTTCTGCGAGGAACTCCTGCTCGAACAGGATACTGATGCGTGCAACGTGACAACGCACCCCAGCGCGATGCGCTACGCTGGCTGCAGCACCGGCTATTGCTGTGCTCGTTACGTTGTGAAGCGGCTAATCGCGGGCTGAGGCCTGTACTGCCGTCTGGCGGGTATGTTTGAGGTGCCCTCGCGTTTGGCGCTCCGCATCTTCTGAGATAGATGAAGAGTAACAGTATTGAGCGACCAGAATTGGCTTGCGGCCAGCGGCTAAACCTGTCGCGCTACAGCTCGGCGCGCGTGCAAGTCCAGCAGTGACTGTCGGGGCCGTCTCTAGTGAGACGAAAGCCGCGGGCGCAGCCAAGAGGCAGCCGAAGGCTGGCGCAAGCATGCCAAGTCGGTGAAAACTCAGGAGGGTTCCCGCTTTGAAAGACGTATTTGGCGTCGAGGGTAAGGTCACCGTCGTAACTGGAGGCGGCACCGGAATTGGTCGTAATCGTTATTGCTTTGCTTGAAAGGCGCGCCCCTCAGGATTCGCTCGCCAACGGCCTTATCGCATCCGTGGTAGGCAAGAACGAAACTCGCAGCGAGTTGATGCAATGGCGGGCGGGCACCGAGTGCTTAGGAGCGATAATTCTTGGTAAGCCTACCGGACTTCGTGCAGGTCCCTGACTTAACCACCACCTCCATCGCCGACTCCTTGGATCGCGTCCCGTCCTTCGTGAACTCGGCCGCTGCTTCACGGAAACGCTTAACCGCTTCGCGGCTGCTCTCTTGTCCTTCCCGCTCACGCTGTAAGTATCCCTCACCCGCACGATTTCTTTCAAGACAGCTACTCTGACAGCGGATGCGGTCCGCAACGCGGTCTTTCTTCTTTTCGTTCAGGGTCAAATCTTCTTTGGTTCACAGCTCTGCCGAAATTCTTCGAGCCGGGCCCGATTCATCCCGTTGATTTGGTAACTCTGTACTGGAACGAGGTTAAAAGAGGGGTGGTCCAAGATTTGACGCCCAGACAATGTATAGAGTAAGTGTTCGCCGGTGTTGCGGTCGAACTTCACGATATACAGCCAGAAATGATCAGGGTCTCTCACCAGAACGTCCCGTTCCTTCGCTGTCAGTGACTGGAAAGTCCAGGTTCTCCAGCTTTCGCCGACATCCTTCACTTCAATCAGCCGGTCGAACGTTTGGCGGTCGTAGCCGCAGCCGGTGTTGCTGACGTCTGCGGGTGGCCGACCAATGCGTGCTGTTTCCCATTCATCCACAATCTCGAGTGCGCGTTGTTCAACTTCAGCCGGGATCATAGGGATCCTCCCTTAGAAATGCCATTTGCTCAAACCTCTGCACCGGTTTTGCACAGTGCTCTAACCTTGGAGACCGTGGTAGTTCTGATGACTCTAGCACGTCCGGGCGCATTCGCAAACTGCGAAAGGCGCAAAAATACGCGAAAGACCGTAAGTAGCCCTACCCCGCCGTGGATTCCTTATCCTTCGCGCCCCCAAAAATCCGCGTCTTTCCTAACGAATTTCCCCTACGGGGGCCGAACTAGGGCTAACACCATTCTCGTTTTCGGCTACAGAGCCCTTACGGTATGCTGGAGCCTTAACTCGCGCTCACGGTCCGCCTTAGCATGACAGTAGCTACAAATGGACGAAAAAGATTAACTTTATCGAGACGTCGCTAAAAACCGACGGATGGCCCATCCAAGATGGCTCTACGCGAAGTCCGAACGGGCCCTGAAGGCGCCCAACCAGGGCTTGCGGCGCATCATCAACCACATGCTCACCATTGCCCCTTCGTTTGCCGATGCCGACCGGGCGGCGCCAGGGGCTTGGTGTGAATTGGAAGATCAGCACTCGGCGGGGACGCCGAGCGCATTGTCGGCGGTAGGCGGTAGGGGAGTCTCACTCCGGTTCTATCATCAAGATGACTCGCCTTGACATACTGGTGTCTCAGTCTTATGCTTCTTCTTGTAATGAGAACTACCGTGCGGCTCGACGAACACCTCCTGTCACAGGCAAAGCAGCTTGCTGCCAAAAGCGGACAAACACTTACGGCCGTCATTGAAGAGGCCCTCCGGGTTAAATTGGCTGCAAGCCGCAAGCGTGCAGCCGCAGCCAAAGTCACCTTGCCGACTTATGGTGCTGACGGCGTTTTACCAGGGGTTGATCTCGATGACAGTGCTTTGTTGTCGGAGCTGATGGATCGGCGCGATGATTCTGCCTGATGTCAACGTGCTGGTATACGCGCATCGCAAAGACGCATCCCGTCACGGCGAGTACGAAAGATGGCTTCTCGGTGTAGTGAATGGAAATGAAGCGTTTGGCCTGGCCGATCAAGTACTAAGTGGCTTTATTCGTGTAGTCACACACCCCGGCGTGTTCAGAAATCCGTCGCCGCTGGAAACAGCACTGGAATTTTGTGAGCGCCTGCGCGCCGCCGCGAATCGGGTGGAGGCTATACCCGGCACGCGACACTGGGAAATCTTCTGCCGACTCTGCCGTGAAGCGGGGGCGCGTGGCAACCTCGTTCCGGACGCGTGGTTTGCTGCGCTCGCGGTCGAGTCGGGAAGCGAGTGGATCACAACCGATCGGGATTACGCCCGTTTTCCGGGTCTGCGTTGGCGTCATCCACTTGCTGCGCCCAAGTAGCCCCGAACGCTCGAGCCGCCACGCGTGAGAGCGCTGGCTCAACGGCGGGATCGTCAGGCCCTTTGTTTTTAACATCAGATCGGGCAGATGGCGCAGCTTCCGATTAATCGCGCTTGAGTCGTATCTCGCTGGTGCCGTTACCGATGCCAGCCCGGCCAACTGTGAATGAGGGACAAACGGTGGAGACGCCAGCGTTATTGGCTCCCGAGACGACGAGCAAAATCGAGTCTGGGGAGCTGCCGGTACGGATGAACACCTCGTCGGTGTTGTCCTCCAGGTCACGCGCTACCTTGCCGAAGCGACGCAACTCGCCTTTGGTCTTGCCGAAGTTCTCCCACAGAAATCGCTTCACGTCCCACTTCGACCAGCCCGCCTTAGCGATTATCTGGGCGTGCTCCGGACCCATCACGACCACTGCACCGTGAGGGATTCTTTCTTCTGTGATTTGGCTGATCATCCCTGCGTAGGACATCGAGTCCGCTATTGTAAGCAGAATCTCTTCCGGAACTTGTGTGCTACGATGCTCGACGTACAAATCGCTGCGCACCATCTGCACCGTCACGGTGCTGGCGTCCCGAGCAAACCCGCGTTCGACGTGAAGCGGCTCCCACGGACTGTCTTCTTCGTTCTCAGCGATGCAGCAAGTATATTTGGCGGACGTGCCCTGGGTGTTCTGGTCGAACACGTGCGGCCGGATACCGAGGGCGTTCATGATCATAAGCCGCAGGGCCCGTCCAACGGTGGCGTTAGGGCGGTCGCCGGGGCTGAATATATTATCCTGACAATTGAAGCTTAGCTGTTGCCGAATTGGCCCGTTCACAACCACGATTTCGGCCTGCCCGGTGGTGCTTTGTAGCAGGCCGGTGACCATTCCGGCGCCGCTGGCAAACGCGTCGATTGCCGCGACTATCACCGGGAAGTATTCGGGTTTGCAACCAGCCATGACCGCATTAATCGCGGCTTGACGAACGGTACATGAACGATCCAAATGCCGCACGGTCATCAGCACTTCGCTGGGATCGCGAGTAGTCTGGCCGAGAAACTCATCTACGAGGTCTTGAAGCGGCGGCACTACTGGCAATCCGTCGGTCCATCCCTGCTCGTAGCAGTATTCAATTGCCGCATGAGCGCTACGCAACGCTTCGTCGGTCGGCTCTGGCCGCTCTACACTAGCCACGATTGACGCTCCTTTTTGGACGGACCGTTGCGCCTGACCGTCAGCAGGCGTCGAAAGAGTCTTCAGGGCCTGCTTCCCCGCTTCTGCAGTCTTCCTGTAAGCGGGGAGAACGAACGGAAAAAGCCATCTCCTAGGAAGCCGCTGCGCTGACCATGCGGGCCTTTTCCTCAATGCCCAGTACGGCGAGGATTTCTGGCAGCACCTGGCGTCCACGTTGCTTTACTTGCTCAGGATTAAGACTGCTCAGTGGATGCGGAATCATGGCATAGCGATAATCAGGGAAGCCGTTGCGCCGAGCCATCGCATTGGCGGACGCGGTGAACGTATGGGTGATAATCGCCGCTGCAGGTATCCCTCTCTTCTCGAACACGGTGCCGTCGGCCACACTGGCCGCGCTGCACGACCCTCAATCACCGATGGCCGCAATCACCACGTCACATTGTTCGGCCATTTCCCGAGCGATCGGCTCCTCGACGGGATAAGAAAAGCCGTGGCCCTTGGTGCGAACAACCGTCGATTTGATCGCGTATCGTTCTTTGAGCAGGTCGCCAATAGCGGCAAGCAGCGGGGCTGCGTTAAGCTTGGAATTATCCAAAAGGCCGACCGTGGCTCCGTCGAGCGTGCGGAGGCGCCTCGGCGCCAGCTCGTAACGTTTATCACGGGAAACACTTGTGGGATCGAGGATTGGCATTTCGCACCTCTCGTCAGCGGTCTCGATTCATTTGACCGAAAGCGCGCACCCAGGATCTGACCGCAATATTCCTACCAATAGAAATTTCGTCCAGCCGATGTCAATGTTGGAAAGTAGCGGGCCGCGCCGTGTGGCACTTCGCAGTCTCCTGCGCTAGATGACAATCAACCGTGCAGCGCGGCGGCATTCTTTCGCCCGGCGAATGGCACGAACGAGATCGCAGGAGGTTTTCGGCCTTGAAAGACGTATTCGGCGTCGAGGGTAAGATCACCGTGGTAACCGGGGGCGGCACCGGAATAGGTATCGCGATCGCTCGCGAATTTGCAGTCCGCGGCGCACCGGTCCTGATCGCCAGCCGCAATGCCGCACATCTTGAACCGGTGCGTGACGAAATCCGCAAACTTGGCGGCACATGCGAAATGTTCGTCGTCGATGTGCGCGATGCGACGAAATGTGACGCGATGATAACCGAGGCGGTACGTCTCTATGGCCGTCTGGACGTCATGATCAACAATCATGGCGGCAGCATCACCACTCCCAGCCTGAATCTCTCGCCTAATGGATGGCGCGCGGTGGTCGCTATTAATCTGGACGGAACTTTCTTCTGTTCGAAAGCCGCGGCGCGCCAATTTATCGCGCAAAACGCCGGCGGATGCATTATAAATCTATCCTCAACCTCCGGCGTTCATGGCTCCAGCACGATGCTACCATATGCCGCTTCGAAGGCGGGCGTCATCAAATTGACCGAGTCCCATGCCGGCGAATGGGGGCGCTACGGAATCCGTGTCAACTGTATCGCCCCCGGACCAGTTACCACTGAAGGAGCGGCGGAGCGTATTTGGCCGAATGAAGAGGTCAAGCAAATGATGCTCCGTTCGCGGGCGCTTGGCCGGTTCGGCACGGTCGAAGATGTGGCCTACCCGTGTGTTTTCCTGGCCTCAGAGGCGGCCAGTTGGATTAGCGGCGCTACGCTGGTAATCGACGGCGGCAACATCCGGCCCGCGGAAATAGTGCAGATGGGCCTATAATTTCTCGTAAGCCCAACTCTTGACTGACCTTTTCCGATGAACCATCGGGGAGCGGCGGTTCTTGTGGAGACAGATCTGGTCGTGATATTCGAATCGCCCAGAAAGGGGTTGCGCAGTCGCCGCGGGCGCGACCGAGCATAAACTTGTGCTGGCGACGACTTAAAAGGAAGGTTGCACCACGTGGATTTCGGCTTCAGTGAAGAGCAGGAGATGTTACGCCAGAGCGCACGGGCGCTGCTTGAAAAGGAATGCCCATCGACCGTGGTCCGCAAGCTAATGGAAGATGAGCGCGGCTTCGACCCTGCCCTATGGAAGAAGATGGCGGAACTGGGGTGGCTCGGCCTGGTCATTCCTGAGGAATACGGTGGCGGCGGTCTGAGCTACGTCGACCTCGTGCTGATTATGGAGGAGATGGGACGCGTCGTGCTGCCTTCGCCGTTTATCTGGACGATGATGGTTGCAGAAGCGATCAAACGTGCGGGCAGTGACAACCATAAATTGTCACTATTGCCGAAAATCGCCTCGGGCGAATTGATCGCGACGGTTGCTTACCTGGAGCCGTCCGCCGTGTGGAGCGCCGACGGTGTCGCGATGACCGCGCGCAGCGAAGGTGCCGGATACATCCTCGAAGGTACCAAGCTGTTCGTCAATGATGGACACATTGCAGATTGCATCTTGGTCGCGGCACGCACCGGGGGAAGTGGTAATCGCGGAATCACGCTGTTTGCGCTGGAACGTAAACGCGCCGGAATCGATGTCACGCGGCTTACCACCATGGATCAGACACGCAAGCTGTCCGAAGTCAAATTTAGTGGGGTAAAGGTGGATGCGGCCGACGTTGTCGGTGAGGCCGGCAGTGGATGGAGCACACTGTCAGAGGTTATCGACCGTGGCAAAGTGATGATGGCAGGCGAGATGATGGGCGGGGCACAAAAAGTGCTCGACATGACCGTTGATTATGCGAAGGTGCGAGTTCAATTCGGCCGCCCGATTGGTAGCTTCCAGGCCGTTCAGCATAAGTGCGCCAATATGATGATTGACGTGGAAGGCGCGAAGTCGGCAGCCTATTACGCCTCCTGGGCGGTCAGCAACGAAGTCACCGAAGCACCGTTGGCTGCGGCGCTGGCTAAGGCAGCCGTGTCGGATGCGTTCCGGCGCGTGTCGGCCGAAGGAATTCAGCTACATGGTGGTATTGGCTTTACCTGGGACCATGATATGCACCTCTACTTCAAACGGGCCAAGTCGTCAGAGTTCACGTTTGGTGATGCGAACTGGAATCGCGAGCTGGTCGCCCAGGGTATCAATCTCTAAGGACGGGCGTCCTGTTTGCTTTAAGGACGCGCGTCCCGCTTGTGTCAACGGAGGCTCAGATGGCTATTGACAAGAGCGTTGTAGGGAAAACCGGCAAGCCGTTCAGGATGCCGATCGAATGGAGCAAGGTGAGGGAATTCGCCCGTGCGATCCGCGATCCGAATCCGGCCTACTTCGATCCGGAACGGGCGAAGAAGGAATACGGAGGGATTCCAGTACCGCCGACGTTTCTCCAGGTCGCCGCGTTTTGGCAGGATTCTGACTCGATGCCGGCCGTGCAATTCGACCTACGCCGGATTCTGCATGGCGAGCAGGAATTCGAGCTGTATAAGCCAATCCTGGTCGGCGACGTCCTCACCGGAACGGCACGGGTTGCCGACGTGTACGAACGCGAAGGTGGCCGCGGCGGCAAAATGACTTTCATGGTGACCGAGATTGAATACCACAATCAGAAAGGCGAAAAAGTCGCGGTTGCCCGCAGCACCCTAATCGAAACCGGACAGGCCGTCGCAGGATAGGCCCTTAGCACGTCGTCACTGGAAGAGGCGTTGTTCGCGCCCTGTGTGATTTCTATGACATCTAAAATAAAATACGAGTCAGTCAAGATTGGGGATCTACTCCCCGTGGTGACAATCGAGAACGTGTCGCGTCCGGACTTCGTCCGTTACGCTGGCGCATCCGGTGATTTCGTCCCGCTGCATTATGATCAAACTTTTGTCGAGGCTTCGGGAATCCCCACCGTTTTCGCACAGGGTATGTGGACCGCCGGATGCCTGTCGCGATGTCTGACTGACTATGCTGGAGCGGGAAACGTGCGCCATTTTAAGGTCCGCTTTGCACGCCAGGTGTGGCCCGGTGACACGCTTAGCTGCCGCGGCAAGGTGACTGCCAAAAATGAAAATAACGGAGAAAAGCTGATTGAGGGCGAGGTCGAAGTCGCTAATCAAAAGGGGGAGACCACCGTCCGCGGCAATTTCGCAGTTCTCGCCGGGTAGCAGCCTCCTGTGCAATCGGATACCTCCTGCTGAGCTGGTGACTCGCGCATCTAGCGCAGCGACTCGCGCGCATCTAACGTATACCCTCTTTAGAGTCGGCGCCCTGGAGCACATTGAAGGTGACCGCTGGAGTGATTTGAGTAACTCCAGCACTGATCTTACGGGAGTATTCGACTAAATATCGACCTAGTGGTTAGTGGCATGATTTCGCCCAACAAGGGTTTGGGTTCTGGACTTGGCATGTTCGGGTTGTTTGTACGACGGGGCGCCTTTGATCCTCCCCCTGACCGGGGCAGGGTGGGGGTTGCCTGCCTGCTGCCTGTGAATACATCGACAAAAATGACTCCACCAAGGAAATACTGGCGGTACGGCCACTATGTACCGCCGGCAGAACCCCCACCTAACCTCCCCCTGGTCAGGGGGAGGGATTGCAGTCCTATTCCGTCGCCACGAGCCTTACGCGGATTTACGCAACTTAGTAGTAGGGAAGAGGGGCCAGAAGCTGAACTGATGGCGCGATTTGCGATCGCCAGAATGTCCGGTGGCACGGCACAACTGGACGTTCTGCGCTTCCTATATTGATTTCAAAGGCCGCAGCTCGCCGCTCTCTATACCATTGGCTACCGATCAACGATGACTGTTTCACCGGCGAGACTGTTAAGCTGATTCTTCGATGAATGAACCGCGTTACCTCATAATCCATGGGCATTTCTATCAACCCCCGCGCGAAAGTCCGTGGACTGGGATTATCAATAACGAGACGAGCGCCGCACCGTTCCCGAACTGGAACGAGCGCATTCTGAGCGAATGCTACAACGCTAACGCACGGGCGCAGATCATGGAGGGGACGGTCGTCTTTGTTCGCAGTAATTATGACGCATTGAGTTTCAATTTCGGTCCAACTCTTTGTTCGTGGTTACAGAACCATGGCAAGACTGCTTACCGGGCGCTTCGGCGAGCGGACGAGTTGAGCCGTGAGCGCGGCAACGGGCACGGCAATGCGATCGCGCAGGGGTACAGCCATTCAATCCTGCCACTGCTGGATCCGCGCGGGCGTGAACTTCAAATTGCCTGGGGAATCCAGGACTTTGTCGCACGATTCGGCCGCCTGCCGGAAGGTATCTGGCTGCCGGAATGCGCGGTTGACGCCGACACCCTGGCTGCCGTCGCGCTTGCCGGGATCGGCTTCGTAATGTTGGGTGACGACCAGGGGCGTTTCGGCCGCGAGGGGCGCGACAGCGGCCCCTTTTTATGGCAGCGCGACGATCTGAAGCTGGCCATCCTTCGCTTCGATCGCTCGATTTCGGGCAGCATCGCTTTCTCTGATATGCTGCGCGACGGCGCGGGCTTCGCTGCAATGCTAACTGACAGTGCACTCGCGCTCGCTCCCGGGCAGGCGCTGTTGGTCGCGACCGACGGCGAAACCTTCGGGCATAAGCGCAGCGCCGCCGCCGAACTGGCGCGCGCGATCAAGCTCCTCGAACAGCGCGGAGACGTCGTTCTCACAAATTGTGGCGAATTCGTGGCGACCCATCCTGCGGCAGGAGCCTTCGAAATCGATTCGCCATCGGCCTGGAGCTGCGCTCATGGCGTCGAGCGATGGCGTTCGAACTGCGGCTGCCGGATGGAGCCCAATACCAACCAGGAGTGGCGGAGGCCGCTGCGCGCAACGATGGATTTTGTGCGAAGCCATTGCGACACGGTGTACGATCGATTTGCGGCGCCGCTGGTGGCGGATCCGTGGATGGTGCTCAAGGAGGCCGCGCGCCTGTTCGTCGACCCTTCCGCGGCCGTGCAGGAAGAATTTTTCTCCAGACATCAGGCTAAGGACGAAGTGGCTCGCGAGCAGTTGCTGCGGCTGTTTGAGATGGAACGTGCGGCCCAAGCTGCTCTGACGAGTTGCGCGTGGTTCTTCGACGATTTCGGCGGGCTTGAAGGCCGGGTGGCATTACGATGGGCCGCGCGAGCGGTTGAGCTGGCGGCTGAGTTGATGCCCTCAATCGAGCCGGAGGTGCTGCAGCAGCTCCGGGCGGTTCGTTCCAATCGCCGCGAGATTGGCGATGCTGCTACTCTTTATCTTAGGATCAAGATGCGCGAGGCTCGCGGGAGCGTGTAGATGTCAGGCTGCGATGCCGTGAAGACGGTGAGCCAAGGTCGAGGATGAACTGATCGAAACTCCTGGTGAGTCGGAACGTCGAGCGTAGCCGAGAGGACAGTCAAGGGAAACGAGTCTGCGAGGTGCGTATCACAATGGCTGGTAATGACATTACTCATGATATCGAATCTGTCCTCCGCGAAGGCCGGAAGTTTCCTCCGCTTGCAGACTTTAGCCGCCACGCCTGGGTCAAGAGTGAAGCCGAACATGGTGAGCTTTGCCGCCGGGCGGAGCAGGATCCGGAGGGATTTTGGGCCGAACAGGCGCGCAAACTCGATTGGTTCAAACCGTTCGAGCGGGTGTTGGAATGGCAGCCGCCGTTCGCCAAATGGTTCACAGGCGGCGAGCTGAATGCCTGCTACAACTGTGTCGACCGTCATCTGATGGGATCTCGCCGCAATAAGGCCGCGTTGATTTGGGAAGGCGAACCCGGTGATTCACGCGTGCTCACCTATCAGATGCTGGCCACTGAGGTTGCTCGATGTGCCAACGGACTGAAACATCTCGGCGTGCATCAAGGTGATCGGGTCGCTATTTACATGCCGCTGGTGCCTGAGGCGGCTATCGCAATGTTAGCGTGCGCCCGAATTGGAGCGATTCACTCGGTGATTTTCGGCGGTTTTTCGGCGGAAGCCCTGGTCGATCGCATCAACGATGCCGAAGCGAAGCTTGTCATCAGCACTGATGCAGGCTGGCGGCGGGGCCAAAAAATTGACCTCAAGGAAAATGTCGATCTTGCATTAAAGCGCTGTCCATCGGTGAGAAAATGCCTCGTTTTGCGCCGCACCGGTGACCCGGTCGAAATGCGGGAGGGACGTGATGTCTGGTGGCATGATTTGGTGGCGGCGCAGACTACCAGTTGTGAGCCGGTCGGCCTCGACTCGGAGCATACCCTGTTCACACTCTACACCTCCGGGACCACCGGCAAACCCAAAGGAGTAGTACATACTATCGGCGGATATCTTACTCATACCCTGGCGACCATGCAGTGGGTGTTTGATCTTAAAGAGGACGATATTTACTGGTGTACGGCTGATATTGGCTGGGTGACCGGCCACAGCTATTCAATCTATGGTCCACTGGCGGCCGGTGCTACTGTTGTGATGTACGAGGGAGCACCCAATTTCCCCCAGGAAGATCGCTGGTGGTCGATAATCGAGAAATATCGAGTTAATATCCTTTACACAGCGCCGACTGCGATACGCACATTTATCAAATGGGGTGATTCGTGGCCCCGAAAACACGATCTGTCGAGCTTGCGCTTGTTGGGAACGGTTGGCGAACCGATCAATCCGGAGGCCTGGATCTGGTATCACGAGCTAATCGGTGGCGGCCGCTGCCCAATCGTTGATACGTGGTGGCAGACCGAGACCGGCGGCATCATGATTTCGCCGATGCCGGGTGCAATTGCCACCAAACCTGGATCCGCCACCCGCCCGCTGCCGGGTATCGCAGTCGATGTGGTGTCGCGCGATGGCAGTTCCGTTGCCGCCAATCATGGCGGGTTTCTTGTAATCAAGCGGCCGTGGCCGGGCATGTTGCGCACGATATTTCGCGACCCGGAGCGCTATCAGCAGCAATATTTTAGCCAAATCGACGGCGTGTACTTTACCGGCGACGGCGCCCGCCGTGACGAGGACGATTATTTTTGGATTATGGGCCGGGTGGATGATGTCATTAACGTCTCCGGTCATCGGCTAGGGACGATGGAGATCGAAAGCGCGCTGGTATCACACCCGATGGTTGCTGAGGCGGCGGTGGTGGGCCGGCCCGACCAGATGAAGGGTCAGGCGGTGTTTGCCTTCGTCACCCTCGAAGGCGGCCGCAAGGGCGACGACTCGCTGCGCAAGGAGTTACAGCAACATGTCGTCAGGGAAATCGGCGCACTCGCGCGTCCCGACGATCTGCGGTTTACCGATATACTGCCAAAGACCCGCAGCGGTAAAATTATGCGCCGTCTGCTGCGGCAGATAGCTTCCGGCGACCAGACCCTCGGCGATACCAGCACGCTCGAAGATCTGTCGTCGTTGGCGAAATTGCGCGAAGACGAGGAATAGGCTCCGACGCTGTTAGCTCGTCAGCGCCTTTGCGCGTCCCACTTTAGCCAGCTGAGGTTGATGGTCGCTCCGGTTTGCGACAACTCTACGCGTTTGGTCTGCGCGGGGAGATGCCTTGATGGCAGGGGCCTTGAATGGTATCTTGTCGTGGCATGGGCAGTTGCCCATTTTTTTTAGTTCGTTCGCCGCTTGCTCCAGGACATCACGGCGTTTCTTTACCCGACCAGGAGGCGAACCGCCGAGGTATGGCCGGTGATGGTTTTGCAACTTGAACCGCTGGCGAGGAAAGTGGCGGAGTTACTTGAGCCCCACATTGAGCGGCTTGGATTTGAACTGGTAACGGTGGAGTTCCGCAGAGGGACGCGCCATAATTCGTTGCTGCGGCTGCTGGTGGACAAACCGGGCGGCGGTATCACGCTCAGCGACCTCGAACGCCTTAGCCCGGCTCTGGGCGACCTGCTCGATGTCTACGATCCAGTGGAGGGGCGGTATACCTTGGAAGTGTCGTCACCAGGCATTAATCGTCCTTTGGCAAAGCTGAAAGATTTTGAGACATACCGGGGACAAAGGGTTCGAATTCGAACTCATCGGCCGCGCGACGGCCGCAAGAATTTCGAAGGCGTTCTGGTTGAAGTGCGGCCCGATGGGGTGGAGCTGGAGGACGAGTTGAGCCGCGAACGGCGCGCCTTCGCTTTCAACGAAATTCAGGGAGCTAACTACGAGCACAAATTCGATTGAAGTCGGCTCTCTACCAATCCGCTACTCGAGAAAAGTTGCAGTTCGTCGGGCGGGCGGGCAACCGGATAAGGGGCGTGGCGTGGGCACGACAGCCGGGAACTATGAGATGTGCAGCGGCAGCTTTCAGAATGGTTGGCGACAACCGGAGGCGATATGGCAGTCGATCTGAACCGAGTTATCGAGCAGGTCTCCAAAGAAAAAGGGATCGACAAAACCATCGTGATCAGCGCGGTCGAAGAGATGATGCATTCGGCTGCTCGTCGAACTTTCGGGCCCGAGCGCAATATCGAATCGCGCTACAATAATGAGGTCGGCGAGGTTGAACTGTTCGAGATAAAGACCGTGGTCGAACGAGTCGCCAATCCCGCATCGGAGGTCGAACTCGATGAAGCACATAGCAAGTACGACCCTGACGCCCAGCCCGGCGACGAGATTCTGATCAAGCTCGACACGGCGACGATGGGCCGTATCGCCGCCCAGGCAGCGAAACAGAACTTGATTCAACACATCCGGGACGCTGAGCGCAAGCAGATCTATAACGAATTCAAGGACCGAAAAAGTGAGATCGTTTCGGGCATCGTTCAGCGCTTTGAGCGCAAGAACATGATCGTCAATCTGGGACGCACCGAAGCGATTCTGCCAGAAAAGGAACAGATCCCGCACGAGCGTTATCGCCAAGGCGACCGCATCCGCGCGCTTATCCTTGAGGTCGAACTGTCCGAAAAGGGCCTGTCGATCGTGCTCTCACGCACTTCCAATTCGTTCTTGATGAAGCTGTTCGAGCAGGAAGTACCGGAGATCTATGAAGGCATCGTCGAAATTCGGCAATGTGCGCGCGAACCTGGCGGACGCGCCAAGGTCGCTGTCTATTCGAAGGATAGTGACGTTGACCCGGTTGGTGCTTGCGTTGGCATGAAGGGGACGCGAGTGCAGTCAGTTGTGCAGGAACTGCGCGGTGAAAAAATTGATATCGTGCCGTGGACCGATGATCAGGCTGAGCTGGTATGCCGGGCGCTGGCTCCCGCCAAAGTATCGAAGGTGATCATTGACGAAGACGAGCATGCCATGGAAGTCATCGTTCCGGACGACCAGCTCTCCCTAGCTATCGGCAAGCGCGGCCAGAACGTCCGCCTCGCGCATCGGCTGTCCGGATGGAAGCTGGATGTGCGCAGCGATTCCGAGGCCGAGGAAGAAGCGCGGACGGCACGCGCATCACTGAACGCAATCCCCGGGATCGGCGATATTAACGCCGAGTTGCTCTATCAATGGGGCTTTCGTTCCGCCGAACAACTAGCAGATGCTAACGAGAACAATTTCGAAGTCGAAGGGATTAGCCCCGAGCGCGCGCGACAAGTGATACATGCTGCCCGCGAATGGGTGGCAAAAAAACGCGCCGAGCAGGTCAGGCGGGGGGATATGGCGAATAACTCGGCAGGGACCAGTCCTGCGCCCGATTCGATCGTGGAACCGACACCTGACACCCAGGCCGTGACTGCGACCGAGACCGCCGCCTCAGACGGGAACGCCGAGGATGCAGAGGCCGAATGACAGACTGCAGCGCACCTGCGTTGGATGCATGAGGCGCGATAGCAAAGAGCACATGCTGAGATTCGTTGACCGCGGCGAGACGTTAACACTGGATGAAGAAGGCCGGATGCTAGGACGCGGAGCTTATCTCCATTACCGTAATCGGTGTATAACGAATTTTGTTCATAATAAAGCCAGGGAATTGCGTTCGCTGAAGCGAAAAATCAGCCCTGATGAGCGGCGCAAATTGGCTGAACTGATCCACGCGCGGCTGGATAGCAGTGCCGCACTTGAATAAAGTAAAAGAAATGGCGCGAAAGCGGATAAAAACACTCGCAACTGAATGGGGCGTTACGGTCGATGACTTGTTGGCCGGTTGTGCACGTCTGCACCTTGTCCATGCCCATTCTGAATCGAGCTTGCTCTCCCCCGAAGAGACCGAGCGGATCAAAGCCGAACTCGACGAGCGCGCCCAGCGCGCTGCGGCCATACCGCGCGAGACCGTAGTAGAAACCAGCGCCGGTACCGTCGTCGAGAAGCGTCTCAATGCCAACGTGGTGCGTCGCCGCCATTCAGAGCCGGTGCCCGTGCCTGCCGCTCAGGAACAGTCTGAACCATTCCAGTTCGAACCAGCTCCGAGTCAACCCGAGGCGGCATTCGTAGCGCCGGTTTTCGATGAGCCGCCCGCGCTCGAGGGTGAAATTCCCGAACTGCCCGTAATGGAGCCGGAACCACGTCCTGTCGCGTCCGAGCAGCCGCTTTCGGCAGCCACTTCGGAGCTACCCTCGGAGCGGTCGGCGTTCGAACCTGCCCCTGACCTTTATCAGGCTCCCAAACCGAAGATCGAGCGTGCATCGGACGCGGCGCCCCTGGAAGCGTCCCGGAGTTCCATCGCCGCGCCGGAAACCAAACCCCAGCCGGAAGCGAGGGTGGAGTCTGAAGGCGGCGAGTCGGCAGTACGCACGATCAACGGATCCGTCCCAAGCGCATCACTCGAAGGGCGGCAGATGGCTGAGACCCATGAACGTCCAGCTCAAGCGCCGATTGAGCCTGCCCGTCCGCCGACGCGCGTTCGCGAAGCGATTGGGGCAAGTCAGGGGCCGAATATTGCGCGCGAAGTACAGCAGAGAGACGCCTCGGCAGTCTCGCAGCGACCGCCGGGTGCAGGCCCGTCATCACCCCGCTCCGATGTTGCTCCGGGTGCGGGTGCGCCGTCCCGACGTCCAGAGCATCGGCCGCAGGAACCGGGCAGAGCGATTAACCTGACGAACCGTATGCATGCGGCGGCACCGACGCTTGATGATGGTCCGCGAGGCCCCAAGGTGTTGGGCAAGATTGATTTGCGCAAACCGGCTCCAGCCGCCCGTCCAGCACCTCCAACCGGTCAACGGCCGGTGGGCGCACCGCGCCCACCCGAACGGCGCCTCGGCCCATCGGCGGCAACGCCTATGCCCGAGGCTTTTGCACCGCCGCCCGATACATCCAAGCCGGGCGCACGCGCGATTAAAAAGAAAAGGGTCGTCAAAAAGGGCGTCCCCGATGTGGCTGCCGAACGCGAAATGCGCGGACTGCGCGTCCCCAAGAAGCGGCGGGCGTTGCCGGGTAAGGAACAGCGCAAGACTGAGATCACTACGCCGAGGGCTTCCAAGCGGATCGTCCGTATTACTGAAGGTGTGACGGTGGGCGATCTGGCGCGCAATATGGGCGTAAAGGCGGCTGAGATTATTAAAAAATTGATGGATCTCGGCGTCATGTCGACCCTCAATCAAGTGCTCGACGTCGACACCGCGACCTTGGTGGCGGGCGAATTTGGCTACAGTGTCGAGAACGTTGCCTTCGATGCTGAATCAGCGATCGAAGAACCGGAGGAAACCGTCCCTGGGGAGGCATTGCCGCGTCCCCCAGTAGTTACCGTGATGGGCCACGTCGATCATGGCAAGACTTCGCTACTCGATGCGATTCGTCATACCAACGTCACGGAAGGTGAATCCGGTGGTATTACCCAGCATATCGGCGCTTACAGCGTCGATATTAACGGCCGCAAGATCAGCTTCGTCGATACACCCGGCCACGAGGCGTTTACGGCGATGCGCGCCCGCGGAGCCAAAGTCACCGATATTGTGGTACTGGTAGTCGCCGCGGACGAGGGCGTGATGCCGCAGACGGTCGAAGCGGTCAACCATGCCAAAGCGGCGGGCGTGCCAATAATCGTCGCGCTTAATAAAGTCGACCGGCCCGAAGCGAACCTCGACCGCGTCAAGCAGCAGCTTGCCGAAATGAGCTTGATTCCGGAGGATTACGGCGGTGATACGATTGTAGTACCTGTGTCAGCGCGCACCCGTGAGGGTCTCGAACGCCTGCTCGAAATGATCCTGCTACAGGCCGACCTTATGGAGTTGAAGGCCAACCCCGATCGCTCCGCGCGCGGTACCGTAGTAGAATCACAACTGGACCGCGGCCGTGGCCCAGTGGCGACGGTATTGATTCAGGAAGGCACGTTGCATTCAGGAGATCCTTTCGTCTGCGGCAGCACCTATGGCCGGGTGCGTGCGATGCTCAACCATATGGGCCAGCGCGTGACCGAAGCGGGACCTTCGTCGCCGGTCGAGATCTTTGGCCTGTCGAGCGTGCCTGAGCCGGGAACCGCGTTCATCGCGGTCGCCGAAGAGGCCAAGGCGCGGCAGGTTGCTGAGTTCCGCCATTCCAAGCTTCGCGAAGGTGTACTCCAAAAAACCAGCCGTGTTTCGCTTGAAGAATTGAGCGAGCGCATGGCGGCCGGCGAAGTTAAGGAACTCCGCGTTATTATCAAGGGCGACGTCAATGGTTCAGTGGAAGCGTTGGCAGATTCCCTGCAACGGCTGTCCACCAACGAGGTGAAGCTTGAGCTGATTCACAAGTCGGTAGGCGCAATTTCCGAAACTGACGTCAGCCTGGCCTCGGCTTCTGGGGCGATTGTTATCGGCTTCAACGTGCGGCCTGAACCAAAAGCGGCGCAGCTGGCTGAAAAAGAGGGCGTCGATATCCGCCTCTATACGATTATTTACGAAGTCATCAACGATATCCGCGCGGCGATGGAAGGGCTGCTGGCCCCGACCTACCGCGAAAAAGCGCTCGGACGGGCCGAGGTCCGCCAGACCTTTGTGGTTCAGGGCAACACCATTGCGGGTGCGATGGTGCTGGATGGACGAATACTGCGCAACTCCCGGGCTCGGCTGGTACGCGATGGGCGCGTGGTGTGGGAAGGCCGCATCGGCTCGCTCCGGCGTTTCAAAGACGATGCGCGCGAGGTTCAGACGGGCTATGAATGCGGTATCGGCCTGGAGAATTTCGGTGATGTCAAGCCCGGCGACATCATCGAGAACTTCGAAATGGAAGCGGTGCTGCGCAAGCTCGGAACGCCGCGTCCCGAGGTCATCCGCGGCGCTGCCGGAGCGTCGGTAGAAAAACAGCTTCAGCCCTGAGGTCACTCCGTTCATTCAACAACGCTTGCGGGGAGAGGCTATTTAGCCTGCCTCCCCGCGCGATGTCTGCGGACGCCGCGGTTGCAGGTACCTCGATCAACGCGGGCTGCGGCGTGGCTTGGCCCGCGATGGTTTTGAACCGCGCGTCATCTTGGTCTTCACCCGTGCGCGCTTGGCTACTAGTGTTTTAGCATTCGTCGTAGACGTGGGCCTCGGAGGTGACAACCTGCGTCTCTGGGGCTTAGTTTTTGTAGCAGGGGGTTTTTCTTCGCGTGCGCTCAGGTTTTTGGCGACGAACGCACGTTTTTTTAGTAATACTCGGCGCTCGCCTTCGAAGACGGTTTCGCCGCGTTGATTCACGCCCCAATGACGGAAAGTGACTAGGCCGACGTTTTTGTGGCCACGCGAATCGGCTGGCTCGTCTTCCTTATTGAGTACTTCAGTAAACGCATAGAGCGTATCGCCGTGCAGTACGGGCGCGCGGAAGCGCACCTGATCGAGTCCCACCTCTTCGACCGCATTTTCGCCCGTATCCTGCATAGCCAGTCCGATTACGATCGACGCCGTCACGCCGCCAAAGGTAATCCGATGCTTCTGTTCCAGTGATTGAGCAACATCCTCATTGAAGTGCGCCTGCGCAGTATTGAGTACCAAGTTAGTAATCAATACGTTTTCGAGGCCTTCAACGGTTTTGCCCCTTGCGTGTTCATAAACGTCGGAGACGGTGAAATCTTCGAAGAAATTGCTCCTGCCCGTGAGCGTAGAAAGCTCGGTGCTCATTCTCCTCCCCCCAGCAGGCGATCCGAGATGATGCGAAGCTGAATCTGCGAGGTTCCTTCAAAGATCTTGGTCAGCCGGGCGTCACGCCAATAACGCTCGATTGGCAAGTCGCGAGTATAGCCGTAGCCACCGTGCAGCTGCAGTGCGTCACTGGTCACCCGCTCTGCCATTTCAGAGGCAAAGAACTTCACCATCGACGCTTCCTTATCGCATCGGCGTTTACTATCTATCTCCGCCGCGACATAGTACATCAATTGCCGCGCGGCCTCGATATTCGCGGCCATCTCAGCGAGCTTGAAGCGCGTATGCTGGAATTCGGCAATGGGCCGTTTGAATTGCACCCGCCGCTGCGAATAGGTGATCGAATCTTCGAGTGCGCCTCGCGCCAGCCCGATTGCCCGCGCGGCAGTATGGACTCGCGCTGTTTCGAGTCCGGACATCATCGCATAAAAACCCCGTCCCTCCTGCCCCATCAGCGCGGAGGCGGGGATCCGGCAGTTGTCGAAGTGCAATTCCCAAGTCTTCCAACCGAAGTAGCCGATTTTGCGAATCGGTGCACCGCTGACTCCCGGCGGCAGCTTGCCCCGGGCCTTTTCGATCATGAACTGGCTGATGCCGACGTGGCGGCGCTTTTCGTCGGGCATCGAAGTGCGCGCGAACAATTGGATAAAATCGGCGCCGTCCGCGAATGTGCACCAGGTCTTGGTGCCATTAATCACCCATTCATCGCCCTGCCGCGCCGCACGGCATGAAACGTTGGCCAGGTCGGAGCCGGCGTCTGGCTCCGAGAGTGAGAACGCACCGAGGAATGCGCCGCGGGCCATCCGTGGAAAATAGATTTTGCGTTGTTCGTCGCTGATTCCGCCCCAAAGCCCATTACCGCGGGCGATGATGCTGGCGACGCTCATCCACCCGCGCGCCAGCTCCTCGGTCACTAAAGCGTATTCGAGCGCGCCCAGCCCCAAGCCACCGTATTCTTCGGGAATCAAAATCCCAAAGTAGCCGAGGTCCGCCATCTTGGCGCGTAACTCCATCGGGATCTCGCCCTCAACCGGGTCAAGCTTGTTGGCGACCGGAAGGACTTCGTTCATGGTGAAGTCACGGGCGGTTTGCTGAATCATCGTGCGTTCTTCAGTCAGGTAGCTCATGGGTTTTAGACGACCTTTATGGGTAACGGCATACAGCCAACGGGCACGCTAAGCTCCGACAACCCCTGACCACCCTCACCAACTACATCTTGGCGGGGCGCATGCTAGTCCGACGAAAAGCTTCGCTTTGGCACTAGATTGGAACGGCGGAAGTCAACGATCGGCTCGCGATGGTTGGAGTTCTCCAGAGCCGAGTCGAGCAGAAAACCCTCAGTGTGCCAGGTCACGATTCCACTTCCGGGCCGGCTTTGCGACTCCCGCATGTCGATCACTGTGCTGCGTGCAGTCAGAGTATCGCCGGGGTAAACTCTCCGATGGAACGTCAGTCGGTCGACGCCCAGGAAAAGTCCGCCGGCCTCGCTGAGATCTTCGACGGAGAGGCCAAATACTGTCAGAAAAACCAGCATTGGATTAATCACTATGCCCGGATGCCCGTGCGCACGCGCATACGGCGCATTGAAGTAGAGCGGATTGAAACTGAGCGTAAGCGTCGTGAAAAGCGAGTTATCGCCTTCGTTCAGTGTACGCCCCCAATGATGCGAAAAGACCTGGCCGACCTCGAAATCATCGTACAGGTGACCCTTGGGGATTTTCCGCGTGCGCGCGCGCGACTCGTCACTCATAGCCATCCTTGATTGTCCTCGGTCGCTAAGTGGTCGATAAACTGTGCCAGTCCCATCGACTTGTCCGCAAGGGTTCCATTTCAAAGTCCAACTTTGAACTTGCGGCTCCGCACCAAACAGCGGATTGGCAGGCGCTTATCATCATGCTAGCGGTAGTGTAGAGGCTTCCATAAATGGGTCGTCGCATCGTCGTCGTAACAATTTTATTCGCCGCTATTGTGGCCGTAACGAACACACCTGGCTATGGTTTTAGTCTGTCGCAAATGCTGGGCAGTGGCGAGGAGCAGAACCTCAACACCTTTAAGGTGATCCACGTTGCTGATTTAAAGGCGCTGCTTGATAAGCGTGGCAACAACGTTCATGTCTTCGACGCGAACATTGACGTAACGCGCGAGAGGTTCGGGGTTATCCCAGGTGCCGCACTGCTGACATCGGATCAGAATTATCCTCTTTCAGTGCTGCCCCCCAACAGGCACGCTACGCTTATTTTCTACTGCGCCGACCGCCATTGAATGGCCTCGCATGAAGCCGCCCGTCGGGCGGTCAAGGCCGGTTACACAGACGTGAGCGTTATGGCGGATGGGATTGCAGGATGGAAAGCCGCAGGAGAAGCGACCACGCTGCCGCCAAAGTCGTAGACTCAAGAAAGGCACAGCCTAGCCGCAAATCTATTTGAGACTCTACCTTGTTCAAAGAGCGGCTGGTCTGCGAGCAGTGATAGGACGATCAGGCTGTTGCGATGGAGATTGGCTAGGATCAGCACCTATAGTTGCGACCCTGATTAGGGCCATCCAAAAGCTCGGAAAGAGTAAACAAGGCCTCGAACAATACACCTTGCTCCTCGATGTTCTTGCGTCCGTCTTCCTCTTCGCGGTCGACTAGAACGATGACTCGATCGACGACCAAGCCTACCGACCTAGCTCCCGTGAGCGCCTTTATCGTTGAGGACCCAGCAGTCACTACGTCATCGACAATCAAGGCGTGGTCGCCTCGTGTTGCGTTGCCAGCAATCACTCCTTGAATCCCGTGCTGTTTGGGCTCCTTGCGAACAACAAATGCCTGGACTTTTGCTCCCGTGGCTTGGAAGATCGCATCGGACAACGATGTTGCGATAGGATATGCCCCTAACTCCATCCCGCCGACGGCGTTGAACGATGCACCGCCGATTCGCTCGAGAATAAGTTGACCCACGAGGGCGCGTGCCTCCGGGTCTGAAAGTGCCTGCTTGCAATCGATGTAGTACCGGCTCATCTTGCCGGAAGCGAGGCGAAAGACGGGCTCATCGCGTGATTGCAGCGAGGTTCGTTTAAGAATTTCGCGCAGTCTGACCTTCGCTGAATGCATTTAATTTGCCCAAGCTTGGTGCGCGGGGCGGGACTTGAACCCGCACGGTATTTCTACCACGAGCCCCTCAAACTCGCGTGTCTGCCTGTTCCACCACCCGCGCCTGAGCGATGACTCTATCCCGTCCGGATGATCTTGTCGGGTCTTTCGGCAACGTTCACTTGGTCTTGCTGGCAGGGGCTGGAGCCGCCGGATGTGTTCCAGATACCGGACCACCTTTGCTCGATGGTAGGGTTTGCGAGGTAACACTGCCTCTTCCTTCGAAAATGCTGCCGGTTACCCGCCGGGTCGACGTATACGCTAGAAAGATCGCGGTCGAGAAAAAGAGCACGGCACATCCCCAGGTAATTTTGGTCAAAAAATTACCCGCACCGCTTGCCCCGAAAACGGTGGAACTCGAACCGCCGAAAACCGCTCCCACATCTGCTCCTTTGCCCTGCTGCAGCAGGACAACGATAACCATCGTGATGCAAACGACAATGTGAACAACTATAATAGCTGTGATCATCAGTTCTTTTTAATCGGGCAACTCGGCAATGCACCCTCTGCTATTGACCTGCGCGCGCGGAATCCCGCGTCTCCACCTGAACTTACGCCAGGCATCCAGGCCCGAGGTGCAAAGTACACAGGCGAAACTTGCCCGCTCCGTTCCGCGACTTGTCGTGCGTCAGACATTCTTGGAGAATCACAAACATACGAGTGACATATTTCCTCTCGGACTCTGCTGCCCTTCGTCAAGGCGGCTCAAGCCATACCTGCGCGCGCGATACGCGCGAACGACTCAGCCTTTAAGCTTGCCCCGCCGACCAGAGCACCGTCAATATCGCGTTCTGCAATCAGCGAATCAATATTGTCGGCGGTAACGCTGCCGCCATAGAGAATACGGATTGCATCACCCTTTTCGTTGCCAAAATGATCGCGCAATGCAACCCGAATAGCGGCATGAACCTCCTGTGCCTGTTGAGGCGTCGCGTTGCGTCCAGTGCCGATTGCCCATACGGGTTCGTACGCCACCACAAGGTGGGCCGATTTCTCCACCGAGGTCGCAGCTAAATCGGCTTGAAGCTGCCCGAGAACTACCCGCAGAGTGTCGCCCCGCTCGCGTTGCTCCAGGGTCTCGCCGATGCAAAGAATGGGCGTCATCCGGTTGGCAATCACGCCGGCCAGACGCTTGGCGATTAAGTCGTCGGTCTCTTTGAAGATATGCCGGCGCTCGGAATGTCCAATGATTACGTGGGTGACGCCAAAGACCTGCAACATCGGCGCGGAAACCTCTCCGGTAAATGCACCTTTGGTTTCAAAGTGGAGGTTCTGCGCTCCAAGCAGAATTGAGGAGCCCGCCAGCGCTTGCGATACTGCTGGAATTGTCAGGAACGGGGGTGCTAGCAGCACCTCGCGATCGCGGGAAAGCGCCCCCGCCTGCGGGTCAAGTTCTGCCCGTAGAGCCGCAACTAAGGTCCTCCCCTCAAGCGGAGTGAGATTCATTTTCCAGTTTCCTGCAAAGAGTTGCTTACGCATTTTTTCACCAACCGGCGTGCACCGCCTTGCCGAGGAGGCGTCCCGCCTGCTGTGGGCGCGCGCGAGATTCGCGCCAATAGATGAGGCAGTTTTCCTGTAGCCCGCCGTGGCGACGACCCTTGAGGCTTATCCGATTGCCAAAGCTTTGACCCCAGGGAGTTCAATCCCTTCGAGGTAGTCGAGCGTGGCGCCACCGCCGGTCGAAATGTGTGTAAATCTGTTCGCCCATTGTTGGCCGGCGAACGCGGCTGACGTATCGCCGCCCCCAATCAGACTGGTTACGCCGCTCAAGTTCGCGACGGCTTCCCCCACTCTGAGCGTGCCCTGCGCAAATACCGGGATTTCAAAGAAACCAAGCGGGCCGTTCCAAACAATCGTTCGGGCCGTGGATAAATGTTGGATGAACTCCGTGATAGTGTGCGGGCCAATATCGAGGCCCATTTCGTCAGCCGGGATAGTGGTTACGCTTTGGATACTCGCCTCCGGCGCTGGAGTTGCTGCGACAATATGGTCAACCGGTAGCACAAGGGGAACATGGCGCTGTGCTGCGATGGCGAACAGCTCACGCGCAAGGTCGACTTTGTCTTCTTCGATGCGTGATTTGCCTACCGCGAGCCCGCGAGCTTTCATAAACGTGTAGGCCATTGCGCCACCGATAAGCATCAGGTTGACCCTCGTTAGCATCGTTTTGATCACGCCGATCTTGTCCGAAACTTTGGCGCCGCCGAGAATCAGGATGTAAGGATGAGCTGGATTCTGGGTAACTGCCTGTAGGATTTGCAGCTCCCGCAACATCAGAAAACCCGCCGCGCGTTCTCGCAGGAATTGGGTCACCCCCACCGTTGAAGCATGGGCACGATGGGCTGTCCCGAACGCATCGTTGATATAGACTTGCTTGCCCCGTGCCAGTTCATGGGAAAAATCGCGGTTATTCGCTTCTTCTTCGTGATGAAAGCGCAGGTTTTCCAGCAGCAACGCCTCGCCGAGCGCGAGGTCGCTCACCATCCGACCGGTGAACTCGCCGATGCAATCTGGGGCCAGCGCGACCTTTTTTCCCAGCGCATTGCTTAGGTACTCTGCGACCGGCTTGAGGCTTAACTCGGCAGTCCGCTCTTTGGGCCGCCCCAGATGGGAGCATAGTACCGCCGCGCCGCCCTGGCGCAGGATGTGGCGAACTGTGTCAAGACTCGCATCGATGCGCGAAGTGTCGGTAATTCGTCTGTTGTCCAGCGGCACGTTGAAGTCACATCGGACCAGGGCCTTTTTGCCCTCGAAAGAAACTTCGCTAATAGGGATTATCGGCATCCGCTCTCACCATCTCAGCGCGGGACAGCATACCGATTTGCTGATCATAAGCGTGCGGCAACGTATGCGGTGACGTCAGCGAGCCGATTCGAGTAACCCCATTCGTTGTCGTACCAGGAGAACACCTTGACCAGCTTATGGTCTATCACCTTGGTCAGCGGCGCGTCGTAGATGGACGAATGGGGATTATTGTTGAAATCGATCGACACCAACGGCGCATCGCTGTATTCGAGGATCCCCTTGAGTTCGTCTTCGGCGGCTTTCTTCATCGCGGCGTTGACCGATTTCTCATCGCACTGACGCTCAACCGTGGCGGTGAGATCGACCAGTGAAACGTTGTCGAGCGGAACGCGCACGGCGATGCCGTCGAGCTTGCCATTGAGTGCCGGTAATACCAAGCCGATTGCCCTTGCTGCACCTGTCGATGTTGGGACCATCGATACTGCGGCGGCGCGGGCCCGACGCAGGTCCTTGTGCGGCCCATCCTGGAGCATCTGGTCCTGGGTGTAGGCATGAACCGTTGTCATCAAGCCATGCACGATGCCGAAGCTATCATGTAGTACCTTGGCAATCGGGGCGAGACAATTAGTGGTGCAGGAAGCGTTGGAGATGACGTCGTGTTGCTTCGGCTCGTAAGCGTTCTGATTGACGCCTAGGCAGAGCGTGATATCAGCGCCTTCAGCCGGAGCACTGATAACAACTTTGCGTGCGCCCGCGCTTAAATGCATCGCGGCCTTGTCGCGCGCCGTAAACAGTCCCGTCGACTCGACCACCACTTGAACACCCAACTGCTTCCATGGAAGCTTCGACGGGTCGCGCTCGGCGAGGACTTTGAAGGCTTGCCCGTCGAGCATGATTTGGTCCCCTTCGGCCTTGACTGCGTGAGGCAGCGTGCCATGCACGGAATCATACTTGAGCAGATGGGCGAGAGTAGGGGCGTCGGTGATGTCGTTGACAGCGACCACATGCAGATCTTTTTGATGAAGTGCCGCCCGAAGGAACATGCGACCGATGCGGCCAAAGCCATTAATCGCAATCCTGGTTGCCACTGATAAATCCTCCTCGCGTTCCCCCCGATAACTGGTCCCGTTGGCCCGCATAGTCAGGAGTGAGCGGTAGCATGTCTTACTGGCAATTATGAGGCTGTCCGCATGCCTATAATGGCCGCTTCGGGATGATGTTTGCCATTTAGGCTATCATAATTGGGGCTGGATGCCATGAGGACGCCCTCCCGCTTTCAGCCGAACCGGCTCCGCCTGGGAGACGGTGATGCCGTTGACACAAGAGGTTCAGCGACGCCGGTAGGTAGGTAGGTTGGTTGGATACCCGAAATCTTTTGCAACTCGATAGGCTTGGAAGTGTCGGAGAGGATGGGGGGTCTTGTGGGACGATTAGCGGACAATTGATGCAAACAATGCGGCATCGGTTAAGCACCGAGTTCGTCTACATGTTGATGGCCTCAGCCTGGGAAACCTCCCGAACGTGTGGACGCTGCAAAATTGACTCAATTGAATTCGATACGAATAATAATCAGCATTTCCCAAGGGCAATTTTGTATAGCGAGGTGAGCAGGTGAGCGGCGCTGGCGGGATTGGCGTGGTCGATATGCTGCTCGGCACGGGACCCGTGGTCCAGGTTGTCCTGATCCTGTTGATCGGCTTTTCCATTGGCAGTTGGGGTATTATTCTGCATAAATTTGTTCAGATCTCTCGGGCGCGCACCGAGTCTGAGCGCTTCATCACAATTTTTTGGGAGTCGAAGAATCTCGCTGCGATCCATTCTGCCGGCGTTGGCCTTAAGCGCAGTCCAATTGCGCAGGTTTTCCGCGCAGGTTACCAGGAACTGCTGCAACTGACGCGCGCCAAGCGACAGGCGGTCGGCGCTGAAAGCGGCTTTTCGACCGATTTAGGTGGGGTCGACAACGTTACGCGCGCGATGAAGCGTCAGGAAAACGTCGAGCTCACCAAGCTCGAAGCGGGTATCACTTTTCTCGCCACCACCGGCTCGACCTGTCCATTCATCGGTTTGTTCGGCACTGTATGGGGAATCATGACGGCTTTCCTCGGCTTGTCGGCTGCTCACACGTCAAATATTCAAGCGGTTGCGCCAGGTATTGCCGAGGCGCTTATCACCACCGCAGTGGGATTGGTGGCGGCGATTCCGGCGCAGATGTTCTACAACTTCCTGACGACGCGAGTGCGTGTGCTAGCGACTGAGATTGATAACTTCATTGCTGAATTCCTTAACATTGCCGAACGTCATTTTCTCTCGTAGCGAGCGCCGCTCTTCCCGAACGATGCTGTCGGAAGGGCAAATAAATCGCCGGGCTCGCCGTAGAGCCAGTATGAGGGAGGCTGCGGACGGCGGCGCTGGTATAATGAAGCCGCGGCATATGCTGGATAGTTGAAAAATGGCGTTTGAGCCTGGACAGCGCGGTTCATTGGTCTCGCAGATAAACGTCACACCCCTAGTTGACGTGATGCTAGTGCTGCTGATTATTTTTATGGTGACTGCGCCGATTATTCAGCAGGGCGTGCAAGTGAGCCTGCCGAAGGTGAAGGCTGCAGCACTTCCCGGTAAAGAAGAACAATTTATCGTCTCGATCACGCGCGATAGCCAAATTTATCTGAACGACACTCGGATGTCGCAGACCGCCCTATCAGTGAAATTAGCGGCGATTGGGCGCGAGCGGCCGGAACGCGAAGTTTTCGTACGAGCAGATGATCAGGTGCCATACGGCGTGGTAATCCACACGATGGCGGCGATTAAGGCGGCGGGGATCGAGAACGTTGGCATGGTTACTGAGATGCCGGCGCCGGTGGCGAGCGGGGGCGGGTCGCAACGTGTCAACGCCAGTCCTTAGCCGCGATGACCGCGCATCGCGATGGGGCTACATTGTGGCGATCGCTGTTTCGGCGCTCGGCCACGCTCTCTTCTTTTTTGTAGTTCTCGTCGTGCTCCCGGGTTTGCTTTCGTCCAAACCGCCGCCGGCCTCATATACCGTTAAAATTGTCGACGCGCTACCGGCTGGCGATCTCGGTACCCATCTGCCGCGGCTCAGTCAGGAGTCGGATGAGCATCATACGGCGCAAAAGGTGGTCCATCATGAAGCGCCAACGTCGATAACAACGCCACCGCCACCACCGCCCGACAATGACAAGAATGTGATCGCGTTGAATGCAACCCATTCACCGACGCGGACACCGGTGAGGACGCCAACGCCGACACCTCCACCGCCGTCACCGCAACCATCGCCGGTCCCTACTCGGCGTCCGAAAAAGCACGAGCAGGCCAGCCCGACACCTACCCCCACTCCTCATGCTCGACGACAGAGGCCGAAAGCAGCGCAAACCAGGGAGTTGGCCGAAGCCACGCCGAAGCCGACTCCGAATGTGGGGCAGGAGATGCGGAAGCTGCATGAAAAGCTGCTGGCCGATCATCTTAAACGGATGAAGGAGGAAGCCGCCCATAATCGCGAAAACGGCGGTCCGGTGCTGGCAAGCCGGGGAACCGAGGGTCGCGGCTACGGCGTCGGCGCCGGCACAGGCAGTGCCGGGATCCTGCAGAGCGCCGAGTTTCTGCTCTACTGTCAGACTGTTAAGAAAAGGATACAGGATACATGGAACTTCGCGGCCAAGAATCCCAAGCTGACCGCTACCGTCACGGTTGGCATAAACGCCGACGGCTCGCTCAATGCGGTCCGGATTAGCGATGCATCGAAGGATCCAGCTTTCGACGATTCGGTGGTTCGTGCGATCAGATTGGCGGCACCGTTTCCGCCGCCGCCTGAGAAATATCGCGCTCAGTTTGCCGATGGGGTGCCAGTGATTTTTAACCTGGGCGCGCTAGAGAACGCCGATGAAAGCGGCGGCTAGTTCACTTCTCCGGACGTGCTCTGAAGGCGTAATGATGAAGATCCACGCGGTTGTGGTGATGGCGTTACTCATTGGAGCGGGACCGAACCGGGCGCTTGCGCAGGGCAATTTGCCCGGCAAACTCCCGCCGATTCAAATCGTCGGTGCCGGGCAGCTTTATCCCATAGCAGTGTCGGGACTCAAGGACCTCGGTGGCGATGGCGGGCATAGCGTCTCCCGAGTATTCGATACGACGCTGACCCGCGACCTCAAACTTTCGAGCTTTTTCCGAGTCATCGATTCGCAAGCTTACATCGAAGATCCGCAAACCTCGGGATACGACATCGGCCAGTTTAATTTTGGCGACTGGCGTTCGATCAACGCGGAATTCCTGGTTAAAGGATCGGTGACGCGCCAAGCCGGCAAAATCACACTAGAGGCGTTGCTGTTTGATGTCGGGGAGCAGCGGCGCATGATGGGCAAGCGGTTTACCGGCGAACCGAGCGAGGTCAGCGAAATGGCCCGACGCTTCGCCGATGCTGTGCTTGAAGCTGTGACCGGTAAGCGCGGGCCGTTCGACACCAAGCTCGCGTTCGTGTCGACCCGCGGCGGGAGATTCAAAGAGATCTATACGTCGTGGCTTGACGGCGGCATGCTTTACCGGGTCACTGATAATCCGACGATCAATCTATTCCCGAGCTTCGACAAGACCGGCCATCATCTCCTTTATCTTTCGTATAAGACGCTAAGCCCCGAGCTTTACCTCGTCGATCTGACTCACGGGGTCGAGACGCGCATCGCGCCACCACTGGGGATGGCCGTTGGGGGGACGCTCACCCCGGATGGCCAAGTCGTTGGCGCGTTCGCCCGCGCTGGACACACCAACCTTTATTTACTGGATGAATCCGGCAACCAAATCCGCGCCTTAACCGACAACAGTGCCATCAATGTCAGCCCGTCAATATGCCGCGATGGCAGTCAGCTCGCTTTTACTTCCGATCGCTCGGGGACTCCTCAGATTTATCTGATGAAGGTGGCCGGAGCCGGGGCGCAACGCCTGACCTATCAAGGCGACTACAATACGGCACCGGCGTTTTCGCCGGATTGCAAGAAAATCGCCTACGAGAGCCGTGCCGGCGGTATCATCAACATCTTTGTCATCAACCTCGACGGCAGCGGCGGCCACCGACTTACCGAGGAAGGTTCCAACGAATGGCCGTCGTGGTCGCCGGACGGCCGTTATCTCGCTTTCAGCTCGACGCGTGAAGGCGAATCCCGCATTTATCTGATGTTCGCGGCAGACGGCCACGTCATTGCCCCATTAACGGAAGGAGAAGGTAATGCTTCGAATCCATCATGGTCCTGGTGGCTCGGTAGTTGAGTTGAGCAAAATTGCGCGGAGGATTGGACTGACCGCAGCAATTTTTGCGCTCGCAGTCGCGGGCTGTTCGTCCAAGAAGTCGCCTGGCGCGGGGGAGGGCGGTCCCGGTTCTAACCCTGGCGGCCTCGGTCAGGAAGGCATGGGCGGTGCTGGCGGAAGTTCACTCAGTCGATTCCAGAAAGGCCAACTGGGTAGCGGCGAACAAGGGCCGCTGGGCGACATCCATTTCGATTATAATGACTACACTGTCCGCCAGCAGGATAGTGAGATTCTGCACAGCAACGCCGACTGGATGCAGAAAAATCCAGTCCGCCGCGTTCAGATCGAAGGCCATTGCGACGAACGTGGCTCTGAGGAATACAATATTGCTCTCGGCGCCAAGCGCGCGCAGGCAGCCAAAGAGTATCTGCAGACGCTGGGGATCGCGGGCGACCGCATGTCGACCATCAGCTATGGCAAGGAGCTGCCCCTGTGCACCGAACATACCGAAGACTGCTGGACGGAAAATCGCCGCGACCATTTCGCTGTTACCGAATGAAACTTCATAGCCTCCTGCGTCTGCCGCTGCTGCTGGTCGTGGGCGGCCTGGTCAACACCGGATTGACGGGATGCGCGCCGAATACCGACAGCCAGCAAGTCCAGGCAGACCAGTTTGCCTTGCGTGGAATGGTGGCCAACAACCAGCAGCAGATTGATTCTCTGCAGGAAAAGGTTCAGCGGCTCGAAGATCGCGTCTCTGAAATCGAGCATAACGGTTCAGTTTCGGCTGGCGGTGGCAATAAGCTCGCGTCGATGGAACAGAGGCTGAATAAACTTGAGTCGCAGACTGGCTCCGCCCAAGCAGGTGCGGCGACTGTGCCGCCTGCCGCTTCACCAAACTCGGAAGTGCCCAGCGAGTCCCAGGCAACTCCCAGTACTGGAGGAGGAGAAGCTTCGGGGGGTGAGGCCGCAACGGTGCCTCCTGACTCCGGGTCTGCTGCGTCCACGGCCGCGGCGAACGCACCATCGTGGCGCGCAATGATGGACCAGGAACTCACTGCGTCACACGACGACCCAGGCGAGAAGCTATACCGTGCGGGGTTGGTTCAGCTGAAGGCAAATAAGTACTCGGAGGCGCTCGACCAATTGCAGATGCTTCAGCGGCGTTATCCCAAATCGAGTCTGAGCGAGCCAGCGGAATTCTTCGCCGCCAATGCGCTTTATGAGATGGGCAAGTACGATCAAGCAATACTGCAATTCAATGATCAGACGATGCGTTTCCCCAAAGGCCATTTTGCGAGTGCCGCGCTGTTACGTGAAGCCCAGGCTTTTATGAAAATTAACGACCGCATCGATGCGCGCCTGACGTTGCAGAAATTGCTCAGCGACCTGCCCGACTCGCCAGAGGCGCCAATGGCGAAATCAATGATGCAGACCCTGGCCTCCTAAGCGGTTGAACAGGGACTGGGATAGAGCGGCTGAGCGCTTGTTGGGCAGGGCTTCCATTTTGTCAGCGAACAGCGAGCGCATGGCGCTCAGGATTCGCACATGCGACTATGATCTGCGATGGAGATAATTCGCGACCTCAACTCACTTGGGCAGTATCCCTTTCCTGTTGTTGCCCTGGGCAACTTCGACGGAGTCCATGTCGGCCACCAGACAATCCTAACGGCCGCTATCAAGCGCGCTCACGCGGTGGGTGGCAGTGCTTTGGCGGTCACCTTTGATCCACTGCCGGCTAAAGTCCTAAACCCCAACCGTGCCCCGCGATTGATCCTGACACCCGAAGACAAACACGAATTGCTGCGCAGCTACGGGCTGCAGGGCGTGATCGTGCTGACCTTCTCGCGCGAACTCAGTATGCTGTCGCCCGAAGACTTCGTGCGCGAGTATCTGCGCCGCCGCATCGGCGCATGCGTGGTCGTTATCGGCCACAACGTGAGCTTCGGTCACGCACGGGCCGGCAACGCCGACGTGATGCGGCAGCTCGGCCGCGAGTTAGGCTTCGAGACAACCGTGGTCGGCCCTGTCGAGCGGGACGGAATCGTCGTCAGTTCGACGCAAGTGCGCGAAATGATAACCGCAGGGGACATGAAGCGCACGGCGAGTTTGCTCGGCCGTGCTCATTTCCTGCGCGGGCCGGTCGTGCATGGACGGGAACGCGGTCGCACCATTGGATTTCCGACTGCGAATATCCAAAGCCGCACCGAATGTTTGCCGCCAGATGGTGTTTATGCGACGCGGGTTGTGATGGAAGAGGGCTCGTATCAGTCAATCACGAATATCGGAATGCGGCCGACATTCGGCGAACCGCAACGTAGCATCGAGGCGCACATATTCGATTTTGACCGCGATATCTATGGTCGCGAGGTAAGGTTGGAAATCGCCGAGCGAATCCGGCCCGAACGCAAATTCGAGTCGGCACAGGCGCTGGCCGCTCAGATTGCTTCGGATCTGCAACGGGCCAAGGAGATTCTGGCCGCGTAAGAAGCTGTCTAACCGAATTCGACAATGGAAGTAGCAGGCCGTGCAATCGCGCCATCCTCGGATTCACAGAATTTGACTAAATTAACGCGAATGTAATAAAGCGGTTGTAAGCCAAGCTCCCCGGATAGAGTATTGTCGAACCACAGTTTTCTCAGGTCCACCGGTCGAGTACTGGTTACGCCATCTATTCTGCTGCTGGTTCTCGCCGCTCCTTCGGTGCATGCCCAAATTGTGGCGGGCACGATTATCGCGCTGAATGGCTCAGCCACTGTAACGCGCGGTGTGAGAAGTTTCGGCGCCGCTCACTCCGCGCCGGTAGAAGTTGGCGATCGCCTAGACACCAGTCCGACCGGTCACCTAATGGTAGCGCTCATCGACAATTCCCAGCTCGAACTGACGGAATCGAGCACTTTGCTCATATCGGAGAACTTGCTTAACCCGAACGGCACTCGCGCCCGCACTAGCGTTACTTTGCTCGGCGGGCTCGTGAGGTCGCTAGTGAGGGTTGCCGCCGGCACGGCGCCCAATTACGAAGTGCATACTCCTAACGCAGTCGCTTCCGCACGCGGCGCGACTGAAGCCTACGATACCTACTATACGAATAATACGAGCCGCGGGGGGTTCAACGGCTGCAAAGAATTTAGCGACGTGTTAGACTATAACGGTATCGTCGCCGTTAGCAGTCTGACGAACCCAAGCTCCCCGACCATAGAGCTTCATTCTGGGCAGAAGACCACTGTTCCATGCGGATTTGCAGTGTTGCCCGCCGCCTCGCTTGCTGCAATCGGGGCTGGAACTGCGACAGCAGGCTTGAGCGCTGCGACGATCGCGGCGGCTTCACTGGGCGGTGTCGCAGTCATCAGCGGTGGAGTTCCGGGGGGCTATGCTGGAGCGGGAGGGTTCAGCAGCAGCAGTCCTCCCCCATCGAAGACACCTATCACTCCATCGATGTAGCCAGGGGCACGCACTGAACGGCGCGCTGCCTCAGCGCTTCGCAACTTCAGCTATCATTCGTCCTAAAACTTGCGCTGTTCGCAGCCGCAGATTAGTAATTGGATTGCGCGTTCGGTCTAGCATAAATCTTGATCGAATCGGTCTTGATATAAGCCGGTGAAGTGAATGCGGGGGTTACAAACCAACGCTGGACGCGCGTATTCACAATCGCCATCAGGCTAATTACGATCGCTGCGGTTACTTCACTTAGCAGTATTATCCCTGGACGTTCGAGTGGGCGGAGCTTAAGGCTTCGGATTTGCGGCTTTTTATCGCGGCGCTCTGCGCAAGCCGACCGGGAACGTCGTAATCGCGACTATCGACGACAAGAGCATTGCTGAGCTAGGCCGCTTCCCATGGCCGCGCAGCCTGGAAGCTGGTGAGTGCCCTGCGCGACTATAATGCGACCGTCCTTGGCTTTGACGTCGCCTTCAGCGAGTGTGATCCAGCCGACGCCGAACAGGAAGATCTTGCGCGCCGCCTGGAAAAGGCTTGGATTGGCGAGCGCGTTGTGCGCCGCGCGTTGAGCGGTAGCAATGACCTGGCGTTGGCGCACGCTATGCAGCAGCAAGGCTCGACCTACCTGGGATATTTCTTCCGGAGCCACATGTTCCACGAAACGACTGGAGCTGAACTGGCTTCGTTCCGCACAAAGTTAATTAAGCCGCCGCCACTCGCCTACATTATGACGCTCAAGGGCCCTGGCGCACGGCACAAACTTATATCGCCGATGGTTATCTACCGCCGATTCAGCCTTTGAACGGCGCTGCGCGCGGCACGGCATACGTCGATATCGACGAGGACTCTGACGGGACCGCGCGCTCGGAGCCCGCGGTTGCAGATCACCCTTTGTCCTGGTTAACCAACAAACTTACGTCGAGGCTGGAGGCGGCGACTACGTCGCGCGGGAGATCGGTCTGGTCAAGGTGAAAGGCAAGGATCAACTCGTGCCGGTGGTCGGGATAGCCGGCCACAAAGGCGACGGCGTTGACCCCGCGCATTATCAACGCTTCAGCGACGCGTTGGCGCTGCTGCGGCAGGGCCAATCCCCCGAAGCTGATCTGCGCACCCTGCAGCGCGAATGGCCCGACGACCAGGTAATCACGATGTGCCTGGAGCGTCTGCACACCACCAACGGCGATGCACCTCATGAGATGGTCTTTGAATTCGATAGTAAGTAGAGCCGACGCATTTTTGATCACAATCTTGCTCACGTGTCCAAAGAGTACACCAGACAGGAGAGAAGATTCCGCCGCATATTCGGAAAATGACAAGCATCCGCGCCCCTGCAGCGCATTAACGAATGAACGATCTTAGGCTGTTCACCTCCGTACGAGAAAACCGATGACCGTCGATCGGATCAAACGGCCCGGCCATGAACGGCAACGAGGGTTCGACACCAGCGCTCGGCGATGCTGGGCCCAATCCCTCTCCCGCGAGGGCAGGCTCAAGTGTGCTCGATTGCTATATCGTACCCATTCAACATAAAAAGCCGGCTCGCGCGGCGGGCAGCTGGTCTTATTAGCTATTAGACTGTTTATCAGTTGGTCCGGGATGCGCTATTCTGGAATAGCGAGCGTTCGCATCCTCTACGAAACTAAAATTAATCATTGGCGATACAGGCATGGTGGGCGATTTTCGCTATGCTCTTTGAGATTTCTAATACGCATAAAGTATCAGCAGGAATTCCATGGCCGCTTCTCAGTCCGTGACGGCGGATCGTACCGGCGACGCCACCGCAGCACGCCTCATGATCGGCCTTATCGCGGCCGAGAATTCTCACCATGGCGGGTAACGGCCGCCTTCGCCTCGACCTTGGTCGAACTCTCGCGGCTGTGGCATCTCGACTCGACCCTCACCCGCCGCCCGCGACGCGGGCGGCGGGTGAGGGTCAAGACCCATGCGGGCGCGGCGCATTAACGCCGCGCCCGCCGACGAATAGCACGCCAGAGGGCTAGGCCTTCAAACTGATACACTCGCCGCCGGAAGCCTTGGTTGTTTCGGCGATCCAGAAGGGTAAATAGAGTGTCAGTACCTGAAACCCGCGAAGATTTACTTCACCAGTGTCCAGCGGAAAGGGGCGCGTTGTTGGGGCTTGCGGAATGTGAGGGTCGCGTCGCGTCCGTGTAGCGCGCCCATTTACTGCGCGGCAAATCAGATTCCTGTTTGATTAATCTAGGCGACCTTGCTTAATGCGAGATTGGAGTATGCATCCAGGCTGACAGACCAGTCAGGTGGCACTACCACAGTTGTATCAGGTTCCTCGACGATCATCGGTCCGCTCTGGATGCCGCTAATATCCTGTCGACTGCTAATCGGTGTGTCCAGCAGGCCATAGCCGCGTCCAAAGTACACCTGACGTGAGCCAATAGTTCGGCTCCGCTTGATGGATGAGTTGACCGAGACTCTCGCTAGCTCCGCGAATCGCAGTCGTCCGGCGTTAGCTAATGCTCGAACCCTTAAACTTACCACCTCGATCGAGTCGTCCGCGTGGTAATCAAATGCCCGCTCATGCGCTTCCGTGAAGAGTTCCTGCAGAAGGCCTGTAATGTTCGTGTGCTGGTCAGTTTGAGGAAAAGCCAAAGTTAATTCTTGTAGTTGATAGCCATATTTCAGGTCGGCGTAACGCTCGAATCTTATGGCTTGCGGCGGCACTCCTTCGGTGCG
>Ga0073928_10001618_pt1 | contig 42278 bp, 36 predicted proteins | sample PaiPotPPA55metaG_FD_76969 | JGI IMG/M metagenome (GOLD analysis project Ga0073928, IMG submission 76969) | Iron sulfur acid spring bacterial and archeal communities from Banff, Canada, to study Microbial Dark Matter (Phase II) - Paint Pots PPA... ...
GAACGTCACTCCTTGGAGCCGCGCGAAAGTTTTACAGGAGAGTTAGTGTCAAAGCGAACCGCACTCATTACTGGTGTGACCGGCCAAGACGGCGCGTATCTTTCCGCCTTTCTCCTGGAGAAAGGCTATCGCGTATTCGGCACCTTCCGCCGCTCCAGTTCCAGAAGTTTTGAGCGCCTGGAATATCTGGGGATCTTGAATGACGTCGAACTCATCCCCCTCGATTTACTAGATCAGAGCTCTCTATTCTTTGCCCTCCGCACTACCGCGCCGGACGAAATTTATAATCTGGCGGCGCAGAGCTTTGTCGGCGCTTCGTTTGAACAACCCATCGCCACGGGAGAAATTACCGCGCTCGGAGCAATCCGCCTACTCGACGCGGTCCTCGCCAGCGGCTTACGTCCCCGGTTCTACCAGGCCTCCAGCAGCGAAATGTTCGGCGACATGGGCCACGGTGAGAAGCAATCGGAGTCCACGCCCTTTCAGCCTTGCAGCCCCTACGCCACCGCTAAGCTTTACGCGCATTGGGCCACCGTTAATTACCGCAATGCTTACGGAATGTTCGCGTGCTCGGGAATTCTTTTTAATCATGAATCCCCCTTGCGTGGCATCGAATTTGTGACTCGCAAGATTGCCGATGGCGTCGCGCGCATCAAGCTCGGGCTGCAAACTAAAATCGTTCTGGGAAATATTCACGCCAAAAGGGACTGGGGCTACGCCCCGGATTATGTCCAGGCCATGTGGCTCATGCTGCAACGCGACACGCCGTCGGATTATGTGATCGCCAGTGGCAAATCTTATTCCGTCGCCGAGTTCGTCAGCATGGCCTGCCGTCAGGCTGGCTTACCAAATGATCCCCAGAGCTATCTCGAACTCGATTCGAATCTCCTGCGCCCCAGTGAAGTCGGTTACTTGCAAGGCGACCCCACTAAAGCTATGAATGAACTCGGTTGGAATCCCTCCAACACGCCGATTGAGGATTTGGTCCGCATCATGGTGGAAGCCGACCTGCAACGTGTGCAACGGGAAATTCGCGACGGTCGTCATCAAAATAAAGTGTTAAGCGCGAAATTCGTCACTCCCCACCGGGAATGATCTGGAAATCATGAAAATTGGCTTTGTCTATGACGCGATTTATCCTTACCAGAAGGGCGGCGGAGAGCGAAGGATCTATGAAGTGGCGCGGCGTCTCAGCGCTCGTGGCCACGAAGTCCACATCATCGGCATGAAAGGTTGGACCGGAGCAGATTCCATCAAGAGTGATGGATTGATTTATCGAAGCTTGGGCCGATCCATTCCTCTATATCACTCCTCAGGCCGCCGCTCTATTTCGGAAGCCTTGGAGTTTGGCCTCCAGGCCTTGCGCCTGCTCGGTTTTGAGCACTTTGACGTGCTCGATTGCGGCCAGTGGCCCTATTTTCATTTGCTCCCTGCCCGGGCCTTTTGTTGGTTGAGTTCGTGCCCCATGGTAGTTTCCTGGTATGAAATTTGGGGACGCCACTGGTTCGAATATCTTGGCCCGCTTGGCTTTGCTGGCGCCTTGGTGGAGAAGGCTTTCGTCCACCTGCCCAATCGCATTTTTGCGGTATCCGACGCCACGCGGCGCGACTTGATCGAAACCGGCGCTCGTCCCCATCTGGTCGAGATGATACCGAATGGGATAGACTATAAACGTATTTGTTCGATACTCCCTCCCGCGTCCAAATATCATGTCTCCTATATCGGCCGTTTGAAGAACCACAAGAACGTGGACGTGCTCGTGGAAGCTATCGCTCTCGCAAAAATTTCCATTCCGGACATCTCTGCTGTCATCATTGGTGACGGACCCGAGAAAGCTATGTTGCTCGAAAAAGCTGGTTCTTTAGGCGTCGCCGAGAACATAAACTTCACCGGCGCGATCGAAGATTTTGATGACGCCATCCGCCTGCTTAAATCCTCCCTCCTGTTTGTGAACGCATCCACTAAAGAGGGTGGCGGCAGCATCACATTATTTGAGGCCAACGCATGCGGCCTGCCGGTGATCGCCGTTAAGTCCCCGCACGGCATCGACCCGAATTTGATTCGCGAGGGCGAAAATGGCTATTTTGTAGATGAGTTATCGGCGAAGAAAATCGCCGATAAGTTGGTTGCGCTGCTGGCTGACGCAGAAGCGATGAAAGCCAACGCTTTACAAGCGAAAACAATGGCGGCCCAATACGACTGGGATGTAGTCGCCGATCAGCACGAGAACGCTTACCAGAAAATAGTCATCGCACGTAAGGTGAAAGAATGAAACGAATCGAACAAAACGGTGACCTCATCGCTCTGATCATCGACACCGCCGCGGACTTTAAACCTGGCGTCCATTTTATTTCCGATCCCAGTTGGCCGCTCCAACTCGGCCTTATAGCCCATCGCGGCGGACACTCCATCCCCGGCCATCGGCACTTCGAACGCGAAAACATTGGCAAAACCATGACGCAGGAATTTCTGCTGGTGGTGAGCGGAGAGATGGAAGTCGACTTCTACGACACAGACGGATCACTATTTCGTTCTGAAACGTTGCTCCCCGGCCAAGCTCTTTTGCAAATTCGCGGCGGTCACGGCTTCCGTTTTCCCGCGTCTAGCCAGGTCCTCGAATTGAAAATTGGTCCCTATCTTGGTTTGGATCAGGATAAACAACTCATCGCCCAGACGGTTGCAAAGTCGTGAGGCCTCCAGTCCAGGCCCTATCTGAAACCCTAGCTGAAAAATGATTCGAATCCATCGGCAAGTCCCAGGAGAAATATGGCAGCTTCAACTTCGATGACCAAAATTCCAGTCTGCCAACCGTTTCTAAACGGCAACGAAGCTGAGTATGTCCGGGACGCGGTGGATTCGACGTGGATTTCGTCGCAGGGCAAATATCTCGAGCGTTTCGAAAAAGATTTTCCTGCTTATGTCGGAATGAAGCATGGAACCTGCACATGTAACGGAACAACCGCGTTGCACCTGGCAATGCGCGCTGCCGGCATTGGACCAGGCGACGAAGTCATACTTCCCACCTTCACCATGATTGCCACCGCTTTTGCGATCTGTTACTGCGGCGCCACCCCGGTTCTTCTCGACGCCAATCAGGACGACTGGAATCTGGACGTCTCCCAATTGGAATCGGCCATCTCGCCGAAAACCAAGGCCATCCTTGTCGTTCACATTTACGGCCACCCCACCGATATGGATCCCGTACTCGAATTTGCCTCTCGCCATAATCTTCTTGTGATTGAAGACGCTGCCGAAGCCATCGGTTCGGAATATAGAGGCAAGTTGTGCGGCTCGTTCGGGCGCATTTCCTGTTTCAGCTTCTTTGCCAATAAAATTATTACCTGCGGCGAAGGCGGCATGGCGTTGACCAATGACGCCCTCCTGTACGATCGCCTGCGCTACCTCAAAAACCTCAGCTTTCCCCTCGGCAAGAGCCGCGAGTACGTTCATGAAGAGATCGGTTATAACTATCGAATGTCAAACTTGCACGCGGCTCTCGGGTGCGCCCAACTTGAACGAGTACGCGAATATGTCGAAATGCGTCGCCGTAATGCCACCCTCTACTCGCAAAGACTGTCTCGCATTCCCGGATTACGTTTGCCTGTCGAGCGCCCTTCGGTGAAGAATAGTTATTGGATGTACGGCATAGTGTGTGAAAAACAGTTTCCAGTTTCGCGAGACGAATTGATCGCGAAATTGCTGGAGCTTGGGATCGAGTCGCGAAAATTTTTTAAGCCCATGCATTTGCAGAAGTCCATCCGCGACCATGGCTTCCGCGCGGCTTCATCCATGCCGGTCTCCGAACATTTGGGCGACGCCGGCTTGTATTTGCCGTCCAGCTCGTCGCTGGCGGTGGAAGACATCGATCGGATTTGTGATGCTATTGCCGAAATCGCAGCAGGGAAGAACGCTCATTAATCGTTTTGTTCGTTGATTCACGAAAGCGGGCACGGATTGAAACAATGATTCGTCTCAGACTTAATCTCTTCAAATTCTCGCTTAATTTCGTGGAACTGCTGCTTCCGCTGCTTTCATTTACTCTGGCCGGGTACCTTCGCTTTGATCTCCCCTTCTTTGCAGCCTCCAGGGATTATATCGGCCTGCTTTTACTCACCACCATTTGTTGGGCGCTGGTATCGCGCCAGTACGGTCTCACTTCTCCTGTGAACCTTTTTGCAGCGGGAGGCAAATCGCGAAGAATCGCCAGCGCTTGTGGCGCTACGTTTCTGGTTACCTTCGTGGGCGCCAGCTTTTATCGCAATACCCAGTTCTCCCGCAGCTTCTTGTTGTTAAGTTGCGTGCTTCTTTTTTTCCTGACCTTCACCTCGCAAATACTTTTCCGCGTCATCCTGGAAAGCCTGCGCCGCCGTGGCAAATATTGCATTCGGGTGCTGATTATTGGCGCCGATGATTTTGCGCAGGAAATGGCCAACCGTTTGATGCACGGCCAATTGACGCCTTGCCAGGTGGCTGCCTACATCGCACTCCCCAATCAGCAAATTTCCGTGACTGACCTTCCCGTCCACACCTTCGATGATGTCCCCAGGATCGCGGCTGAGAACGGCATCGATGAAGCCGTACTTGCCATTCCTTATGCCCGGTTCGGCGAAATTCCCTCGATATTGCGCAGCCTGGAGCCTCTCTGCGTGCCGACCCGCGCGTTTTTAAGTTTTGGGGACGGTGTCCAGATTGAAGAGCACTTGTTTGATTTTGGCGGGATGCCTTTACTGGATTTAAAACCCACTCCCACCGAGTCCATGTCCTATGCGTTGATCAAGCGCCCATTTGATTTCGTTTTCTCCGTCTTGGTGCTCATCCTTTCCGCGCCCATCATGATCTTGATCGCCATCGCCATTAAACTTACTTCGCGTGGCCCGGTGCTTTTCGTTCAGAACCGCGTCGGATTCAAGGGCCAGATTTTTCGCATGTATAAATTTCGCACCATGATGGGCTCGGAGAAGGAGGCCGGCACCCGCTGGACTGTCCCAAACGACCCTCGCTGCACCCCCATTGGGTCGTTTTTACGGCGCACCAGCTTGGACGAGCTGCCCCAATTCTTCAATGTTTTAAAAGGCGACATGAGCGTGGTCGGACCCCGGCCTGAACGCCCTTATTTCGTCGAGAAGTTTGTAAAAGACACCGAGAGCTACAACAGCCGGCACTACATGAAAGGCGGAATTACTGGATGGGCGCAAATCAACGGATTACGCGGCGATACTTCCATCCCCGAACGAATTCGCTACGATCTTTATTACATGCGCAACTGGAGCCTCGGATTTGATCTTCAGATTATCCTGCTCACGCTTATACGCGGTTTCACCAACAAGAACGCCTACTAGCTGCAAATCATCGTGCGTACCGTCGAAGCGGTTTTATCCCTCGACCAAAATACTTCGATAGTGGCGGCGACCCACGAAATCCTGCTCTAACTTCCGGCCACGCATTAGTAACTTGCTTTGAATCTTATTGAATGACCGTAACATTCCAACCAACGCTGTTGGGAGTAATACCGCTCGTTGTTGGATTACAGAGCCTCACTTCTACCTTATCGCTTCCATTGATCCACGCGCTCCACACCAGATTTCCGCTTCCCAGCGGCTCCGCTGGCGAAGCCATCGCTGTTCCGCTCGGACGCGCATTCGCCACCTGCATTTCTCGTTCAACACAGCTCTGCGCAGGGATCGCAGGGTAAGCTAGTTTTTTGCTCGCCCGATAAATCCCCGCGACTGGAGTTTCGCTCTCGCCGACGGATAACCCGTGCGGTAGAGCTAAAACTCCCGATGGCTGCATGCGCATCCGCAATGCTCCACCGGAGTAAAAACTGATTGTGCCCGACGGGCTGGCGTCCAGATTATTGAAGATCATATCGCCATGCCCTTGTTGCACTCCGCTGGGATCAGGAAAATAAATGTGGTTGCCGATCTTGACATCCCCGGCATCCACCGCCAGGGCCCACGATTTTTTGCCCATCGCAGCAGGCGGATTCGATTCTATCCGCAACGTCGCCGCATCCACAGCCGGCACGCTGCCGCCTCCATCAATTGGTGCACCGATCGCTACACCGCTGATAGTTGGCGCGGGAGCGCCCTTCGCCGGCCGGATAATTTTGGGGAAAAACAATATCGCGTCTATTTCCTGTCCCGCGCCATTTGACACCGTGCCGGTTACTTGTGGCATAAACACGACGCTGGAAGCGGCCGTAACGGATTCCTCGCTAGCGGTTGCATTCTGTAACAGAAAGTCGGTCGTGCGAGGCGTCCCGTTCCAATCCTGGTACAGTCGATGCGCTTTGCCGGAAGCATCGAACAAGTTCGTCGACGCGCCGCTTTTTTCCTTTTGGGAGCCGCCTGCTTCCGCTTCGTGTTTTCCCTCCATGTTCGAATGTTCTTGGCCATAAACAACGTTAATGCATGTCCACAAAATCACCAGGATCGTAGATATCCTCATAATCATTCCTCAAGGGAGTAAATTTTCACCCACGCAAGATTTCTTCGTCGGCCAGCGGCTATCAGGTATATAAGGTGGGAAATATCCGCGCAACCCGCAAGTATCCGAGAATCAAACGTTCCGATTCTGGCCAAAATTTAAAAGCCGTCAAATATCTTGCCCTGGATTCTGTTATTTTTGCCTCATAATGTTTACGCGCCCCCGAATAGCTGACTCACCGAGGCGTTTTGAGCCAGGAAAAATCACGCCATGACTGAATACACTGCCTATATCGCCCGCGAGATTCAGGAAAGCATTTCCGTCAAGACCGAGTTGGGCCGCGCAGCTACGGATCAAATCGCCGAAGCCGCAACCGCCATGCTCGCGTGCTTGCACGCCGGCGGAAAATTGATAGCTTTCGGCAACGGCGGTAGCGCCTCGGACGCCCAGCACATGGTCGCTGAATTTGTGGGCAGATATGCCGTCAAGCGTCAAGCGCTCGCCGCCATTGCGCTAACTACCAACACCTCTTCGCTCACGGCCATCGCCAACGACTTTGGATTCGAAGAAATTTTTGCTCGCCAACTCGAAGCCCTTGCCAAGCCTCAGGACGCGGTCCTCGCGATTTCCACCAGCGGAAACTCGCCCAACGTCTTGCGTGCTCTGGAGACCGCCAAGGCTCTCGGCCTGAAGAAAATTGGACTCACCGGAAACGACGGCGGCAAGCTACGCGATCTCGTGGAGATATGCGTCATCGTGCCATCCAGCTCCACCCCGAGAATTCAGGAAGCGCATAGCTTGGTAATTCACATTCTCTGCGGAATCGTCGAAAACGCTTTCGTCCAGGATTCTCTCTCCGGCGGCCGAATTTTGACTGGCAGCAAGGCGCGGTAATTGGCAAATCTTTCCAATACTCTAAACACTTTTCCCACTTGCCGCATCGCGGTCGTCGGCGACCTTATGCTCGACGAATATTTGTGGGGCCACATCGAGCGCATCTCACCCGAAGCCCCCGTCCCAATTTTGAGCGTAACAAGCCGCACCTCCACGTTGGGCGGCGCCGGCAACGTCGCTGAGAACTTGCGCCACTGGGGCGTCGCGGTGACCCTCATAGCCGTCGTCGGCGAGGACGAAACCGGTCGCCAGACACACGACCTGCTCAACGGGCACGGAGTCAACGCGAAAGGAGTTCTCACCGATCCCGATCGCAAGACCACCCGCAAAGCCCGCCTAATGTCCCTGGAACACGGTCAGCAGGTCTTCCGCCTGGACGAGGAATCAACATCCACTGTCACAGGTGAAATTGACAAAAATCTCATCGACGCCATTCAAGAAATGGACCAGAACGTCCAGGCCATCGTCTGTTCCGATTATCTGAAAGGTGTCTTGTCTGAAAAAGTTTTGGCCGCCGTGTTCGAAGTTGCGCACGCCCGAGGCATCCGCAGCATCGTCGCGCCCAAAGATTCGCACGCCGAAAAATATCGCGGCGCAAATATTCTGATGCCCAATTCAACAGAGCTCCGCCAAATGACGCCGCAGCGAACAAACGCAAACCAGGAAACCTGGCTAAGTGATTCCGCTCGCAGCTTGGTTGAATCTCTCTCTTTGGAAGCCTTGCTGGTAACGCGCGGCAGTGAAGGCATGTCACTCTTCGAACATTCTACAAGCGGTTTGCGCCGGGTCGATATCCCCACTATGGCCCGCAGCGTTTATGACGTAACCGGGGCAGGCGACACCGCCATCGCTGCCTTCAGCGCTGCCGTCGCCTCAGGAGCTGACCTGGGTAGCGCCGCCCAACTCGCCAACTTGAGCGCCGGCATCAAAGTAGGAAAACGCGGAACCGCCTGCGTCGATCTCGAAGAAATTCGCGCTTCCCTCAACGAAGTGAGAACTCTCCACGAACCGGCATAATCTCAAATGGCCGGCTGCTGCCGCGACACCGTTCCGTCGTAGCGCTCCTTCACGTGGCTGATGAGCAGCCGGATGCTGTTCGCCAGCTGCACGACTTCGCCCTCTCCGCGAATTTCAAATTCAATTTCATAATTGCCCGCCGCGGCGTGGTCCACCGCCTCTTTCAAACTCATCAAAGGTCTCACCACCTGCTGCGGCAACACAAAGCTGATCCAGATACTCACCAGCAGCGTGATCGCCGACACGATGGTCAACGCCCATTCCGAATGCGAAATCAACCGCCGCGCCCTGCGATGATCCCCATCGATGCGATCCCAGTTACGCGCTTCCAGTTCCGAGGTCAGCCGCAAAACGTCTTGCCCGGAATTCTGAAGATCTGAAGTAATCTTTTGCAGCGCCGGATTTCCTTCCTGCGCCGTCTTGGTGATCTGCGTGTCAAAAGATCCAATCCTCGCGCGCAGCTCTTCGATCAATTGCTCTCTCGGTTTATTTCTCGCGCCTTTCAGGATGCTCCCCAGGTCTTTCTCGTATGCCTGCAAAACATTTTGAATTCGATCTGCCGGCGCTTCCCCCGGTTTTTGCATGCTGGCGACCGCGTTCTTGAATTCTTCATCGTACTGGTGCAGCGCGGCCAACGCCTGGTCCGTCAATGGTTGATCTGCGGCATTCAGCTCGCGGATCGCGCGCAAAATCTGCTCCAGCTTGGAAATTGACTCGCGATTAGCCTGCAGGGAAGAGGGATCGTACAGCAACAAATAATTCCGCTCCGCCCGCCTGGCCTCCAGCATCTCGATGGAAGCTTGTTGCGAAAGTGTCGCCGCCGGCGCATCGAAGCTTACGATGCGGTCCACGATTCGCCCTACCACCAGCAGGTAGTAAATCGCGAAAAAAATCACCGGAACTAGAATCAGTCTGACGATCGCCAGGCTATACGCCACACGCCGTCGCAGGGAACCGCCCGGTGCGAGCACCTTAAACGATCTCCGAATCGCCAATCTCATCGTTAAGTTCTCCTCACGCCCTCCGCACCATAGCACGCCAGGGCTCCAGATTCATCGTTCCACCCCTCCCGCAGCCGCCCACGCCCAGCCGCCTCAGGTGTCATCCCTCGGGCCCGAACATCGCCACTTAATTCCATTTGCGCCTACTTCTATAATGGCCCGCTGGAACGACCCCCGAGATTCCCTGTACTCCACCGCATGCCCCTCTCGTAAAATGGTCATCTCGATGAACAGGAGAAACCAGTCCCTTCTGTGCACCGCTCCCATCCTCCCGTCGTGCCGGAGCGCTTGGTGATGCGTGGTAGATTCTCGCGGCGCGCGTGGCTTCGCCAAGCGGCGCAGCTCGCCGGCGGTGTTCCTTTACTCGGTCCTTCTGCAGCAATTTCCGAATTCCTGCAACGTTCTCAACCTCAGCCAACTCCGCAACGTCAACCTGGGCCCCGGCGTTCTCAGCCTCAACCACAGCAGCCTACAGAGCGGCCCCCGCTTTTCGAGAACGACCCCACCAAGTATCGCTTCACCCGTGACGAAGACGAATTCCTCGAAAGTATTGAACGCACTAGTTTCCAATTCTTTTGGAACGAGACCAACCCCACCACCGGCTTGGTAAAAGATCGCAGCCACGCCGACGGCACCGATCAACGCAACGCCGCCAGCATCGCCGCCACCGGTTTCGGGCTCACTGCTCATTGCATCGCGGACCAGCGCGGCTGGGAGCAACGCATGGAAATTCGCGACCGCGTTCGCAATACCCTGCGTTTCGTCGCGACCCGCGTGCAGCACGAGCACGGTTTTTACGCCCACTTTCTCAACATTCAGAATGGCGAACGCGTCTTCCAGTCAGAAGTTTCTTCTATCGACACCGCCATCTTTCTTTGCGGCGTGCTCACCTGCCGCGCCTATTTTGACGACGCCGAAATATACGAGCTGGCCACCGCCATTTTTGAGCGCGTCGATTGGCTTTGGATGCTGCAGGGCCACAAGACCCTTGCCATGGGCTGGACCCCTGAGTACGGCTTCATTAAGACCCGCTGGGACAGCTATAGCGAGCACATGATGATTTATCTTTTGGGTTTGGGCTCCGCAACCCACACTCTGCCTGCCGCCACTTGGTCGGCGTGGTCCCGGCCCACTTTCGAATACAACGGGATACGCTATATCAGTGCCAGGGCGCCCATCTTCATCCATCAGTATTCTCATGCCTGGTTTGATTTTCGCGGACGCCGCGACCACTACGCCGACTATTTCACCAATTCCGTCATCGCTACAAAGGTGCACAAATTGTGGTGCCTCGAATTGGCCCAGCAATTCCCTGATTACAGCGAGGACTTGTGGGGTATTACCGCGTCCGACTCCGTTCGCGGTTATACCGCCTGGGGCGGCCCTCCTGAAATGGGTCGCATCGATGGTTCGGTAGTTTCTTGCGCCACCGCAGGCTCATTGCCTTTCTTGCCGCAGGAGTGCCTTCGCGTTTTACGCTACATGCGCGAAAACTTCGGCCAGAAAGTCTGGCGCACCTACGGCTTCGTGGACGCCTTCAATCCCCTCACCAACTGGTACAGCGCCGACGTGCTCGGCATCGATTTGGGCATCACTATTCTTATGGCCGAAAATGCTCGCACCGGCTTCGTTTGGGAACAGTTCATGAAAAACGATGAAGCCATTCGCGGAATGACGCGCGCCGGCTTTCACGAATTGGTTACTCCTCAACCGCTAAATTCGTGAGGGGGTTTTTCCGCGAGATTCGGCAATCGAGAGCTATTAGTTCGCCATTTCTATCAAAGCCAGCGAATGCGGCTGCAGCGTCAATTTCATTTCCCCATTTTTCAGGACCTGTTCCTCAGCTGCAGGCATTGCCGCAGCTTTCTGCAACGTCTCGATTTGTTGCCGGGAAGGGAATCGCGGGCTTCCCATTTTTTCGTATGCCGGCAGCGGCGACCCGTGCTCTTTATCGATAATCGTGGTCCGCACCTTCTTGCCCGCTTTGACTCCCGAGAAATGCAGCGTGAATGTCTTCGCCGAGCCGGCTTCTTCCGGCAGGAATAAATTCCATACCGCCACCGCCAGCGCTCCATCCTTCCGTCGCGTCACCAGAGCGCTATCCGACCTTACCTCCAGCCGCGTATCGCCCAACCGGTGCAACAGCACAAAATCATTGAATGCCGGCTTGGGGATGCTGTCCTCCGCGAGCAATCCAAATCCCCCATAAAAAGGCGTCTTCACCACCCCTTGCTCCTCGAACACGTCCGAGAAGTCCCAGTAACTCATCATCGTCGTCAGCCCGTCGCACTCACGGATCGTATTCGCAAGATATGGCCCCATGTATGCCGTATCCGTCACCGCCGGGTTGTTGTCGTACGCCGCGTTGTACTCCGACCAGATCAGCGGTATCCCCGGATATGCCGAAGCCGCGATCTGCTCATGAACCTTTTTCACTGCGCGGCAAACCATCTCGTTACGCGAAATCTTCTCTTGCGTCCCAAACACATCCTGCGCCGTGTCATTTCCATAAACGTGCGTCGATACGAAATCCACCGGCACGTTTTTTTCTTTGCAGTGCGCCAGGAACTTGTCTGCCCACGCCGCTTGCGCTGTAGCAGGACCTCCCACGCGCAGCCTTGAACTCACCCGCTTTACCGCTCGCGCCGCGTGATCGTACAACTCGAAATACGTCGTATCCTTCGGATTCCCCACCCAGAAATCAATATTCGGCTCATTCCATACTTCGAAATACCATTGCGCTACCTCTTCCTCGCCATACCGTTCCACAAGATGCCGCGTAAACGTTTCAACCAGTTGCTCCCACTTATCCCAATCTTTCGGCGGCGCAACGTTTTGTTTGTACCAGAACGCATGTTTGGCCGCGGGGTCCGATGTCAGCTTCTCCGGCATGAAACTCAGCTCTATGAATGGCCGCACCTTGTTTTCCAGCAATCCATCGTAAATCTGGTCCACGTACGAAAAGTTGTACACCGGCTTTCCGTCTTTATCTTCGTCGTACAGCCCCACCTCATCGTGAAAAATGGCATGAAACCGGATATATTCGAGCCCCGTAATGCGCAGCGTTTCCCGCAAATCGTGCCGGTAACTGTCACGCAGGGACAGCACCGCTCGCCCGGACCCAAACATCTTTTCCCAGAAGTGCGGGAAGGGATGCGCCGCCGCCGCGGCGTCGATCTCCACCGTCACGGGCGTGGCCTGCGCGCGAGCATCCGGCTCCGCCCATAGCGCCAGTATTGTCAGGCAAAAAGCTGGAGCGAGGTGCCGCACACACAACCGAACTTTACCGCGATAAGAATTCATCTGTACTCCTGATTGTTTCGCAAACTTACCGTGAGGGGCCGCGAGCGATCTCAATCCATTTCTAACGCCTGGCCTAACTTGCTTAGAATATCGATTTTATAGCACAATTCCCGATTATTTGCCTGCGGGGAACAGGTGATCTGTTTGGAACGCCCTCCCCCACTCCCGATTGCTTGCCACGTCGTCTGGACTTATCCTGTTGGCGAGCTCGTAATCGAATCCACAACGCGTCGCTGCCACGGCCAGCAGCAAATTCGCATAGCGCTGAGTAAGCCTAAATTACATGCCTAAACTCAGATTCTTGGTCTCACTAACGACCAGCGATAACGATTATCAAATTGAGCAGGCTCAGTCTGCCGAACAGGCTGCCAACAAACTCGGCGTGGAAGTCCAGATTGTTTTTGCCGATAACGACGCCATCAGTCAAAGCACGCAACTCCTGAAAGCCATCCAGTCCCCGGAAGCCGCGCGCCCCAATGGCATCATCTTTGAGCCGGTCGGCGGCACCGCCTTGCCACAGGTCGCCCAGGCTGCCGTAACCGCCGGAATTGGCTGGGCAGTCTTGAATCGAGACGCCTCCTACATCGCGGGTCTTCGCAAGTCGGCCGTCGCGACCGTCTTTGGCCTCACTTCCGACCACATCGAAATCGGCAGAATTCAGGGCCGTCAATTCAAGGCGCTATTGCCTCACGGTGGCTCTATCCTTTATATCCAGGGTCCCTCAGAAAATTCCGCCGCCAAAGAGCGCACTTTGGGCATGCGCGAAACTAAGCCCGCAAATATTCAGATCACCCAGTTAAAAGCTCAATGGACGGAAGAGAGCGCCACTCGTTCCGTGCGCTCTTGGCTCAAACTCGGAACTTCTCAACGCGGCCCCATTGACCTGATCGCCGCCCAAGATGATTCCATGGCCATGGGTGCTCGCAAGGCTTTTGAAGAATTAACCAACGAGCTGGAGAAGGAACGCTGGCTCGATTTGCCCTTCACCGGTTGCGACGGTCTGCCTAAGACCGGGCAATCTTGGGTGCGCAGCGGAATCCTGGCCGCCACTGTCTTTGTTCCCCCCAACGCTGGCCAGGCCATCGAAATGCTCTTCCATGCCCGCGAATCAAAGAAGCCCGTCCCCGAGCGCGTACTCACGGTCCCCGTTTCAATTCCAGCGCTAAACGAACTAAATCCCCGCACCGCGCGCTAGACTTGGGATCGCCCCATTCGAATTGTTGGACGTTTGGAAAACCCAAACTCGTTTTTACCGGAACGGTGTAATCCCCCAATTTGTTCTCCAATTTGTCCGCACTGACGATGTCGAAGCGTGACGACTACCCTCGTCGCCGCTAATCCGTTGACGCGCGCAATTGCGCGATATAAACTCCCGCCACTTAGAGGCCATAAACCGAAGATGAGCGATTGGGTGTACATCCAGGCAGATCCCGCGGAACAGTTGATGCAGCTGTATCACTTTTCGATTATTAAACAGAAATGCGGCGGCGGTGCCGTGCCCTTCAATATCACCATTAAGGAATTTGCCGTTCCGCCTCCCGGGCAACGGCTTCGTTTTTATGCCGAGGCTGACAAGGCCGTGAACCAGAAATCGGCTGCCTTTGTGCCATGCGGCTGGGGCACTTCTATTTTTTCCGCGCTGGGCGATTGCGTGCGGCTCATTCGCCAGTTTCCGTACGAAGGCGACGAGGGCGTGGCCTCGTGATCCTGCAAATTATCAGACGAACTATCCAGCCAGGCACCATCGTCCTGGAAATCAAAGGTAGCATTCACTCCGGCCCGGAATGCGCCAAGCTGGGCCAGGAAGTCGACAAACTGATCGCGGAGCGACAAACCCGCGTGATTTTTGACATGGCGGGCGTGACCCATGCTGACAGCGCAGCGATCGGCGCCATCGTCAAATGTTTTTCCAAGTTAAAGGGTGTAAACGGCGCACTTCGCATTGCGTCCGTGCAACCGATGGTCGACTATAGCCTCAAACTCACCAAGGTCGACCGCGTGATCGACATATTCCCCTCGGTCGAGCAGGCCGCTAAGGGATTTTCGGTGCCGGACGCGAGCCCCCATCCCCAAGCCTGACTTCCGTAATCAAATTCGGACTTGCCAACTTGAATGAAGGATGAAGAAGCTCGCGTCCTTCGGGGCGCGAGTGTGTTGCAGCGGAAACTCCTTTACTGTTTGTCGTACACAACAGAGTTATTTACCGCGCGCCCCTGCGCATCCTTGCCTTTGAATGTCGAAGTCCTCGTTTTGCCGTCAGCGGAGACTTTTGATGTGATGGTCATGACCGGCTGGCCGCCTTTTTTTATAGACGCCTGAATAGTGTTAGCGTCAATGCGTTTCACCGACACCGTGTCTCCATATGGCAAGCCCGTTACCGGATAATCCTTGCCATCGAATTTGGCATCGTACTCGACGTGAGTCGGGCTCCCGTCGCCGTCAACTCCCTCAGCATCGATCTTGACGCTTTTCTCATCTGACTCAATTTTTAGGTTCACACTTTTCGCCGCTGGCCCGGGGCTGTATTTTGATTTTGCAGGGTTCATCTTCCAAGTCCCAGAATGCTGATCGGCTGCTGCAGGCATAACGCTCAGGGCAAAAGCCACGAGCACCAGCATCACTGTGAAAATCCCGTAACGATTTATTCGCATAATCTGATCTCCTTGGTGGGAATTTTGGGGCTACCGTTGCAGACGTTATGTATGGAAATTCGCTGAAAGTCCAGAGGATTTTCTGAATCGGCTAAATTCCAGAATTCCAATGACGGACAAACGTGCTATCGGAACTAGAGCTTTCACATTGCCCGATTCACCCAGCTAATCACGCAGAAGCGATCTAATCGGGAATCGATCTGGATCGATCACGGAGCGACTCGATGGGTGCAAGTTGCCTCTTCTGGCGTATTTGTTCTGCAATTACTTCACCGCGCTCTTGTAGACCTGGTATGTCCGTGAGTAGTTTCGGGAGCTGATCACTTTGTAGAACTGTCGATCTATAAACTTTATCGCGCAGTTGTTCTCGATCGCGATTCCCACGCCTCCGGTTTTTCGAATTAAGATTCCGGAAATGCTTTCTCCGCGGCACTCCCCGAGTCATGCTGTTGTAATGCGGGCAATGTATTCCCGGTATGAGCCCCATACCCTTCACGTTTATGTACTTCCATTTTTGTGCGTTGTAAAAAGACATCGAATCGGAATGTCCGGAGTCAAACCAACAGATTGAGCCGGCGCTAATACCCGAGAGCACCGTCCCGTTGTTGTAGGCCAATTTGAGAAGTTTATCGACACCCAACCTCCTCCAGATGCGCATCATTAGCAGGGTATTTCCGCCGCCCACGTAGATCACCTCTGCCGCCAGAATTTTCTTCCTGATCTGTTTTTTCGGGAGCCGTTCTTTGATCAGGAAAAGCACATCCGTTTTACATTTTAAGAAGTCGCCAAAATATTCTTTGATGTGCTTCCAATACCGTTCAGAATCCGAACTCGCGGTAGGAATAAAGAGCAATTTCGGATGTTTCTTGCCCGGAAGCCGGATGATTTCGCGATCGATTGGAGCAGTTCCCCTCGTTCTTATTTCCCCGCCCCCAATCGCTACAATCGCCTTTGCCATGCATACATCGTACCGTTTTGTCGCGACCCGTACTTGAGTAGATCGAGGCGGGGCTTGGTGTGGTGGGCCGGCTTTGCACGAAGAAATGCGAGCGCTCGAGCGAGCCTTATATATAATTGCGCGTTCCACTCGGAACTAAGATCGAAACTTAGGGGTGCTATGAAAATTGTGCGCGTAATGTTGATTGCGTGGATTGTGATTTTTGTCCCGCATGCGTTCGGGCAAGCCAAGGTCGCGCCGCAACCTGTGAGGGCCGTGCTCTTCGGCAAGTTGTGGGACGGGCATGGAAAAGTGTGGACCGGAGCGATCGTAATTGTCGAAGCAGGCAAAATTCGGAGCGTGACAACCAACACCTCGGATATTCCTGCCGGCGCGGAAGTGATCGACCTCTCCAACTACACCGGTCTGCCAGGCTTGATCGACGTGCACACCCACATGACCATGTATACCGACGAGAAACCCGGTGAACCGATGTTGAAGCAGCTCACCGCGAATCCGCCGGCCGTCGAAGTGTTCCTCGCGCGCAAGGGCGCGATGCGCACGCTGGAGTCCGGTGTAACCACCGTGCGCGACCTCGGAGCCGACCAGTACATGGATATTGCCATGCGCGACCTGATTGATCATCGCGAGATGATTGGCCCGCGCATGTTTGTGGTCGGTTATGGTCTGTACATTACGAGTACGCCGTACAAGCCGGGGCTGAATCTCCCGGCGGGCGGAATTGCCGATGGCGTGCCGGAAGTATTGCGTGCGGTGCGCCAGCAGATTGCCGCCGGCGCCGACTGGATCAAGATGTACGCATCCACTGGAACGGATGACGACGTGAGCGGATTCGAAACGTACAACTATGAAGAGATAAAGGCGGCAGTGGATACCGCGCATCAATTTGGAAAAAAGATCGCCATCCATTCCTACGGCCCGGCCGGAGCGCGCGATGCGGTGCGCGCGGGAACGGACTCGGTGGAGCACGCCACGGACATGGACGACGCCACCATTCAGGACATGGTAAAGCGCGGAACGTATTATGTGCCCACCATCGATCACAATCGCTACTACCTCGACAACGGAGACAAAATCGGGTATGCGCCCGGCTACAAGGAGCGCTTGCAGGCCTTCATTCCGCGCAATCTGGAAACCGCCAGGCGCGCCTTCAAAGCCGGAGTGAAAATCGCCATGGGCTCGGACGCCATCTATACCATGTTCGGCGAAAATACGCGCGAACTGGGATGGTTCGTGAAAGCGGGGATGACGCCAGAGCAAGCATTGCAAACTGCCACAACAAATGCTGCCGCGCTGCTGGGAAAAGAAAAGGAGCTAGGCGCGGTCGTGCCCGGATACCTGGCGGATTTGGTCGCCGTAGACGGCGACCCCCTTGCGGACATCAACGTGGTGCTCAACAACGTGAAGTGGGTGATGACCAATGGAAACGTCGTTGTGGACAAAACCAAGACCGCCGCTGGCCGCTGAATCGCTGTGGGCCAAAGTGAAGTTGCACTGAGGCAAAGGCAATCACAGTGAGGAGTCTACGATGTCAGTATCTGTTTTTATCGGTACCAGCGTGGATGGATTCATAGCGCGGCCGAACGGTGACCTCGACTTTCTGCCGCCGGGTGGCGGCGAACCGCACGGCTACAATGAGTTCATGGCAACCGTCGATGCGCTTGTGATAGGGCGCAAAACTTTCGAGACGGTTCTGGCATTTGCCGCTTGGCCATACGGTCAGAAAAGGGTGGCGGTCCTCAGTAGCCGGCCCGTGGACTTCTCTACGGTTCGCGGGGGCATTGTGCAACAAATGGCCGGACCTCCTGCTGAGATCGTTTCAAAACTCGCTGCGAGTGGTGCGCACCACCTTTATGTCGATGGAGGAATCACCATTCAACAATTTCTGCGGGCAGGCCTCATTGAGCGCATCATTATCACTCGAGTGCCTGTGCTCATTGGGCAGGGAATTTCTCTGTTTGGCACCCTGCCGCGCGATATCCGGCTCCTTCACGTAGCGACGAAGCACTACCCAAGCGGTTTGGTTCAAACCGAGTACCGCCTCGCTGTCTAAAAGGTTTTGTCACGATTTCATTGCCTGCCTGCGGCTTCCAGAGGGTATAATTTCGCGTTGTTCCCATCCATTGCATTAAATTTTTTGATTCGGAGACCACCGAATATGAAGAGTTCTCGCGTCACCTTCGGCATGCCTCGTAGACATTTCCTCGCTGCCACTGGCGGTGGTCTCCTAGCCGCCGCGGTGCCTATGGCCGCCGAGGTCGCGGGCTTCATCAATGAAAAGAACGCCGGAAGCTCCGCGAAAACTGCCGCTAGATCTGCCTCTGAAACATCATCCCTGCGCAAGATTCCCATCGGCGTCTTTGATGCGGTATACGACAAGCTTTCCATGGACGCCATGCTCGATAAAGTCAGCGCCCTCGGCCTCGAAGCCATGGAAATTGGCACTGGCGGCTATCCCGGATCACATCATTGTCCCCTCGACGAGCTCGTGGCGGACGCCTCTAAAGCCAAAGCCTGGCAGAAAAAATTCGAAGATCGCGGCATTCACGTCGCAACGCTGAGTTGCCATGGCAATCCCATCCATCCAGACCCCAAGCACGCTGCCCGCGACGCGGAAACTTTTCGCAAGACCGTCCTGCTCGCTGAACGCCTCGACGTCAAAGTCATCGTTGGCTTTTCCGGATGTCCGGGCGCTTCCTCAACGGATACCCAGCCGAACTGGGTTACCTACCGCTGGCCGCCCGAATACGCCGAAATGCAGGACTGGCAATGGAAAGAAAAGGTCGTCCCCTATTGGAAGGACGCTGCGAAATTTGCCCGCGAACACGGCATCCGCAAACTCGCCTTCGAAATGCATCCGAACTTCGTAGTCTACAATCCTCGCACTCTTCTGAAGCTCCGCGAAGCCGTCGGCGAGGAAATCGGCGCCAATTGCGATCTCAGCCATCTCTTCTGGCAAGGATGCGATCCCGTCGAAGTCATCCACTTCCTCGGCAAGCAGGGCGCGATTTATCACGCGCACATGAAAGACACCGCTTTCTACCCAGACAACGTAAACAAATATGGCGTCCTGAATTTTGCATTCGAAACTAAAGATTTGCCGCTGGCCTCCGAAACTTTTCGCGCCGTCGGTTACGGTCACGGCGCCGAGGTCTGGAAATCGATCATGAAGGCTTACATGGACATCGGCTATCAGGGCATCTTCAGTATCGAAAATGAAGACCCCATTCTGGCTGGCGAAATCGGCGTCGAAAGAGCCGCTTACGTCTTGAAAAACGTCCGCAACGAACTGCTGGGAACCTAGCATGCGCCGCCGGCAATTTTTCGGCGCTTGCGCTGGTGCCGCCGCAACAACCGCCAGCGCTTCTGCCGCTACCGCGCTGTCCGCCGCAACCTTTCTCGCGGATTCTGACGCACCCCAGGCATCCACGAACGTCACGCCGCCATTCAAACTCTCTGTGATGTTGTGGACCGTGTACGAAAAACTGCCCTTCGATCAGCGTATTGAAAAAGTTGCCGAGGCCGGCTACAACGCCGTCGAGTTGGTCACCGAGTACAAAAACTTTACCAAAGAAGACTACGCCAAATTTCGCGCAAAAAAACGCGACCTCCATCTTACCGTCGACGCCACCAGCGGCATCTCCCACAGTTTGTGCGATGCTTCTCAACGCGACGCTTTCCTCGACGAAGTGCGCGCCAAACTCCCCGTGCTCGAAGAACTGCAATGCAATAAGCTGATCATTCTCTCAGGAGATAAAGTTCCCGGCCAAACCCCTCAGCAAATGCACGACAATTGTATTGAAAGCCTGAAGCGCGCCGCCGATATCGCCGCCGCAAAAAACGTCGGCCTTCTGCTCGAAAATATCGACCCGGAAGAAAACCCAAAATATTTCCTCACCTCCGTTTCCGAAGGTTTTGAAATTGTCCGCTCCGTCCGCGCTGCTAATGTTCAGTTTCTATATGATTTTTTTCACGACCAGATCGCCGAAGGTAATCTGCTAGCCAAGCTGGAAAAAAATCTCGACCTGATCGGCGTCGTGCACATCGCCGACGTGCCCGGCCGTCACGATCCTGGCACCGGCGAGATCAACTATCCAAATATCTTCCGCAAGCTAGGCCAACTGGGCTTTAATGGGTATGTAGCCATGGAATTCATACCCGAAGGCGAGACGGTGGCCGCTCTTCGCGCCGCTCGCGAAATGGCCATCAAATACGGCAGCGTGCAACGAAATCAGTCCGCGCAATTCATCAACCACGGGAGTCCCCATGCAACGGCGTGAACTTTTCAGATTGCTCGGAGCCGGCGCCGCTCTGCCGGTTTTTGATTCGAATCTCATCGCGATGTTTCAGGACGCCCACCCCAAGTCCAATTACACCCTGCGCACCCTCAGCCCTCATCAGAACGCCACCGTCGTCACCATGAGCGATTTAATCATCCCCGAAACCGAGACCCCCGGAGCCAAGGCTGTCCGCGTAAATGAATTCATCGATTTGATTTTGACCGAGTGGGCTCACGAAGATGAGCGCAAAAATTTTCTCTCCGGTCTCGACGACGTAGACAAACGCAGCAACGCAATCTTTGGCAAAAATTTCATCGACGTCGCCCCCGTCCAGCAGGGAATCCTTCTCCGTGAGCTCGATCAGCGCTATGCTATCGATCGCGAAGACCGCGCCACTCATCCTTTCGTTCGCCGTACCCACAACCCTCAGCTTACTGGCGATTTTTTTGGCGTCGTAAAACGCTTGACCCTGTACGGCTATTACACTTCCGAGGTCGGCTTCACTCAGGAGCTTCGCAAGCAAATCATTCCCGGCGCATATCACGGATGTACCCCAGTTACCGGCGCGAGCAAGGCCTAGGGGGAATTGATGCCTGGCACAAAAATGTACGACGCAATCGTCATCGGCTCCGGCATCACCGGCGGCTGGGCCGCGAAAGAACTCGCCGAAAAGGGTCTCAACGTTTTATTGCTCGAAGCCGGTCGCCCGATCGTCCCTGAACAGGATTACGTCGAGCATGTTCCTTCGTGGGAATTAAAATATCGCGGCTGGGATTATCGCGACGAGCGCCTCAGAACACAGAAAGTTCAGCGCGAGTGTTATTACGCGTGTGATGAATACTCCAGCAAATTTTTTGTTAATGATCTCGACAATCCCTACACCACTGATCCTGACAAGCCCTTCAGTTGGATTCGTGGACGCCAGGTTGGCGGCAAGTCCATCATGTGGGGCCGTCAAAGCTATCGTCTCAGCGATCTGGATTTCGAAGCCAACCTCCGCGAGGGAATTTCCGCCGACTGGCCCATCCGCTACAAAGACATCGAGCCTTGGTACGACTACGTGGAGGATTTCGTCGGCATCAGCGGCCAGGCCGAAGGTCTGCCCCAACTTCCCGATAGCAAATTCCTGCCGCCCATGGAAATGTCCTGCGCCGAACTCGTCGTCAAAGAAGCTTTGCCAAAAAGTTTCAACGATGGCCGCATGATGACCATCGGACGTGCCGCGGTATTGACGCGCGTGCATCGTGGCCGCGCCGCCTGCCACTACTGCGGAGTCTGCCATCGCGGTTGTATTACCCGGTCCTATTTCAGCAGCTTGAATGCTACGCTCCCAGCCGCCGAAAAAACCGGCCGCATGACTCTGCGCCCGTACAGCGTAGTCCACAGCCTGATCTTCGATCCGGCCACGCGCAAAGTAACCGGCGTGCGCGTGATCGACGGCCAGAGTAAACAATCTCTTGAATTTCGCAGCCGCATTCTTTTTCTCAACGCCTCCGCTCTTGAATCCACGCGTATTTTGCTGAATTCCGCCACACCCGAATTTCCCAACGGTCTCGCCAATACCAGCGGCGAGCTTGGCCGCAATCTTATGGATCACCCTATGGGCGCCGGCGCCGACGGCGTCATTCCCGGTCACGAAGACAAAGACGAATTCGGCAATCGCCCCAACGGAATTTATGTTCCGCGCTTCAGAAATATAAAAACCAAAGAAAAGTTTCTTCGTGGCTACGGTTACCAGGGCGGCGCGTATCGGGAAGGCTGGACCCGTGGCATTAACTCCGCAGGTTTCGGCACCGATTTCAAGAACGCGCTCCGTAAACCCGGCGCGTGGCATTTCTCGTTCTACGGTTTCGGCGAATGCCTACCCAACCGCGACAATTTTATTGAAATTAATAAAGAACAAAACGACGCCTGGGGCGTTCCCACGTTAAAAATTCATTGCGCCTTTGGCGACAATGAGCAAGCCTTGCTGCAAGACATGTCCATCCAGGCAGCCGAAATGCTCACCGCCGCCGGCGCCACCGAAATTCATCCCTTCATCGAAAATAACGCTCCAGGCCTGACCATTCACGAGATGGGTACCGCGCGCATGGGCAAGGATCCCAAAACCTCCGTGTTGAACGAACACAATCAGGCCCATGACGTAAAAAATCTTTTTCTCACTGACGGTGCCTGCATGGTCTCCTCCGCCTGCGTCAATCCTTCGCTCACCTACATGGCTCTCACCGCACGCGCCTGCGATTTTGCCGTTTCGCAAATGAAAAAGGGTGAGCTGTAACGGATGTCTCAGGTTATTCGTTCTCCGAAAACTTATGACGTTTGTATCGTCGGCTCCGGCGCAGGCGGAGGAATGGCCGCCAAAATTCTTACTGAAGGCGGCCTAAATGTTGTTTTGCTCGAAGCCGGCCCACCCGTAAATCCCAAAAAAGATTTCAAAATGTTGATGTGGCCCTACGATTTGCCTCATCGTGGCGCCGGCGTCGGCGGTCACGCGTCCGAAAATTTCAGCGAATTTTTAGCGCCCAACGGTGCATGGGTCATCGACGGCGAACCTTATACTTCCGCGCCCGGCGCTAATTTCCAATGGTTTCGTTCCCGCATCGTCGGGGGCCGCACCAATCACTGGGGCCGCATCGCTCTCCGTTTTGCACCCATAGACTTTACTTCCGGCACGCGTGATGGTCTGGGCGACGATTGGCCGATCACTTACCAGGACATCGCTCCCTATTACGACAAAGTTGAATCCTACATCGGTGTTTTTGGCACCAAAGAAAATGTTTCCAGCGCTCCCGACGGCGTCTTCCTTCCGCCGCCCAAGCCCCGTTGCACTGAGCTGCTAATAAAAAAAGCCTGCGACAAGCTCAACATCATTTGCATTCCCGCGCGCCTCGCCGTTTTAACTCGTTCCATCAATGGGCGCGCTCCTTGCCATTACTGCGGCCAGTGCGGACGCGGTTGCGTCACTGGCTCCAATTTCAGTTCCAGTCAGGTGCTGCTGCCGCCCGCGATGAAAACCGGTCGCCTCACTTTAATCACTGGCGCCATGGCGCGCTCCGTCATCGTCGGTAAAGATGGCAAGGCCTCGGGCGTTTCTTACGTCGATAAAAATACCCGGACCGACCAACGCGTCAACGCTCGCGCTGTAGTTCTTGCTGCCAGCGCGTGCGAATCCGCCCGCCTGTTACTCAATTCGCGCTCCACTGCATTTCCCGACGGCCTCGCGAATTCCTCCGGCACGGTTGGCAAATATCTGACGGATTCGGTCGGCAGCGATGGCTGGGGCTACGTGCCGGCGCTCGAAAAAATGCCGCCGCACAATCACGATGGCGTTGGCGGCATGCACCTGTATATCCCATGGTGGAAGTTCGATCGCAAAAATGATTTTCCCCGCGGCTATCACATCGAGCTGTATGGCGGCCGCGACATGCCCGGCGTCGGAATGTTCGATGAGCTCTGTCACGACGAAGAAGGATACGGAGCCACGCTCAAATCCCGCGCTCGACAGCTATACGGCACCACTGTAGGATTCGCGGGACGCGGCGAAATGATTCCCAATCCACATACCTACTGCGAAATCGATCCTGACGTTGTCGATCAGTGGGGCATCCCCGTTTTGCGTTTCCACTTTCGCTGGTCGGAATACGAATTGCGTCAAGCGCAGGATATGCAGCAAACTTTCCGCTCCATCATCGAAGCCATGGGCGGCGTGTATAAAACAAAAACCGCCATCGATGGGCAATATCCTTTCGGAATTCTCGAAGGCGGCAAAATCATTCACGAAGTCGGCACCGCCCGCATGGGCGCTGATCCAAAAACTTCCGTGGTAAACGGCTACTGCCAGGCGCACGACGTAAAAAATCTTTTTGTCACCGATGGCGCCCCGCTCGTCACTAATCCAGACAAAAATCCCACGTTAACCATCATGGCTCTTTCCTGGCGCGCTTCTGAATATCTTCTCGATGAAGCCAAGAAAGGAAATATCTAGCATGAGCGTGGGAATCAGCAGGCGCGACATTCTGAAAACGCTGGCGCTCAGCGCCGTCGGCGGCTCCGTCTTGCAAGTAATCCCCGCTCAGGCCGCTGAATACGCGCACCAGGCGGTACGCAAAGACAAAGCCGCCGCCCCATCCGGCAAATACGCGCCAAAATATTTCACGCCGCACCAGTACGAAACGTTAACTTCACTTTGCGACTCCATCATCCCCAAGGACGAAAAATCCGCCGGCGCCATCGAAGCTGGCGCTCCCGAATTTATCGATCTTCTAACCAGCGAGAACGAACACTATCAACTGAAACTCGGTGGCGGTTTGTATTGGCTCGATGGTTTCTGCACCGACCGCTACACCGGTCCATATTTGACTTGCACTCCCGATCAAAGAAAATCCGTCCTCGACCTCATCGCCTTCCGCAAAAACGCGAAAGCCGATCCCACTCTGCGCCAGGGAGTGGTTTTCTTCGCCTTCGTGCGCAACCTTACCTGCGACGCTTTCTATACCAGCAAAATCGGCATCGCCGATCTTCAATACATCGGCAACACCGCCCTGCCTGAATTTCCCGGCTGCCCGCCGCTGCCCGAATCTTGACGGTGTTACCGCAAGCCGCAAGAAATCTTCACCCCGCGACGCCAAGATTTCCGAATAGCAGGTAACGCGTAACTCCATCTGCATCATGTGCACAAAAAAAACGGCTGGCATCGCCAGCCGTTCCTTCAATGCTTGATGATCTGTTAGGTCTTAGCGATGGCCTCCACCATGTCCGCCACCGCCGCCGTGTGATCCGCCGCCACCGTGGAACCCGCCACCGCCACCGCCGTGGAATCCACCACCGCCGCCATGGAAGCCACCGCCGCCACCCCGGAAGCTGTTCCCACCGTAGCCGCCTCGGCCGCCGCCGCTAAATCCGCGTCCGCCGCCGCTGAAGTTACCGCGTCCACCGTATCCGCCGCCACTGTAACCGCGGCCACCGTAACCGCCGCGCCCATATCCGCCACGTCCGTAACCGCCATATCCGCCGCGCCCATAATACCCGCGTCCGTAAAAGCCTCGGCCATATCCACGTCCGTAGAAGCCGCGCCCGTAACCGAACCAAGGTCCGACACCAATGAAGAGGCCATTCACGAAGTAATCAGGTCCCCAGTAACCGTAAGGCGCGCAAGCGTATGGGGGATAAGCGTAGTAACCGTAGGTACATACCGGAGGCGGTCCATAATATCCGTAATCATAACCGCCGCCTACACCAACTCCTACTTCAACTTGTGCGTGCGAATAGCTCGCCGCAAACATGCAGACCGCCAATAATGCAAAATATCTAAGGTATTTCATAAGGCCCTCCCGATGCCGGCAAACCACTCATTCTCGGCTACTTGCTCTGCCCCGGGAACACTGTCTGTCGAATCACCGACACTTGTTAAACTCTAACGCGGCCAAAAAGTTGTGGTCGCCTTGCCCTTAAATACTCCTCATTGACCGCTAAGTTCAAGTCTTTTCGCAACATAGCCGCACGACAAAGAGCTCGACTCTATTAGATGCTCTGCCAAGCATTCTGATGTCAAAACTGTAAACTAAAGACTCTTAAGCCTTTATCTGCTGCGAAGCGGCATCCCATGTCGTCGCGCTTCGCCGAAAATAAGATTCATTAGCCAAATGGCACGCCAGCGCCGCATTATGTCCAAAAACTGCGTCCTCGGTCACCGGCTGCCGACTCTTAACCGCTTGGAAAAACCGCCACAAATGCGGCTTTTCCTCATCCCACGATACGCCCTTGTAACTGAATCCCTCCAACGTCGGCTCCTTACCCGGGGCCGGGTCGTGCTCTTCATGCCACTTCTTGATATAAGCTTCCCGCAGCTCCCGCGGGTAGCCCGACACGTAGTAACTCGGCGCACTGTCTTCACCCGTTTGCGGCATGTAGTTGATCGCGGTCTCCGTCACTTCCAGGAGTCCCTTCGAACCCATGAACCGATACGTCTCCGGAGTTTCGCAACCCAGATCCAGCCGCATATACACCGGCACTTCTCCATACTCAAACAACGTAGCGTGCACATCCGGCATATTTCGTCCGTCGGGGAATCGCAATATTCCGCCCATCGACATCACTCGCTTCGGCGGCTCATTCCATCCCAGCATGTATTGCATTCCACTGATCAGGTGCACCAGCAAATCGCCCGCCACACCCGTCCCGTACTCCTTCCAACATCGCCACCGGGCAAACACTTTGGCGTCAAAAGGCCGCTTCGGCACCGTTCCTTGCCAGGTGTCCCAATCCAGCGTTTGCGGCGACAAATCCGGCGGCGGCGGATATTCCCACGCTCCCGTGGGATCATTGCGCCCCAGCGAACCTTCCACCAGGTTCAGTTTTCCAATCATGTCCTGCGCCAGCATTTCCTTTGCTTTGGTACAAATCACCGAGCTGACCCGCTGCGATCCAATCTGCACAATTCTTCCGGTTTTCTGCGCCGCGGCCACCATTGCCACACCTTCCGCCGCCGTGTGCGACATGGGCTTCTCGCAGTAAATATCTTTCCCCGCGCTCACCGTATCCACCACCACTTGCTTGTGCCAGTGGTCCGGAACCGCTGCCACGATGCAATCGATATCTTTATTCGCCAGCAATTCCTGGTACCGCCGCGTGGTCGTTACATTCGGACCGGCAATCTCCTTCGCCAGCGTTTGCCGCCCATCGTACAAATCGCACGCCGCTACGCATCCCACTCCCGGCAACTGAATCGCATTCGTCAGCAGTCCCGAGCCTTGCATTCCAACGCCGATAATCCCAAATCGCACTCGGTCGCTCGCCGCTACAGCCTTGGAAGGGAAGGGAATCGCCTCCGGATCAAGAAAAAAGGTCCGCGTCGCAACGAACGCGCCCGTCACCCCCGCGCTCTTTTGCAGAAATTGACGGCGCGACAGATCTTTAATCATTCTAGCCTCCAAAAATTTTCCGCAGTCTCCCAAACCAATCATCAATGCAACGGCTGCACGCTTACTTCTTTGAAAAACACAATGTCATTGTCGCTGTGATTTTGCAGCCCAATGTAACCTTCATCAGGCCGCCGCCCGCGCTCCGGCTCGAAATCAAACTTTTTCTCTGGAACCGGTTGCCCCTCGGTGTAATCCGTGACCTTCACATCGTTCAGCGTCACTACCGTATGCGGACCATCCAGTGTGATCAGCATCGTGTTCCACTCCGGCCCCGGCTTGCCCGGACGCGCAGCGGGCTTGGTCAAGGAATAAAGCGTGCCCGTAACGTGATACTCGTCTTCCTTCGAGGTCTCCGGTTCATTATCAATCTGCACTTCGTACCCGTAATGCACCGGCATCCACGGCTCACGCGGCTCGATCGGGATGCGCACAAACACGCCGGAATTGTCATTGTGGTCCCGCATTTTATACACCACGCGAATGCGGCATTTCCCCATCTTGCCGCCCGTCCAGTACAGCAATCCCATTCCGCCGTGGGTGCGAAGCAATCCATCTTCGACGGTCATGCCGCCCGGCCCCACATGCTTCCAGCCGTTCAGATCTTTGCCATTAAATAGCGGTTTGAAGGCCTGCCTTGTTTGGGCCGCACCGTTTTCTTGCGCAGAACTTTTCTCTTGCGTGAGATCTTTTTCCCGGGCCCAATTTTTTTCTGCAGGATGTCCAGCCGCGAGCAGTACCGTCGCCGCAAATGCAGCGCACAACAGAAATTTATTCATGAACTTCGCTTTCTCCGCGCCGTGTGAATTAAAAGCGCAGATCGCGCAGGTACGTATAACTCTTGCGAAGATCTTCAATCGGCGACGTTGGCTCGTCGTTTTCAACGAAGTAATGCTCTATGCCCGCTTTCTTCGACTCCGCAAACAAGCGCTTCCAATCAATCGCACCGCTGCCCACGTCCGCCATGTGCCCGTCTTTTTCGCTCATCTTGCCGTCCGGTCCCTTGGTCCAATCCTTCACGTGCACCAACGGAAAGCGCCCCGGATAGCGGTTGAAATACGTCAGCGGATCCTGTCCCGCAACAGTGATCCAGCAAAGATCCATCTCCATCTTCACCAGCTTCGGATCCGTTTCGCTCAGCAAGATGTCATACCCAAATTTTCCGCCGCCATCTGCCAACGGCACGAATTCCCACGAGTGATTGTGGTACCCGAATTGAATCCCCGCTTTCTTGCTGGCCTCGCCTGCGCGGTTAAAAACCTCTGCAGCCTTTTTATATCCCGCCGCTTTCTTGCGGTCTGCTTCGTCAATCGAGGGACACACAACGAAGTTATGACCAACGACGTGCGCGGCGTCCAGCGTCTCCGGCCATTTGTTCTGCACCACTTCATACGAAACATGCTCGCTCGGAGCCGTGAGATGCATGCGGTCCAGCGCGGCTCGAATATCTTTCGGTTGGTGGTCAAAATACCCGGCGAATTCCACTTCGCTGTAGCCGATCTCCGCGACTTTCGCCAGTGTCCCCTCGAAGTCCGTCTTCAACATACTCCGCACGGTGTAAAGCTGCACACCAATGCGCTCCAGTTTGTGTGAACCCTCAGCAGCCCCAGTAGGCGCAGTCGCCCCAGAAGCCCTAGTAACAAAAGTGGGGCGCGAAGCCAAAAGGGTCGTCGCCAAAGAACTGCCAATAAATGTGCGTCGGTTCATGCGCGGCATTGTACTCTTTCAGCCTCAAAAAGGAATAGCCGGTAGCGGTTGCGACTTTGTGAGGGTTTCGTTAGAGACGGGCGGCCATCGGCGGCAAAATGGCAGCGTACGTTCAGGGCGTGGATGCGAGTGGCTGGAGGACCGATGACGAGCAAGATATTGACGCTGGCATCTGAGTTCAGAGAGTTGCGTTCCAAATGGAAAACGCTATCGATCTATGAAAAATTCGAGCAATTAGTCGTCGCGGTACTCACAACGGTGATTGCTCTCATTATTGCACTCGCAACTTGGCAATTGCTCCTTCACACTCTCAACCTGGTCCAGAGCCATCTAGTCAGTCCTGCCGATTCCCAAATCTTCCAAGCTCTGTTTGGAATGGTGCTCACCGTTCTCATCGCAATGGAATTTAAACACACGCTGCTAGTAGTCAGACATCATCGCCGCGCTATTGTCGGGGTGAGGTCCGTGGTGTCGATTGCACTGTTATCGCTGGTTCGCAGATTTATCATTCTTGATCTCTACCAGACCACACCGGCCTTAATTGCAGCATTGGCTGGCGCGGCCTTGGCTCTCGGAATCGTATTTTGGCTCGTCAGCAATCGCGAAGAACCGCAGGCCCAAGAGGGATTCGTCGAACCTGACAACCTTGAATAAATTATAGCGACGACGCCCTCCGCCAACTCCTGATACATCGCGTAATCGGAAACTTACTCACCGCCGAATGGGCCAACACCCCAAAAGCCCAATTTTTGTAGTTAGTACTCTCGGCTAAACTCCACGTGGCGCGTTAAACTTTCCTCGCGCCGTCTCCAATATCTCCGCAACCGCCAAAACCAACTCATCCTCGTTCGGCCTGCCAATCACTTGCACCCCAATTGGCAATGCCTCCCCTGAAAATCCCATCGGCACCGTAACTCCAGGAAAACCCGCCAGATTCAACCACTGCGCGTGCCGCATCGTGTCGCGATAACCGCAAACCGGCTGCCAGTTTCCTTCGCCATGCCGAAAAGCCGGCGCCGCACAAACCGGCGAAAGCAAAATCGGCACGTCTCGCATCTGCTTAATAATTTTTGCGCGTACGATGTCGCGCTTCACGCAAGCCGCCATGAACTCGTCCACTGTCGGCGCAATTTTCAAGCTCGCTACCGACAGGTATTCTCGAAACATCGGACTCAACTCCGCTTCGCGGCCCTCTACCATCGGCTCAAATAAGCGCGCGACCATCGGCCCAAAGAAAAACCACCACAACTCAATCGCTAGCTCCAGCCCTTTCAGCTGCAATGGTTCCACGACGAAATGTTCTGCAAGCAACGCCGCGGCTCTTGCAACGGCCTCGCTAGTTTCCGCCGTGACATTTCCTAGCGCGTTCGACTCCAGTATTCCCACGCGTATTCCGCGCGGCACGCCTTCGCTAAAAGATCTCGCTTCAATTGCTGCAGAAAGTCCATCGTCCGCATCCGGTCCCTTCATCACGTCAAATATCGCGCGCACATCAGCTACCGTTCGCGCCATCGGTCCCACCACGCCCAACCACGCGAACGCTCCAGCCCCTCGCGGAAAATGTCCCGTGGAAGGAATCCGCCCCGGCGTCGGCTTCAACCCGCTGATCCCGCAAAAATGCGCTGGCACGCGCACCGATCCGCCGCCATCGCTCCCCACTCCTCCCATCGAGCAACCCGACGCAATCGCCGCCGCTTCGCCTCCGCTCGACCCGCCCGCCGACCGCGAAAGCTCCCAGGGATTACTGGTCTTTCCACACAACGCGTTGTCCGTCTCGTAGGCCATCAAAAATTCCGGCACATTTGTATTCCCAATCAAAATCGCGCCCGTCGCTCTCAGCCGCGCTACCAGCACCGCATCATCGCCCGCCACATAATCCACACGCAAACGCGAACCCGCTGGACACGGCCACCCCGCCACATCGATACAACTCTTGATAGAAATCGCTACGCCGTGTAGCGCACCAACCGTGTCTCCGCGCAAAACGCTCGCTTCCGCCGCCCGCGCCTGCCGTCGCGCCCCCTCTGCATCGACATGCACAAAAGCGTTTAGCTTCGGCTGCAATTTTCTAATGCGCTCAAGATGAGCGTCGATAATTTCGCAAGGAGAAATCTCTCTGTTTCGAATTTTCTCTGCAACTTCAGCTATCCTGGCGAAATAAATGGAATCCATTTTGTCTCAAGCGAGCGTAAGCGCAGCGCCGCCGCCCGTCAAACACACAAGCCACATCAACAAAAACGGTTGACGGTGCTCCGCGCAGCCCACAGAATCGTATCTTCAAGAAAAAAGCCTTACACGCGTTCTCGTCCACGGAGGCGGCACCAGTCATCTACATGCGCATAGTTTTTCGTCTATTTCTTCCCGCCCTCGCTTGCCTGCTTTTGCTTTGCGCCGTACTTTTACCTTCGCGTTCGGCCCAGAAAAGTTCCAATCCCCCCGCAACGGCGCAATCTTCACAACCCGCCTTGCCTAATGATTCCACCAAGCCCTTGCGCCTCAACACTCTCGGCGTCGCGTATCTCAACCAGCAGCGCGCCGCCGACGCCCAAAAACTTTTTGAGCAAGCCCTTGAGGCCGACCCAAAATTTGCGGTAGCACGCCTCAATCTCGGCATCGCACTCCTCAACCAGCAAAAAGCCGAAGCCGCCCGCGACGAACTTCTAACCGCCGCCCAGCAACTTCCGCGCGACCCTTACGCCTGGTACAACCTCGGCCTCGCTTACAAAGATCTCGCCGACTTCACCCACGGAGTCGCCGCCTTCGAACACGTCACCGAAATCCTCCCCGATGAAGCCGACGCCTACTATTTTGTTGGCTATTTGTATTCTCAACTCCAGCAATACGACCAAGCCATCGCCGCGTTTCAAAAAGGTCTCGCGCTATTTCCGTATCATGCTTCTTCGGAATTCGGCTTGGCTCGCGCCTATCAGCGCAAAGGTGATTCCGCCTCCGCCCGCGAACATCTCGCCAAGTTTCAGAACATCACTACCAATCATCTCGGCGCTCCTTTCGGCGCAGCTTATGGTGATCAGGGCCGCCTCTCTCTCGCGGAATTGCCCGCCAATTCCTCGCTAGCCGTTCCGCCTGCAATTCCGGTGCACTTCACGTCGCAAAATTTAGAAACTGTTTTCCAAAATTCCGCCAAATCCTCTCCATCTTCTTCTTCCGTTCCGGGCCCCGCCACCGGCGCGTGTTTTTTTGATTTCGATGGCGACGGCAAACCCGATCTGTTCCTCGTCAGCGCCACTGACGGCGGCGTTAGCCATCTCCTGCACAACATCGGTGGCGGCCGCTTTGCAGATGTCACCGAGCAGGCTGGCCTTAAACTTTCAGGCGCCGGTTTCGGTTGCGCCGCCGGAGATTTTGACAACGATGGTCACACCGATCTCGCAGTCTGCTTGGCCGATGGTGTACACCTCCTCCATAACCAGGCCAACGGCAAGTTTGAAGAGGTAACCGGAAAAGTTGGCATTCGCCGCGAAAAAGGTTGCGTCGCCGTCACTTTCGTCGACTATGATCACGACGGCGACCTCGATCTCTACATCACCTCAGCCTCGGACGGCAGCGGCGCAACTTCCGGCTCACCTCACCCCCCCCCTCACAATACTTTGTGGCGCAATAACGGCAATAATACTTTTACCGACATTTCTGCCGACACCGCGCTCGGCATTCCCGCCACTGGCGCAGGCCTGGTCACCACCGACTTCAACAACGATCGCGCCATTGATTTTGTTTTCGCCGGAGGTTCCGACGGCGCTTCCATTTATTTAAATCCGCGTGAAGGCAAATTCACTCCGCTCCCCATCATTGATTTCAAAAAAGAAAATCTCCCCCCCGCCGTCGGCGTCATCGCTTTTGACTTTGATAAAGATGGCTGGATGGACCTCGCCTTCACCCATGCCGGCGCCCCCGGCATCAGCCTGTGGCGCAACGTGAACGGAAAAAAACTCGTGCGCGTCCCACTCCCCGATCTCGCCTGGCAACGCGGGTGGGGAATTTCCTCCATCGATTACGATAATGACGGCTGGCTCGACATCATCGCCGCAGGCGAGTCCAGCAACGGCGGCGAACTTCGCCTTCTGCGTAATTTGGGAAGTCAGGGTTGGGCCGACGTAACAAAAGACGCGCATCTCGACGACATCAAACTTACTCAACCGCGGGCTTTAGCCCTTGCAGACACGCGCGGCCAGGGCGCCGCCGACATCGTCGTCACGCAGCTCGGCGGTCCTCCCATCATTCTTCACAGTGACGGCGCCGCCGAACACAACTGGATGCACATCGATCTAAAATCTCTCAGCGATAACAAATCCGCGATCGGCACAAAAGTGGAACTGTACGCAGGCCCGCTTTATCAAAAATGGGAAATCGCCGGCGCCTCCGGCTACCTGGGCCAGAATTCCACATCCGTCCTCGCCGGACTCGGCGCCGAAAAAAATGTGGAAGTAGTGCGCCTACTCTGGCCCACCGGCGTTCCCCAGGACGAAATAAATCTGCCCGCGAAAAAATTTCATTCTCTCGCTGAGCTCGACCGCCGTGGCAGCTCCTGTCCGGTCCTCTTCGCCTGGAATGGCCGCGAATACGAATTCATCGCCGACATGATCGGTCCCGGCGTCGTCGGCCACTGGGTCGCACCCGGCGAGCGCGATGTTCCCGATCCCGATGAATATCTCAAGGTCAACGCGCGCAGCGTTCATCCAAGAAATGGTTTGCTTAGTTTCCGCTTCATGGAGCCTATGGAAGAAACGGTTTATCTCGACCAGGTTCGTCTCCTGGCCATCGATCATCCCGCGTCCTACGAAGTAAATCCCAACGAGCGTTTCGTCAGCGCTCCGCCATTTCCCGAATTCCGCGTCATCGCCACGCGCGGCGCTCATCCGCCCATCGGCGCTTGGGACGATCACGGTAATGATGTTCTTCCATTAATCGTCAGGCGCGACCGCAAGTACGTTACTGATTTCGACTCGCTGCCTTTCGCCGGCTTCGCCAAACTTCATTGGCTCGAACTCGACCTGGGAAATTGGGATTCCGCGAAGCCGCTGCGCCTGATCATGGATGGCTACACCGATTATTTCACCGCCACTTCTATGTACGCCGCCGATCAGGCCGGCATAAAAGTGATTGCTCCGTATGTCGAAGCTCTCGATGCGCAAGGAAACTGGAAGAGGGTAATCGACGACATGGGTTTTCCCGCCGGCCTCGCGCGCACCATGGTCGCCGATCTCTCTGGCAAAATTCCGCCCGGCACGCGCCGCATTCGCATCGTCAACAATCTAAAAATTTACTGGGATGCCATTCGCATCGATCAAACGCCAGACACGCGCGATGTTCGCGTATCCGAAGTTCCGCTCGCAAATGCTTCGCTCGATTTTCTGGGCTTCCCGCAGGAAAAGCGCTTTACACCCGCGAGCGACACAAGCTACTCCTACGCGCGCCGCAGCAAAACCGGCCCATATGCGCGAGCCGCCGGCAACTACACGCGTCACGGCGATGTCCAAAATCTCTTGCGCGCCTCCGATGACCGCTTCGTAGTATTTGGTTCCGGTGAAGGTGTAAAGCTCAACTTCGATCCACAAAAATTGCCGCTGCTGCCGAAGGGCTGGATCCGCGATTATTTCTTTTATGCCGACGGTTTTGAAAAGGATTTAGATTTTTACGCCGCCCATGCTTTCACCGTCGAGCCACTTCCGCGCCACACCCTTTTGCCCTATCCCTATCCGGCTGGCCAGGATTACCCCGCCGACCCCGCGCATCTCAACTACCAGTTGGAATTCAATACTCGCCAGCGCTCCGATCATTTGCCCCCATCGTTGCGCTACCAATACCCACCTCTCCCCTGACGGACCTGGGCTAACTCGTCCAATGCGGAGTTCGAGTTCAACCCCTACAACTCAATCCAACTCGGAGCACAACCCACTACAGCGCGGAGGGTGCCCTACCCTCGATTTTTAGGGTGGGTCTTTCTTTTGACTTTGGTTTTTGAAGTTGACGTAAAAACTCAGCGGCACACACAAACCCCGCTAAGGGCAGTGAATCCCCAAACCCTCCCGCACCAACCAAAAGAAATGTAAACGCGAATCACTCCAGCGAAACGTCCACCCACTCTCGCTTCTGAGCGCTCTTCGCGATCGCTTCGCAAAGCGTCAATTCTTCGTGTCCCGTCAAAAAGTTCGGAAACTTCTGCGGCGCCTCAAAATCCCCCGCCTCCACATATTCATAAAACTCCCGAAACAATTGCACAAACGTATCCGGATATCCTTCCGCATGCCCTCCCGGATACGCCGCGTATCTCCGTGCCTCAGGACTCAAGAGCGCCGGATCTTTGCTCAACAATCCATTCGCTTCGTCCCGACGACCGATCCACAATTCGTTCGGCGATTCCGAATTCCACGCCAGCGACCCTTCCGTCCCATCAATTTCAAACCACAGCCTCGCCTTGCGCCCCGCGCTCACCTGCGAAACCGTCATCACCCCGCGCATCTCATTCGCGAAGTGCAACAAAACCGACGCATAGTCATCCGTGGTGATTGGCACTTCGTCAAAATCATTCGTCGCTCGCGCCTTGAAAGTCTCCACGCGCCCACGCGGACGCTGCCGCACTGGCACCGTCGTTCCCAGGTCCGCGCAAACTTCATCAACTTTTGCTCCGGCGATCCACATAATTAAATCAAGCCAATGCGTGCCAATATCTGAAACCGCGCGCAGTTCTCCGCCGAGTTTCGGCACCAACCGCCAATTCCAGTCAGTCACATGCAGCAGCCAGTCCTGCAAAAAACTTCCGTGCACCAGCCGAGGAGTTCCAATCGCGCCACTCGCCACCAGCGCTTTGGCCTCTTGGCAAAGCGGGTAGTAGCGCAAATTGTAAGCGACTCCTCCCGCGCGCTTGCACTCTCTGGCAAGTTTGACCAGGATTTCCGATTCTGCCGAGTCGGTAGCCAGCGGCTTTTCGCACAGCACATGTTTCCCCGCGCGCATCAACGCGCTGGACTGCTCGAAATGTAAATAGTTTGGCGTGCACACGTGCGCCACGCTCGCCGTGTTGTCTTCCGCCGCTTCATCGATCGACGCGTAAGCGCGTGGCAAATTTAGTTCCGCGCGCGCTTCTTCACTGCGTTCCGCTGAACTTCCCAGCACGCCGCGTACTTCAACGCCCAGTCGCCGCAGCGCATCGACATGTGCTTTACCCACAAAACCGGCTCCGATCAATATTGCCGCCGCTTTCATACCGTTTCTGTCTCCAAAATTCAGGCGCCCATTGTAATGCATCCGAGCAAAACAAAGACCATCCATCGCGCCGCCATTCGAACGCCCTGCCGTTCGAATAAAATGTGCAGTCTCACGGCGCACTCATTCGAACGCGCGGCAAAATACTTAAAGTGTTTCTTTAAATGTCGGCGCGCCGACATTCCCGTCGACATGAACTAATTATTGAAATTATTGAATGGTTAACAAAGAAAGGTTGAACTGTTTCAACAAACTCAACGCTTGGACTGAAATGTTTCCGGCGGGTCCAGATAACACTGCTTCCAAAATGCTTCTTCCGAAATTTCCTGCTTCGATAATTGCTGGATGCTCGCAAGCGTCGCACCCGCGATGCCTCCGTCAGCCGAATCAAAAATTACCACCACTCCATCCACTGCAGCGCTTGGCGTTGCGTCCTCCGCAAACTTCTTCATCAACGAACCTGCAAAATTTAATTTTGCGCGCGCACCAGTATCCTTGGGATCCTGACTCGCCGGTTGCACGGTATAAATCTTCACCGTTTTTCCCTTCAGCGCTTCCCATGCCCCCGGGAAAATACTATTTTCTTCGCGCTCCACTCGAAAAGCCGCTTGCTTCGCGGCAGCTTCCGACTTCGCAGTTTCCTCCAGATGCGCGGCAATCACCTCCGGCAACTCCAGCGCGTTCCGTCTAATGTATCCGCGCGATACACCGGAAATTTGTACGTGAACCCATTCGCCCTCTGCGTCCAGAAACTCAAACTCGTCATTCACCGCCGCCTTGAACAACACGCGACTCTCCTCGCCCGCCCGCGCCATCACTGGCGTTCCCGCTCTCTTCACCGTCACCAGATTCAGCGGATGCGCCTGATTCTTCTTCACCTCCTCAAGCCCTTGCAGCTCCTCGTTTAAACTTCGCATGAGCTTTTCTTCCGCCTCGCGCTCCGTCCGCAACTTGTTCAATTCCTCCGTTCCCTCCGGCGCTGGGATCGGATTTCCCCCGCTGCTCGAAATATTCAGCCCGCTTCCCAGGTTCAACTTCGGTGCTGGCACCGAAATGCCGGAAGCAGCCAACGCCCGGGCCGTGCCCGCTGAGGGTTTGTTTCCGAACTTCTCGTCCAGGCGGTCCAGTAAATCCAGTTCGAGCCGCCCGTTGGAAGGCAAAATTTGGTAGCCGGATTTCGCCGGATCCTTGTCCGCATACCATGCCGTTATCTTCGCGCTTACCTGCACAATCGTTCCCGCGGGAACTCCCGGCAAAACTTCAATCGAGAGTTGGTAAAACGCTCTCTCATAGCGCTCCAGCGGTTGTTGGGCGTTAGCCACGAACCCGTCCACAATCGGCAGCTTTTGCCCCGCATACGCTTGCAAGTCCTTCAGCGCCTGCTCGACTTCTATTTTTGGTTTTGAAAATGTTCGCGCGTACGGAACCGCTTGCCCGTTGGCGGAGAAAATCGCCCACGTACTGAGAAGCAGCCCCACCGCAAGATGTCGAATTTTAAGATTCAGAAAATCTTTCACATTCACGGCAAAGATTCCAGTTGCTCAATCGCGATCCACCCGCGCTGTCCATTCGGAGTTTCCACTCCGTACCAGTGCGGAGTGACAATCACAATCACCACTTCCGTGTAGGCCGGCAAGCTCGCCACTTTCGCCGACGACTGAAATGGCGCGGCCTTCAAGTCTGTTCCCGGCACTTTCACCCGGCGTTCCACCTCGTGCCGCAAATTTTTCAGGCGCTCCTCGAGGTCTTTCACCGAGCTTTGCGTCGAAGCCAATAAAGTTCTTTCATCCTCGCGTCTGCGAATAATAGTTTGCTTCACCAGGTCCGCACTGTCTCGACGCCGCTTCATGTCGGCAGCCGCTTGCGCGTCAAGCTGAATGGTTTGCAGATGCTCCTGTATGGCCTTGTACTCGCTGGATTCCACCGTGCCGTCCGAAGCATGCACAGTACGGTGCGTGTTCTCCACGTAAACCGCGTCGATCCGGACGCGCGTGCGCCCCTCCTGCTCGGGAATGACGATATATCGTACTGCGATAGTTCCTTGATCCGCGCTTTCCAGAAAATGCCGCGGCGCAATCGCATCGTTGAGAACCTTGTAAAACACCTGCCCGGGGCCTTTCCATGGAGCGAAGAGCGGGGTCGAAGTCACCACCGTTGCACCCATCAGCGTGCGATCCTTGTCGAAGATCCATGTACCGTGAATAATCTGATCTTCTAGAACTTCATTCACCGCTTCCAGCACATCCGCCTTTGAGCCCACAAATTCCCCGGCAAAGCCGGGACTGCGCAGTTGTTGCGCACCCGCGTCAACCGGTCTCGGTTCGACGGCTAGCACCACATAAAATCCGGCCAGCAAAACAATTGTGGAACTGCAACGCATCAATTTTCTCGCGACGGCTCGTTGAAAATCGTCGCGCATGATGCGATCGAAATATTTGAACCTGCTGCTTAACGTCATCTGAATTATTCCCAACAAAATCTATTCGCCTACGTCATCGATCAAGGTCAGTGTTTAGCGCCCAGTGATCACTGTTAATCCGACGAGAATAACATCTTCCCCCAATCGTCAACGTCCGCGCCGTTACTGCAAAACGCCTCCTCCATTAAGAAGGAACAAAGCGACATCGGGTTTCCACAAGGACAATCGGGCGAAACTTTAGTCGAGCTTGAACGCCAGTGCGCCCGAAGCCGTATTTCCGATATACAAAATGCGATACATCCAGCCCAAAAATATTCAAATTCCTGTAAGACCGCCACTACCACCCGTGGTAACGGATTCTTTCTCCAAGCAGAAATGTAAAAAATCGCTTGCATTCATTTTTTTGTGGATGTAGGATTCGCGACGGTTCAGGGACGCGAGGTTGCGGCGCCTTTTTCTGTTTGAAAAAGGTGCCCGGACTTCCATGGGGCATACTTCACGTGACTTCTTCACGGTTAGTAATGGCTTGTGGTCTCCCCCGGAGACCAAGCGGGTCAGCCTGCAGTCATCTTCTCCCTTCCTTACTCCGTCGTTTGAACCTTCCTTTTGGACATTGTTTCGAGTGTTGAACGAGGAGGCGGTATGTCCTTGCTTTGGAAGGCAGCGGTGAAGGGAAAGTTTTTTGGATTCTCATCCTCTCTGCGACTCGGCGTTCTCGCGTTTGTTTTTCTCTTCGCGAATGTTCACCCCGCCACCGCCTTACCGGCCTTCGCAAGAAAGTATGGCATGCCATGCTCGTCGTGCCACGAAGCGTGGCCCAAGCTCAGCCCGTTTGGCCAAGCTTTCAAAGACAATGGCTACCAAATCGGCAACGATCGCGACGCTCCCATCTTTCAGAACCCCGCATATTGGCCAGTTACTTTTCGCATCACCCCGATCTGGCACCGCGAGAGTCAGAACCGTGTACTTGTCGATGGTCCTAATGGAGCTGTGACTGCCGAGGGTCAGGTCACTACTCACGGATTCGATTGGAGTGGATTAGATTTTCACACCGCGGGAACGCTCGCGAAGAATTTTTCGTTTTACGTGCTGCCTTCTTCAGATAACACCGCCACTTTCCATTTTGAGTCCGTCTGGGCGCGTGTTGACAATATTTTGGGAAGCAGTTGGTTGAACATCAAAATGGGCAAGTTTGAACTCGATAACTTGCTTTCGGAAAAACGCATTTTGACTATCACCAACGTCGCTGGCGTGTACGCCAACTATCACTTCCAACCATTGGTTTTCCCTGGGAGTGGCACTGCTCCGGGTGCTCTTACTGAATCCTATAAATTCGGCATCGGCGACAATCAGGTCGGCGTGGAATACATGGGCCACTCCAAAGACGATCGCACCCGCGTTTCGGCTTCTCTGCTGAGTTCACAGGATGGCCAGCCCGGCTTGCCTAACGGTAGAGGCTATAGCGGTTTCTTCACGGCTAGCCGAGCTTTTCAGCTTGGCAGCCTGGGCGTACAGCGCGTAGGTGCCTTCGCCTACATTGGAAATATGCCCACCTATTTTCAGTTCACCCAAAATGGCGCCGGTGTGCCGGGGACTGGGATTGGCAACAAAGGCTTTTACCGCGACGGTTTAATCGGGATGTGGTACATCAAAAAGCTCGATTTCACTACGATGTACTTCCACGGTTGGGATAATGCTTTCTTGGGCTCAAACACTCCCTCGACGAGCCCACTTCCGACCGACGCGAATGGCGCGGCGGCTCGCGCACCAACGTGGAATGGCGCGCTTATCGAAACCCATTACAACCTCAATCCGCAGCTGATCCTGATCAATCGCTATGAAGCGATCCGTATGTCCCGTCAGGTTTTCGCAACCAACCCTGGCAACTTCGGCAACGAGGACGTTTTAACCTTTGGCTGGCGCTACTATCCGTTCATCTCTAGCCGCGCCGGTTTCGCTTTCCACAACGAATACGCCGTCCTGCGCCAGCGAGGCGCCTCACCGGTAACCGCACAAGATCTAATCACCAGTAGCTTACTGGCCGGATTTGACTTCGACTTCTAAGGTTAAAACGATGAGCCTAATGAAAATTACGAAATTGAGTGTCTCACTTCTCGCCGCCATCGTTCTCCCACTCGCCGTCTCGGCGCAGCAGCCGCAATCTGAGCAAGGTACGGCGCAGCCTGCCACTCAACCGGCTCCGGCACAGCAAGCGCCGCCGGCCGAAAAAGCTGCTGTCACGCCAAACCGCAATGCGCCGATGGAATCTCACGTCGGAAAATACACCGGCCATTCGGCTGCCGGCAGGCAACTCTATTACCGCTACTGTTGGGGCTGTCACGGATTCCGCGGCGATGGTAACGGAGAAAATGCTCCGTACCTTAACATCTTGCCTCGCAATTTCGTCGCGGCGACCTTCAAATGCCGCTCGACTCCAACAGGCACACTTCCCTTGGATCAGGACCTTTACAACTCCCTCGAGCGCGGCCTGAATAACAGCAACATGCCATCCTGGATCACGCTGACCTCGCAAAACCGTGCCGACCTGATTGCCTTTATCAAAACTTTTTCACCGCGCTGGCAAACCGAAAAGCCGGGTGACCCTATCAACGTTCCGGCGGAACCTACACTCACACTGGAAAGCATTAAGCACGGCCAGGAACTTTTCCAGAAACTCGAATGCTGGAAATGTCACGGACAGGAAGGCCGTGGCGATGGCCCGTCTGCTTCTACACTCACCGACAGCAACGATCAACCCATTCGCCCGTACAACTTTGCCGCCGGCTCCCGCTTCAAGTGCGGTGTGACCAATCGCGATTTGTACAAAATTTTCCTTACTGGCGTGGATGGCACCCCAATGCCATCGTTTGGCGACGTGGTCAAGCCCGAAGAAGCATGGGACCTGGTGCATTACCTTCGCACCCTGCAAGTGAGACACAAGAGCCCCGAGCTAGCTTTGTGGATGAGCACTCCAGAAGGCGCCGCCATCGTCAGTGCGCAAAAGATTAGCGGCACACCGACAGGATCCGGAATTAATCAGTAAGAGTGTAGAAGTTTCAAGGAGAGCTAATGCGTCACAAACAAATTATCACTGCAGCTTTTTTACTAACTGGTGTGGCAGCCATGTCGTTCGCCGGCCCTGCTAAACCTGCTGGCGGCACGGTCAGCGGCAAAGTTACCTACGAGGGCACCCCCGCGAAACAAAAGCCGATCGATATGTCCAAGGAGCCCAGTTGCGCCAAGCAGTACACCACTCCTCCGACCACCGAAACGGTGGTCACTGGACCGGGGAATTCTCTGGCAGACGTTGTGGTCTACATTTCTGCAGGCGCTCCGGACGAGCAGCCTCCATCGCAGGCGGTGACTTTCGACCAGAAGGGTTGCCGGTACATCCCTCACGTGCTCGCGTTCCAGACCAACCAGGAATTGAAAGTCGTAAACGACGACCAGACTTCCCACAACATCCATCCGCTGGCGAAAGTAA
>Ga0073928_10001620_pt1 | contig 42192 bp, 39 predicted proteins | sample PaiPotPPA55metaG_FD_76969 | JGI IMG/M metagenome (GOLD analysis project Ga0073928, IMG submission 76969) | Iron sulfur acid spring bacterial and archeal communities from Banff, Canada, to study Microbial Dark Matter (Phase II) - Paint Pots PPA... ...
CCTGAGACGGTGGCATCCTACATCGCGGCAGAGGCACAGACTGCAAAACCTTCGACGATTGGCCGGCGCGTCGCGGCGATCCGTTACGCTCATAAGCTGGCCGGGTTTGACACTCCAACCGATGCCGAAGGTGTCAAGGCCACGATGCGCGGCATCTGTCGCACCTTCGGCAGCGCAAAGGATAAGAAAGCCCCAGCAGTGGCCGCCAAGATGCTCAGCATGGTTGCCACGGCTCCGGACCGGCTGTCGGGCTTACGGGATAGGGCATTGCTTTTGCTCGGCTTTGCCGGTGCGTTTCGCCGTTCGGAGCTGGTTGCTCTGGATGTGGCCGACATCGAGGAAACGCAAACCGGACTGTTGGTCACGATCCGCCGCGGCAAGACCGACCAGGAGGCCGTGGGTCGCACGATCGCGATCACACGCGGTGATGTGGCTTGCCCCGTTACGGCTCTCAGGGAGTGGCTGAACGCCGCTGGGATCGTCTCTGGCTCGCTGTTTCGCCCCATTAACAAGTCAGGCACGGTGGCGGCCTCGCGCCTTACGGATCGATCGGTCGCCAACATCGTCGAGGCCTATGCAGCACGGGCAGGGTTCGACGCAGACACGTTTTCAGGCCATTGGCGGATAGCCGGCAAACATTGCGATCAGGCCGCGATAACGGGCGTTGCCTATCAATACTCAGCACGTATTTTTGGATGAAACTACGTCGATACGTTTGGATGAGTCCTGCGGCCCTGGTCCAGTTTCATTCGCGTCACGTCGCGCGGAGTAATCAACCGCTCAGAGATGACACATGCGGGTCGATGGCTATCAGCGACCCCGCGCCCGTCCAGAACGGTGTGTTGGCTTTTTGGTTGCTCGTGTGAGCTGGCTCACATTTGCGCACGCCCGTGATGGGTAGAATGGCGCGATGCTTCTCAACGGGAGGCCGTCATGTCACCTCAAGCCTTATCGGGTATTTCGTCGGCAGAATTGCTGGCATGGGCGCAAATCTACTGGATAGTTCCTGCTGGAATGTTGGCCTTATATTTTTATGGTCGATTCCATTTCAACAGTCCGGAATATGCGATCGACTTCGGATGTCGAGGCGGTCCGGCAGAGTCCTTAGGGCTCCGGCTGATTACGCCGACACCTCCGATATTCACGACATCGCGATCCCGCTACAACCGCTTTGCCAGACGCTACGTGGCAATACTCGAGCTCGCTTTCATTGGTATTGTATTCTTCCCCAGCCTCCTCGCCGAAGCAATCAGCTTGCTGACCAGCTCTCCGTTTTCCTGGGGAGATTCGGTAATGCTGCAGCATAAGGTATTAATTGCCTTGTTCGCACTCACGGGGCTGCTCTCCTCTTTTCCAGGGTTCAAGGACATCGACGGTTGGCTGCTCCGAACGCTCCACCGAGCGGCGTTCATTCCGGACGACGCCCGAATACTCGCTGAGAAGCTCTACGAGGCTCCGTTTTCCCCACCGCCGGCGGCATTGGCGGCCGTTCGGCCGACACTAACCACTCGTGACGCAATCCGAGCGGCGGACGGCAAGCTGGCCGGCGCGCTGGAGCAACGACTAATCGCGATTCGGTGCCTGCGCACTCAACTCCAATCGATCATGGCCGACGGAAAATTCACCGACTTCAAGATCAAGCTCGACCGCGACCTGCGCCAAGTCGCCAACCAGAGCCAGGAATTACGAACCGCACTCACCGCTTATCTGGTCGATCAGGAGAAACTGGTCCCCGCCGATGTGCTTGACATGGATGCCTACATATCGGCCAATATTGACAAGCGGGACATCGGAGCACTCTCGGTACGCCGACAAGAGCTTCAAACCAGATGCGACACGTTATATGAAACGCTGTGCCTACTGACTGCCCTATCCGTTTTTGCGACCGAACTGACGCCGGAGGACATGAGTGAAACTCTCCACGAACTGGGTTTCACCATCAGCGTCCCACCAATCCCTCTGTTCGATTGGGACGCCGTTGCGCGCGTGATCGGCTCGATGTTCCTGATTCTGCTTGTCGCTAATGTCGCCTATGTGGGGTTGGCGTATCTGCGCAGCATGGGAACGGAAGGTTTGCTGATCCCAAGTCGCGCCCGCGTGATCGGATATTCCCTCACCTTCACCCTGAACTATTCGATCGTCATGATCCTCGCGATCAAACTGAAGCGCAAATGGCGACGCGAGGGCGCCCCCAACTTCGACCGCCCGGAGAACCTCCTAATTGCTTTGGCCGCCTACACCGTATCTCTGCTCTTCACTATTCCGTTCAGCATATATCTGCGCGGAGAATTTACGATCGCGCCGTTTCTGTTTTCCTCCAGCCAAGCCGTGCTCGGCTATTTCATCGGCATCTACGTGGACCGCGTGGGAAAGTCGGCCGGGATTTCGTTCACCGCCGCCGTGTGGCAAGGCGCGCTGCAACTTGCTGCGACGTTGATTGCTTTCTTGGGAGCGCCGCCGTTGCCGGGTACCACCTGGAACTTGTTCGATGTGCTGTCCTTCAGCGCCTTCGTTGCAATTCAATCAGCCCTCAGCGGCTTCTTGATCGGCGTGTTGTTTCAGCACTTCTACAAGCGTGCAATGCCGCTCTCTGTAAAGTCTGACAACAGCGTCGCCGCTAGGGGCATTGCGGTGCTCGAATCGGCGCTCTGAGGTCGCCCCTCGCCTGGAGGGCATGTCTGCTGGCGCGGGGCTCGGTAGGCAGCGCCGATTTCAAAAGAATTACCAATTAGGCCGCGCGCGCATCGATCGCAGTTCTGCTGAGGAAGGTTAGGTGCTCCATGGTTGCTGCTGTACTTCGCCATGTCCGGTTCGGGTCCAGACTGTAAATAGGCGTCGAAGAGTGGGTCTGACGCATATTTGATGACAGCGTCGCGTATCACGCGGTCCCGAGCAATCGTGCTTCGAGAAGGTCGATTTTCGCTCGGCCGTACATTTGTCGTTTGACGAGTTTGAGTTTCGTTATCTGCGCTTCAACCTGGCCGTTTGACCAAGGTTGGGTGATCGCAGCGCGCACTGCGGCTCTGTCCTTGAGAACTCCCGTGGCGAGGGACGAGACGAGGCTTGTCTTTGCGTTTGCGATCCAGACGTCGAGTTTGGCTTCGTCCTTCTTTCGAATCATGTCGTGGAACTGGTCGACGAGCACGCGGGCCTCAACAAGGGACGGCACACCAGCCTCGATGGCGGCGATGATCACGGCGTCAGCCTTTGTCATGCAATTTCGTTTGATGGTCATGAGATGCGCGATAGTTCTGGCCGACGGAATCCCTTGCAGTTGTTGTTTGCTGACCGCTTCTGTCCGACGTCGGCGTGTTGCCCACTCACCCACGGCGCGCAGGGATCCCCCGAACCCTTGCGCCTGCAAGCGACGCCAGAGTTCAGCGCCATTGCGGCAACCGCCGTTCCACTGGCCCTCAAGGAACAAATAGTACGGGTCGAGCGAGCGATGCCGCGTTTGGAACATATCGGTTCGTCCGCCACGCAACGTCTGTCGAACGGTATTGCGGCTATGACCCAGGCGGCGGACAATCTGCTTGATCGACAAGCCGTCGCGGGCGAGCTTGACGATTGCCGCATTTGTATCCTCCCGCCGCAGATAGCTTTCGCATCGGAGCTTTTCTGCCGAGGTGAGTAGCTCTGGGGTGATTGTTGGCGTACCGATCGCGCTGCGGATTGCGCGCATGGACTTGCGCACCGCGCCGAGGAAGGCCGCGCTGGCGTTCTCCATCAGGTGCCAACGATCGGCGACTTGAACCGCATCGGGTAGCGCCTTGGCAACCGCCTCGCCATAGCCGCCACCGCGATCGCGCGACACGATCTTGATCCCAGGATGATCGGCGAGCCAAGCGCGAACTGTCGCGACCTCGCGATCTGGCAACAACGTGACAATCCGTCGTCGCTCGAGATCGCAGACGATCGTTCCGTAGCGGCGATTGCGTCGAAAGGCCCAATCGTCAATGCCGACAACGGTCAGAGGATCAGTTCGAAGCGCTGTCCGCCGTCGTACAACCCGAAGCAACGTATCGTTGCTGACCGGCAGCATCAGTCGTTTCGCGAAGCTCGCTGCTGGTCTGCCGCCCAGTACCAGCCCCAGATGGTGGACGATGCGATCCAGCCGTGCCGTCCGGCGCGACCGGGACGGGAGAACATCGTTCCCGAACCGTTCGGCGAAGATCCGCCGCCGACAATGAGGCACCTCGCAAACGAACCTCCGCGTGATCACGCGGAGGCGTATTTCCTTCCCTGCACAGGGCAGATCCGCAGCCCGTCTGTCGTATCGGCTATGAATTCGGCTTGATCTCGCCCCGCACAATGGGCACTCGGCCACGCAGCTTTTCGCTCGGACGGCTATAATAATCGAGTCAGATGAATCACTTACGCTCTCGATAACCAACCCACTCGGCACAAGCGACGAAATTCGAATGCGGGCTCGCATGGTCCTGATTCCCCGTTGGAGAATCGCAAGCTCGGCAGAAAACATCATCAGATCTGAGTCAGACCCAAATTTGCAAGCCGATTGACACCCGACCAATGGTTTTCGCATGTACCGACGATCCGCTGTTCAACACGACCGCGGTCCGGATAACTCGACCGCGGCGTTTGTTTCGCTTTGCCACTCCACGAGCCATTCAGGGATCCGCGCCGCGGCGCGGGTTCCAGGTTCCCTGGTCTAGGCCGCGATAACCCGCCCTTCCCCTGAGAAGATGAATACACCGTCCATGCCCTTCGCCCGGCGCAGGGTATCAATCGCCTGGGTTGGGGTTTGCGCGATCGGTCCCCCGACGTTCCAGGCCACATCGGCGGCATCCTCCAGAACGACGAGGATATCGGACATGCGGGGCGCGCGACCGCAATAGAAAGCGTGCTGGAGGGACGGTCCGAGACCCACCCCGGCAGCGGCGGCGAATGCGTAAGCAGCTGCGTTGAGCGCCGCGCCTCCGGTCAGCACCAACCGGTCGCTGCCGGTCATGTGGATCAGACCGTCAATGATGTGGACGAGACCATCCTCGAAGACCATCTGGGTGGCCGCCGCCTTGTCGAGCCTTTCCTGCGTATTCGGCCGGTGATGGATGTCTTCGACACGCAGGACCGCATCGGGGTTCCACATCTCCTCAGGCGCGATGGGCGGCCCTGCGGCGCGCACCCGGCATTCCCTGCGCCCTCCCGTTTTCGAGGGCGACCCCTGTCAAGTCTCGGGCGCATCGCGCCGCGAGACTGCAGAGTCATGTCCTCCATGAAGCACAACGCGTTCATGAAGACTGCTCGGGAGGGAGACCATGAAGTTCAGTGACTTCTTATCGCTCTCAGTAGCGGTCGGCAATTTGGGTGGAGCTAAAGTGATTGTATTGCAAAGGAAAACCGTGACTGGGGAACTAGGATTCGAACCTAGACAAACAGAGTCAGAGTCTGCGATATATCACTGATATTATTGAATTATTTCTTCTTATGTTGCGTTGAACAGCTGGAACAGCTGACTTCGAGCGAGACAAACCTGATGTTGCGGAAACTGATCTGGCTTTTGTCGGTCCTTGTTATCCCGGCGGCTGTGTTTGTAGGCGTCGGCCTCGATCGCGCGTTTCGTGTGGTCACCGGCGTTGTGGCGCACGACGTATGCTCAAAAACGTTCATATCAGGTTTCGACCCACAAATCGTTTTTGCGGAAACCATCGAACGTCAGGGCGTTCGTCGGCTCAAGTGGGCACTGAACTATGAGGTCGACAGTTCCAACAAAGTGGTTCGCGCGTCGTTAGCGGGTTGGGCAGTCAGCCGCGCGGCTTTTCATGATGGACTTGGCTGCATCATTTTGCACGGCTCTGCTGAACCGCTTCTGCCCAAGTCCAGTATTGCCGAGTTGAAGGTAGCAACGCCGTTGCTGGCGGAAATCGGAGGCCCAACCGCCGTTGAAACGTCCAACCTCAAACTTAAAGCCGCGCTCGATCACGCCTTTGAGGAGCCCGCGGCGCCGCCCTATCGACGAACCAAGGCAGTTGTTGTTGTACTGGATGGGGCCATCGTTGCTGAGCGCTATGCCCCTAGTGTCGGCATCGATACGCCGCTGCTCGGGTTTTCCATGACCAAATCTGTAGTCAATGCACTGGTCGGAATTCTGGTCGAACAGGGCCGTCTTTCCGTTGCGGAGCCAGCACCGATCGCAGAATGGCGCAACGACACCAACCCGCGTCGCGACATTACGATCGAACATTTGATGCGCATGACGAGCGGCCTCGCATTGGACGAAGATAAACTCGGCTTCGACGCTTCCAGCCAGATGGTCTATTTGCATAACGACATGGCGGCATACGCAGCACGCGCTACCGTCCTCGCCCCGCCGGCTACCCGGTTTGCTTACAGCAGTCCAAGCGTTCAACTGCTAGCACGGATAATTCGTGACAGTGTCGGCGGTCCTGAGCAGACCTTGGAATTTGCGTGGCGTGAACTCTTCAACCCACTTGGAATGCGAAACGTTACTCTGGAATTCGACGCAACCGGCACGCTTCAAGGTTCATCCTATATGTTTGCAAGCGCGAGAGATTGGGCGCGGTTCGGGTTGCTCTATCTGTACGACGGTGTGGTTGGCGGCCGCCGCATCTTGCCGAATGGCTGGGTCGAGTTTTCGGCGAGAGCGACACTTAATACCGACTATGGCGCTGGCTTCTGGACCAATCGCAGCCATAACCAGCAAGCCGTTAATCGAGTCAGCTGGGGCATGCCGCGGGACGCATTTTTTGCCCTGGGGAAGCTTGGCCAGATAATTGTCATCTTGCCATCTCAGCAGCTCGTCATTGTTCGCCTTGGCGACTCCGTCGATACTCTGGGAGAAATGCGCGGCTTGGCGCGATTGGTGCGCGAAGTCATTTCCGCGACCCCGCGTTAGTCGTCGGTGAAGACGGTCGCTGGTCAGTAGCGCACAGAAACTACGCTTGTGGTCTCAATCGATGGCGCACAACGTCAAAATCGGGCCGTACTGCGCGGCATCCAAAACGGTGGCTAGGGGAGAGCAGGGACCATTGGCGTACCGCAATGCCCCGAGATCCGCGTCACGGCATAACCACCGCCCTGAGCCGCAGTAAAGGTCTTGAAGTTAGCGGCGAGCAGATATGATCTCCTGCTCCTTCGCCGAAAATGCGGGTGACCTCTCACTGTCCTTCTTCACTCGATGTTGCCTATGTGGTAGCATCCCCAACATCAAGCGGATAAAACCTATAATAGGCGCCCGCTGGACTGGCGACCGCTAACACGCTCCCAAGATCGCGCCAAAATGTTGCCGCGTAGATCATCCAAGGTTCGAGCGGCGGAATCAACCTGAAGTAAAGTAATGGGCTGCCAGTACTTACCCGCTGAACACATCACTTTGGTCGATATCGTGCAGTTCTTCTTTTCGATTGGCAATTTGGAGCAATTCCTGACGGTCGGAACTGTCGATGAAACATTGATTTAGAGAAACCATGAAGCATCTGTCGGTTTTCCTTCTCACGGTGACGAGCGGTGCCGCTCTCGCTCAGACAACCGGTACGGTGGGTCCGAGCCGCGCTCCCGCGGAACCTTCAATCAAGGAAGACGTGCCGCCCGGCGCCTGTATGCCGATCGGGCTGACTGCTTCTGGAGAAATCGTTTTCCCGATTCAATGCAAGGAGTTTATCGAACGGCAACGCGGAAAGGCCGTGGAGCGGAAACCCGCTGCAGAAGAGGCGCCGGTGCAGGCCGCAAAACAGCCGGATAGCGCGGCTCCGCTGGAGAGCAAACCGGCTGCTCAACCCGTCGAAACAGTTCCACTGCCGAAGATGCGCGTTGAGCAGGAGCCGCGCGAGCGCGCCACGAGCTCAGAGGATGGCTACCCCTGCCTCCGCTATCGGACATACAATCCAAAATCCGGAACTTACAGAGGCTATGACGGGCACAGCCATTCCTGCCCATAAGTTCAAGTCGGTACTTGGGAGACATGTCAGATTAATCCGGCAGAGCCGTGACGGCGTAGCATTGAAGCGCGGCAGGTGGCGGAATGCGATCGTGTTATCCAAGAGGCCGCCATCGGCGCAAAAACAGCTGCGCCAGATAGGCACGGAGGATAGCCATACTGCTGTTTGAATTATTTAGAAGTTCGCCTTTAACTACTAGCAAACGAGTCTGGATCCCCGGACATCAGGGCTGCAAGTTTATCTCTGTCGTGAACCCGACAGATCGCGGAACCTACCACCGGTGGTACCTTCCGCTGGCGCACATTGTGCGTGAAGGCACATTGCCGCATACGGATATTTCCTCCGGGAGTGGTCTCGGTATTGTCGCAAAGTGGGGTAAACATCAGTTCATTCTGGAGAATTGGGGGGGGAGGGGCTATTTTTCCGTTCAGAGTAAGGATTAGAAAATGGGCTCGCAATTTGCTTTTGGGAATGAAAATAGAGAAGATATCTACACCCGCGCTCGGATTGAAGGTGAAATTTACCGACATGATTTGTCGCTTCGCAAGATCGATGAAGAGCGCCTGCAGCTTGCGGAAGGACTTGCAAAAAACGATTTTTTGCGGCGACTGATCATGCGGCGACGTCGCGAACCGTGGCTGACGGTTGACCGAACCAAATCGCGCAATCGGGCGTCCAGGTTCATGGGAACCCTCCGTTAGCGAAGGGCGACTAACTAGACATCTCGTTTTTCCGTTGGAGTTTCTCCAACTTCGTTGCGGTAAATCCCTGGATAAAGGGGCCGGATTTTGAAGCCGCGGTGATTTTCAAAACCGCATCGCGAGGCCATCTCGGCAACGGTTGTTTTGCGACCTGGATTGCTCAATTTCCTGGCCGCAAGTCACGACCCGTCGAATGGCCGGCAAAAACGTCCATCGTCGTGATGGACCCTTTCAATGAACTCTTCGGTCAACGGGCGCCGCGACCCAGATTCCGTCTAAACGGGCAATTGTAGCTCCTCGGGGAGGGTAAACGCACTGCAACATCCGCAATTCAACGGTGAGGGAAGTTCAGAATTTTGTTAACAGCGCGAAAAAATGCCCAAACGACGATCAGAAGCATTGAAAACGGAAGGTTTAATGCTTTAGATGAGAAAGGGCGCTGAACTGGCCAAATTTTGCTGTTGGCACAAATCCTGGAACTGTGATGAAGTTGAGCAAGTACCATCTAACCTCGTTGTCCGTGGACGAATTGTGGGCTCTCCACGAACAGGTAGGCGCAATTCTATCTGAAAGGATATCTTCGGAAAAGCGCGAGCTAGAAGAGCGCCTTGCCAAGCTAAACGGCAGTTTGAATGTTGATCGAGCGAAGAACAAAAACGAAAGTTCGTCGCCCAGTGAACGCCGTGCGGTCCGCCGGGACTATCCCCCGGTCGTTCCTAAATTCCGAAACCCCTCGGACCCGTCAGAGACTTGGGCCGGTCGCGGTAAGCAGCCTCGGTGGATGGTGGCGCAACTCAAGGCAGGCAAGAAAATGGATGATTTCTTGATCGATCGTTCGAAGCGCAGGCGGGGATAGGATGGCGAATTTTGAAGGCGCTGGTGCAGATTTTGTTGCAGATGTCGGCCGAGTTAAGTGGTAAGCCGTGATTCCGTCTTGCTGACAGAACATCAGCGAGCGCTCGCCATGATTGGATGGCTGAAGAGCAATCAAGGTCAACTGTTTTACCAGTTTCACCTTGGCTAGTTGGCTAGGCTGTTCCTGGCGATCATCCGGTGCGCATGATCGATGCCGCCTTCGATCTCTCCTGGCTGCGCGGTGAACCGGCAGCCTACTATTCGCCGATGGGCCGCCGTCGGTTGATCCAAAATTCATAATCCGGGTGCCCCGGGCATTCTCGCGCGCCCGAAACGAGCGACCTACGAGGGGTCTCGCGCCGTGACTGCCCGCCGAGGATTGCCCTGACGCCTTGCGAGTAACGGGCCGCAGCACCGCAGTGCCAAGTGCAAGAAGATCTAGCTTCTCTTGTGATCAAGGCCGAGAAAACTCGCTCCGGAACTGCGATGATATGTGCAGGTCCGATCGAGGTCGCGTTTTTAAGTCATCAGGGCGGCGCTCGCGATTGCCGGTTTTCTGGGCCGAACTCAGATCGGTATCAGAAGAGCTGCCGGCCAAAGGAGCAGCATCGCTGCCGATTTTCCTGAGAGCTAGCTGACGCGCCATGAACGTATCAACTAGCTCCCTTGGGACATCACTCGCTCCGCCCTGCCCAAAGGTCACCACCGGTGGTAATTCCGGATGCATAAGAGTATGCGCCATGCCGTACGCCGGCCAAACCGGAGTGTGACTCAAATTTGGCAACCCGAATTTCATAGGCTCAGCACAAAAACTACAGCTCTCAACGCTCACGAACCCTGAGTATTGTGATAGCTCTTCGTCTAGTCGCAGTCGATATCGAAATGCATCTAAACTTGCAGCAATGCTGACGCCATAGAACCCCACTAGTAACGTTATCGCTAGATCACGTAACGGCCTCTCTCCGAACCAATCGAAGAATCGGGACGGCCATTCAACAAGGTCGCGGTTAAGAATGATCGGTAATGAAGCGATCAACGCTACAATTCCAGCGCTGTAAATGCGCGATGGATAAGCGTACTGAAATTCCCGCGTACGAAGGCCAATCAATTCTGGTATAATTAAAATGCAAAGCGGAACAGCGAAAGCAACAAAAGGAGCGGCGGTCCGGAGAACAAAGTTTTCTGCAACAAGCTTGAAGTAGACCGCCCCCACCAATAATGCCGCAATAAAGATACCGCTTATTTCAAACACGAACCAATGAAACGCTTCGTGACCCGGACGCGTGGTCTCGCCAAAATGACAAATTATTTGAAACGGCAGGGCGAGGGCAAGGACTGCAAATAGCGCAAGCTCCTTGTTCAACGAGACCTTTTTGGATCGCCGGCCGGTATAGATGCCAATTGCAAGTATAATGTTTGACAGCGCGACAATTTCGTAGCTCGCCAAAAGTAAAAATCCAATAAAGAGCCGCCGGAACGCTCGAGGATCTCGCTCAGCGTCAAGGGAATACACGACGAAAGCCGTTGTAAGAGCCAATGCAAAAAGGAGCTCCGTTGCGGCGAAATTGGAAAGAAAGATCGTGGCAGAAACAAACAATGTAATCAGCAGGCTCTTGGTGGGGGCATTCAACCTAGAATTTATAGTAAGAATAATCGGAAGAGCTATCTGACAGTAAGTAACAACTCCGTACGCGAAGGTTGCAATCTGAATCTGTGAAGGAAAGAAGAGGCCGATTAGCCGAACCGGGGCAGTGGTCCACACCACAGCAAAAAAGCGTCTCGGCGTTTCTTGATCCAGTGGATACCACAATGGATCGAGAAACGACTGTACGACAGAGCTTGCTCCGTCCATAAAAAATTGACGACCGGCAATCGCACTGACAAGAAGTACCAAAGTGATAGTCACACTGTGCGCAGCGGCAACGTCTTTCGTGAGCCAGGTACGCAAGTGCATGGTGGAACTCGTTTTCCCCAGAAGTTCTGAAAATAGCCGTCGAGGACGAACGTTTTTGGTTTGGCCCCCGAATAGTGTATTGATTTTAAATGATAATTCATATTATTTGTTAAATCAAGCTCATTAAAATGGCTTGGTTTTAATTTTGTGAGGTTCTGATCTGTCTAAGCTGTTGTTCTTAAGCTGGTTTAGCTTAAAAATCAGATGCCACTTAAGACGCCAATTAACTTGCCACGCCAGAGCGGGTCCCGGTCAGGTATCAGATCGACTGGACTGTTCGTCACCGATCCGGTGCTGCGGAAGCAGAGGGCGAAAGCCAACTACTTTGAGACTGGCCACTCCTGGTCGCGCTGGCCGGTTTTGAGAATCCGGGCACTTCTTCTTTCAACGCGCCGCTCGGCCGCGGCTGTTCCGACAGTATGATCGCGGCGATTGCGGTTCGCGAAATGCTCGGAAATGCTCGATTGTGTGCCGCATTGTGCGGAGGAGGCTAATGCGGCACCGTCGATACTGTGGTGGAGTATTCGTGGTGCTGCAGAAGAACGGCAAGGTTGCAAGCCAACCGATCCACGATCTCGTCACCGCCAATGGCGCGGGTCACGATTGAGGGGGCAGCTGGGGATCTGGCGCCGGAGCCATTGCCATTCACGGCCGGCGCTTCCTTCGGAATAAAACGACCACAAGAAAAATTGCGACAGTCGCTGCTATCAAAGCCCCTGTACGAATTTCCTCGCGGGAGAGGCCGACATCAACATGAAAAAAATGACGCAGCACGGCCGCGGTTATTCCCGCCACCACAACGAACGCAAGTAAGTGCCTCATCCTAAAACTGATTGGATCCATGCCGGGAACAGTCTCCCTTTCCAACCTCACGACAAGCCGACTTCGCCGATGCGCGGACCGTCGGTCCTCGCCTGCCCGCTATTTTAGCGCGGCGTGAGAGCGCGCGAAAGTGGCCAAGATGCCCGCGTCGCTTTTGTTTTGGCCCCTGGCGCAGTCAAGCGCCCATCTTTGGCAGATCGATGAGGGCAAGATGGCCGGCCATCCATGCACTCGACAAAATGGCGGGTAGGGCGGCCGGCGTCATGGGCGCTCGAATGATCTCGTTTCTGGGCCGATTTACGAACCTAGAAGGATGAGCTCTCAAGAGCGCCTAACGACCTCGCCGGACCGGATTGCTTCATTTCCATTGCTTCAGCTCCGGTGAGGTTTTTAGCCCGGTGAGGTTTTTCTTCTCGAAATATACCAATAAATCGTCTATTTTTAAGCTTAGAAAAATTCCACCTTGCTCTAACGGCGGCGCCCTGAGGAAATAATTGGCCGACGTGTTTGACGTTTCTGGTCATTTTGCGGAATGTCGTTCCTGCGCATCAACAAGGGTGAACAAGTGGCGAATGGGTCCAACCGTAGTCGAGCGGTGCTATGACAATCCAGGCGGTTGGAGTCCTTGCTCTTGCGATAGGTTTGGCCGGCTTTTTTTTCGACGCTTCGCTCATTTTGTATGCTTTCTTTTGCGCGACGCTCTTGGGCTCGGCCGCGGCGTTTGTCCTGAATTCTCTGGGTGGGACCAACATATCGCCAGCTCATCTTCTTCTTGGATTTCTTGCCGTGAGATTGATTAGCGACCGTCATGTTTTTCAGAAAATCGCCGAGGGCATTGCTCCAGGCAGGCCCGGCTTTTGGTTGCTCTTGACCGTTGTCTACAGTGCGGTTTCGGCGTTTTTTTTGCCGAGATTGTTTGCGGGTCAGACGTTCGTCATCGCGGTCCGTGCTGTAGACTCCTTCAATTTTCCGCTCGCACCAACGATGGCAAATTTGACCCAGTCAATCTATTTGATTGCAGACTTCATCTGCTTCATCCTGATTTATGGCTATGCCAGGGATACAACTGGAAGATTGATTGTAGGAAATGCCGCGGTTTGTTGCGTGATCTTAAATTTGATTTTTGCCGGGCTCGATCTCGCGACTTACGCGACGGGTACAACCGAGTTGCTGGCATTTATTCGCAATGCCAATTATGCGTTGCTTTCCGAAACCGAACTGGCCGGCTCCAAGAGAATAGTTGGTTCCTTTATTGAGGCGTCTGCATTCGGAGCGGCGACGCTGGGTTATTTCGCGTTTGCAACGAAGCTATGGTTATTGGGCGTGCGCCCGCGACTGATGTTTACACTGTCCTTGCTATCGCTCTGCGCGCTTATCTTCTCAACCTCGTCGACCGCCACTGTGGGGCTCGCCGCGATGTTGCTGCTCAGTTATTCTGAGACACTCTTTGTTATGATGCGTCGGCCGCCGACTTCGCAGATGTTTTTGTTCCTGATCGGGGCCCCGATCGTATTCTCGATCCTCGGCTGCGCCATAGCATTGAACGAAGAGGCTTCGGCCTATGTTTATAACCTTCTCGACACCACGGTGTTCAGCAAACTGTCGAGCTCTTCCGGAGAGGAACGGTCCTCATGGAACACCCAAGCTTGGCAGGTTTTCGTTGACACGTTCGGTTTTGGAGCAGGTAACGGAAGTATGCGCACGTCAAGTTTTCCGCTCGCGGTCATTGCCAATCTCGGCGTCATTGGTGCGGGATTATTTGCCTCATTTTTCGCAAGCATATTTTTTGGCGGAAACAACGCTGGAGCGTACGACTCGCTGGAGGGTGCGTATCGACAAGCTGCCAAGTCAGCCTGCATTGCTTGGCTGATTACAGCGACTATCTCGGGTTCTTTAACCGATCTAGGGATGCCTTTCTTTGCCTTCGCCGCCATTGCCTGGAACGATTCCGCCAGCGCTAGTCTTTTGAGAAACCAGGTCGTTCGGGGCCGACGAATTCTTCGGTCGTCTTAAAATTCGGTCGTCTTAAAAAGAACGAGTTATATTATATAATGATTTTTGTCACCCTTCTTATAAGTGGGTGAGCAGCGGAACGGGGAAGGACTGTTAAAAAAGGTTGCGTACGGATGAGGTTCCATAAAGCAATGCGTATAGTTGCTATCCTTGTCGTCGTGATCGGAGCCGTGGTTATTCCCACGCGAATACAGAAGGCGTACGGTCAAGTAAGGTCCATATCGACGTCGCAATTGGTCCAGATGATCGGCGTCAACGTACACATGCGTTACACCGACGGCGCATACGCGAACTCGACAAATGTCTTGCAGGCCCTAAGGTTCCTTGGCGTCAGTCACGTACGTGACGTCATGCCGGGCACTGGTGCTCCGGCAGACATGCAAGCGCGCGATGCGCTGAGACGTATGGTCTTTGAAGGGATAAAGCTTAACCTGATTTTTTCCGGTGGCTGGCGTCCAGCAGAGGCTGTGGAGTTGGTCCGCAACCTTGAGAAGGCGGTACCTGGCTCCGTAGCGTCCGTCGAAGGCTATAACGAAATCAACAATTTTCCCGTGGCGTTTGATGATCAAAGCGGGCTCGCAGCAGCTGTGGCCGGTCAAAAGGCGCTGTACCAATCCATCAAAGGAAGTCTGGACGTTAGACCTATCCCGGTCATCGACATGACGGGGTTCGAGATGCTTAAGGATCCAAAATTAACGTACGGGTCGTCGTTGGAGGGATGTGCTGACGCGATGAATGTGCATGCCTATGCGCAAAATGGGCAGCAGCCGTCGATCTGGATCAATCCTGAAAAAATTGAAGCGTATAAATCGCTTCAACAGGTTCTGCCGAAAGTCATTACGGAATTTGGTTATGCAACGATGCCTCAAAGCGGATGGTTAGTCATCGGTGTTGACGAGCGCACGCAGGCGAAAGGTCTGCTAAATGGCTTGTTTGATGCGGCACGATCCGGCTATGACAAACTCTATATTTACGAGCTGCTGGATCAGAAGCCGGACCCAGCGTCGAAGCAACTGGAATTTCATTTCGGCCTGTTCACATTTGAAAATCGGCCAAAAGTTGCGGCTCAAGCGATCAGAAATCTTGTGCAAGTTCTCGGAGAAAGAGAAAGCGGGTCCGCCGCCGAACCCAACCGTCCAAAACCCAATAGCATGCTACCTTCCAATGGATATTTTCATTTGGACGTTCAAAAACCGGAGCGCGGGGACCCATTTTTTACGTTGGGGTTGACGAAATCCAACGGCACTCAAGTGGCCGCAGTTTGGCGGGAGACGATGTTTTGGGATCGTGCCACAGGGCAGCCGCTCGAAGCCGACGGGATCACTGCGACTCTGACATTCGACAAGCCTTGCGATTCCATCAAGGTTTACGATGTTCTCCGGTCTTCCGAGCCAACTGCGGTTTCGACTGGCGGTGTGGTTTCGGTGGTGATCGGAGATCATGTCCAATTGGTCGAGTGCGTTAATTGATGACCCAACGAATTGACTCGATCGACTCGTTACGCGCCCTTGCGATGACAATGGTCATCGCACAACATTGCGAACTGCTTCCATTTGGATGGACTGGGGTTTGGCTGTTCTACGTCATTTCAGGATTTGTCATCTCTCGAAACCTCATTGCGGAAAAAGCGACTTTTAAGCCAGCCTCGCTTTTCCACTATCTCTCTTTCGTGATCAGACGAATCTTCCGGATCGTCCCGCCGTATGCCGCGTACATTATTATTTGCCTATTGGTCATTCGGCTGCTGGGCTACTCGGAGCAGTATCGAGAGCTGCCCTATCTGGCCACGTTCACTTATAACTGGAGGATGATCTTTAGCGTTGAGCCGCAATTCTCAGCCTTTGGCCATCTTTGGACCATAAGCGTCGAGCAGCAGTTTTACGTTCTCTTTCCAATTCTGATTTTGCTGGTGAACCGCGACCGCGCTATCTTTGGGTTAATTGCAATCTGCCTCCTCGTTCCTTTCTTGAGAAATGTGATGGCCTGGCAGATGGCGGCGCATGGATGGGATGCCGCGCGCATCGCATTCGGAGTGTACGCCTCGTCCTTTGGGCAGTTTGACGCCTTTGCGTTAGGCGCTTTGCTCGCCTATTTCGAACCTGCGATTCGGTGCCATCCCCAGTTTGCTACGAAATCGGCGTGGCTAGCTCTCGTTATGGCTACGGTCTACGTCGCAACGTATATCGGCGTTAATATTAGGTTCGGAGCCCATGGTATTGACGCAATCCGAAATATTGCCTCCGGCGTGCTATACGGCCAGAAGAGAGAGGTCTTCGTCTACATCGTGATGAATTTCTGCGCTGCCGCCACCTTGGCCGGTGCGATCGCCGGATGGAGGGTGTTCAATCTGATTGAACATCCGCTTCTGGTTGCCGTCGGACAGGCCTCCTACGGCGGCTATTTACTGCACGCAATCGTTTTGCTTGTGATGGGCGAGGCGATTGGCTCGCTTTTCGAATTCCAGGCGGTCCAGAGTCGGATCGTTTTTTTTCTTGTCGCCTGGTGCTGCACGGTCGCGATAGCATGGCTCTCTTATATCACGTGGGAGCGTAAGCTGATCCGTTATGGGCATAAGGTCAGCCAGCGGATCATGCTGAGGGCAAACGGACGTCCGGTCGGCGTTTCAGTTTGATCGCTACCTTGTGTGCCCTGTTGCAGGCTCACTGAGCCATCAACAAGTCTATTGCGCTATTCCTGACAATGAAGAGTTTATTTTGGGCTGGAACTTGAGGGCAGGAACGGGCTTAGGGGCGCTTTTACGGAGAGGAGGGGAGGTTATGAGTGTTTCTGGAAAAATAAGTCAAATCGCCGGTCTGGCGACTTACCCGACAAATCTGATGTGGAGCGCGGCTAACGCGATGGTCGCCCGCAAATTCTGGCGCGACGAGTTGTCAAAGCAGAGTCGGCTCAACAACTATAGAGCATGCGAATTCACTAGTGAGCTGACCTATACTCATGCCCCCTATTGGTGGCATTCGTTCAAAAACATGCGCGAAGATGTGAGTGACTACCTTGAACTGGGATCATGGGAAGGGAAAAGTTCCGTTTTCGCCGGCTGGCTCTTTCCCAGAGCCAAGATCACCGCAGTCGATTGGTTTGCAAACGCCCGGGCTAGTGAACGTTTCGATCGCAACACCGCCTCTCTTTCGAGCCGGCTTGAAAACGTAAGGGGCACTACGGTCGACATCCTGATGCGCTTCGCCTGGGAGGGCCGCACATTCGATTTCGTCTAGGTCGATGCCGATCATCGCTTCGACGGGGTGCTTCTCGACACTATCTTGAGTTGGCTGTTGCTGCGCAAGGACGGATACTTAGTGTGGGATGACTACCTATGGACACACCCGGCGGTCCCTCACCTTAACCCGAAACGCGCGATTGATGCTTGGCTGGCCGCACGTCGGGACGGCATCGATGTCGTCCTTGCCGGACATCAAGTCCGTGTCCAAAAGATCGCGGACGATACGCAAATCACCGACATGGCTTATTGGAACGAATTGCGGTTTGATCACCGGCAATCTTCACAGTACCACCAGCAATAAGGCCGCAATCTGCCCGCTGGCCGGTACAATTACCGTTGCGCGATTGCAGCCCTTTATCAAAAAAGCGGACGCAAATTCCGCCTGCCACTCATGGCCCACCGTAGTAGAATTCCCGAAAAATACCCCACCTGGAGGATTGTTTGAGCTGCTACGATCGCAAGTAATATGGTGAAAAAGTGCCATCCCTGCAAAACTGCAAAAATCACTGAACCAATAAGCAAAAGCACCACGATAGGCAGCAAAACTTTAAGCCGAAATCTGAGGCCTATCACGAACCCCATTATCGCAAGCGTAATCGCTGCGTATCCCATTCCGAAACGCTTTCTGGCCCTTGGCCTCGGGCAATCAAATCAGGGTAAAAACAAAGCGAAATTGTAAAAAAATAGGTTAACAGGAACTCCGAGACCAGAACAGACCGCGGCATCTTCGAGCATTCTGGGCCCCCTCAGGCTCTTTAGGGGCTTTGCGAGGCAAAGCACCGAGCGCCCAGAACTGCAAATGCTGTGTTGGAGATGCCACAACCCGTTTGATTCGGATTTGGCGCCTCAAACGGGCTATTTGAACGTGGCAGGCTCCTCTGTAAGGTCTAGCCTATAGATGAGGGCAGCAGCTGTGGATCGCAACGACTATCGGGGCGGTCTGAAATGCTGAATCGTCTTGCGCCGGCGCTCTTTGGCATCACTCTGGCTGGTTTCTTGCCAGCCTGCGGTCTGTTTCCAGGAACCGGTCCGACAAGCGACGCTGTCAACGGCTATGCAACCGCCGGGATAAGATCCACGGCATCCCTACCTTACGCGTTGGTGGACATCAGCTCAGATACCATCGGCTTCTTGTCGCAGCCCAATCTGATAACTTTAGCGGGGACCTTTCCCTAAGCGCGCAAAGCCAACCAGGTCGTGGGCGTCGGCGACATCTTGAACATGTCGATTTTTGAAGCGGCCCCGGGCGGACTGTTCACACCAGGAACTTCCGCGGGAGCACGCCCTGGCAACTTCGTCGATTTGCCGCCGCAGGCCGTCGATCAGAAGGGTAGCATCTACGTCCCTTACGCTGGAGAGATTTCCTCTGCCGCGCGAACAATTCCCGACATTCAACAGGCTGTCGTGGCACGGCTGCGAAATCGCGCGATCGAGCCACAGGCATTCGAGTGTTGTGAGCGTTTTGGGAGATGTGAACGCGCCCGGCGTGTTAGCGCTTAACAGCGTTGGCGAGCGGTTGCTCGCGCTGGTGGCGCGCGCCGGCGGTCCTAAATTCCAGGCCATCGAGAGCTACGTCACATTCCAACGGAACGGTAAGCAGGTGAGGGGCCTGCTGAGCCGCGTTGTGCACGACCGCGCGAAAATATTTTCATTCGCCCGAATGATGTTATTTTCATCAATGATGCAGCCCCGACCTTCACGGCTCTACGGGCATTGAATCAAAACATATTCGGATTTAATTCGGAAATACCGTTCGATGTTGAGACGCTTACGCTATCTCAAGCGCTAGGCAAAGCAGGCGGACTTTCCGACGTTAAGTCAGATCCTGGCGAAATTTGCGTCTACCGATTTGAAGAACGCCATTTCCTTGAGAAACTCGTCCAGTTTACGGAGGTCTCGGATATCCCCCGTTTCCAAGGACCCCCATTTCACAAAATCGGCATGGCCGTTCGAAAGGTTATCATAGGTTACGGGGACAAAACCCTTATTGAAGAGATCAAGACAGTTATGGGATCCGATGTACCTGCCCTCCGGCAACAAGAATGTTTGTCATCAATCTCCAGTCCCACACATCCGTTTGTAGCACGCCTACCTTTGCGTCCTCACCTGCAGAGGCCGCAAGAGACACGATAGGATATTTTGAAAGCTTATGTGAAAGCGCTAATAAGCGTTGTCGGAATCCAGCAGTGCCGGAATCGTGACGATAATGATCTTCGCGTCCAGCAGCATCGACCAGTTACGAGCATAGAATGTATCGCATGCGACGCGTTTGCTATAGGTGGTTCCGCTGCGGCCGCTGACTTGCCAAAGCCCGGTGATGCCGGGTCGACAGGCCAAGTAAGCATCAACGCCGGTGGAGTATCTCACAAGCTCCTCAGGGGTGACCGGACGGGGCCCAACTATGCTCATATCGCCCTTGAGTACGTTAAACAGTTGAGGAAGTTCATCGAGACTGGTCTTGCGAAAAATCGAACCTATTGCAGTGACCCTGGGATCAAATTGTAGTTTCCGAGTAGCAGCCCATTCGGCGTGCGCCTCAGGGTTCGAAACCAAGTAATCGCGAAGACACTTTTCGGAATCCACGACCATTGTGCGGAACTTGAAACAGTCGAATTGTTTGCCGCCAAATCCAACGCGCTTATGACGGAAGACAGCGGGGCCGGACGAGCTGAGGGCGCAAGCTATAAAACAAAGCAACAACAGGGGAACCAGCACGATGATGCCTGAAGTAGCTAAAATGATATCTACGACCCTCTTGCTTGAAAGCCCCACGGGAAGTGGCGTATTTGCAGCCGCGAAACTCAAACTTTTACGGGACTCAGCAAAACCGACCATGTGTCGCACTCCAGAACGAACACAATAATAGCAAGACGGCCCGGTTATTTAATTCAATAGCAAGACGGCCCGGTTATTTAAATTCGTGGTTAGGCATTAAATCCGCACTGCACAAAATGTGCAAGAGCCTTTTTAAAGCAATTTATGATTTAATTTTAACCACTACTAAGCCATTACGATTGCTCTGAAATTACGCTGCTGCCGCTATTTGCGGTGGCTTTCACGCAATATCGGTCCTACGATTCGCGCATTATTTGCGTGCGGGTGGAGGGCAGTTTGGTTAATACGAAAAATTTTCGCGGCACAAAATTATAGATTCAGCAGTTCAAAAAGGCGCGACTCTAAAGAAACGACTCTTAAGTCATTTTAAAATAGCTGCCTGTGCGCGGGGCCGAGGAACAGCGCCAGGGGGGTTCTCTCAACAAGACGGCCAATTCGACAGATTTTTAGCTGACCGTCGATCGAAATCGTTCCGCTTGGGTTTGCGGAATCCGCTGAAACAGCCGAAATACCCAATCCGGAGCTAAGCTGCCTCCGGCGGAATATTTTCATTAGTGTAATACGCGTAGCGTCGATCCGAATATCCCTCAAAACGGCGCATAACAGCTTCGTCGGTCTTGTTCAGCACCGCGCCCAAAAGCCGCTCCGATAAAACCGGGGATGTACGCATAGCCTTGATGATTTCATCGGTCGATGTCGCCGCCCACTCGACAACCAAGACGAAAGCATCAAATAAATGGGCGGTAGCTTTGACGTCCACGACCGGAAGGATAGGCGGCAGGTCAACGAGAATATAATCGTACTCGCTACTTGCCGCCTTGAGCATGTCCTTTATGGTAGAACTGGCGAGAATATCCGAACTGTTAGACGACTTGATCCGAGCCGAGGCGGGTAAGAAGTCGAATTTGAAGCTGATATCCGAAATCACCAGATCTCTGAAATCCGATCTGTCCGCGACCATGTTCAGCAATCCTGGCGCGCTTGAGTATCCTAGCGCCCTGGTCATGGCGGGATTACGCAAATCCGCATCAATCAAGAGAGTACGCGCGCCGGCCTTAGCGAGAAACGCCGCAAAACTGGTCGCGACAGTCGTCTTACCTTCGCCGGTTAGTGCAGATACGACGCCGATGATTTTGGCTCCAGCGGGATGAAGATCGATTGCTACCTTGATATATCGAAGTGCCTCCGCAGTCGAAGAGAACGGCGCTGCCTCGATGATTTGACGGAACGCGCGAGAATCTCGAGTGGCGCGCAGCCGGCTAAGAACGGGCTTAGTCTTCTTGAAAGCCGGCAGCACGGCAAGACAACTCGTGTTTAACAGCCCTTCAATCTGTGCGCGGGTATGGATCTGTCGATTCATCTGTTCACGAGCAAACGCGGCGATTCCTCCAAGGGCTAACCCGCACAGCGTTGCCAGTGCCATCGTCAACGCGATCTTGGGTGAACTGGGTCGGCTCGGGGGGGAGGCGACTGTCACCAGTCGGGCCTCAGTGGAAGGGAACGATTGCTGCTGGACGGATTGTGTGAACCGACTCAAAAACGTCTCATAAATTCCGCGATACGTGTTGGATGCAGTCTCGAGTTCACGCAGCCGCACCTGCGCCTGCCGCGCCGAGGCCGACTTTTGGAAAACTTCCATCATCCGCTTATCAATCGCCTCTTCCTGGCTTCGAGCAATTGCCAGCTCACTCTTATAACTCTCGGCAATCCGAGAAACTTCGTCCCAAATCGCGCGTTGGAGACCAGCCATCTCGGCGCGAAGATTTCGTGCCGCGATGTGATCCGATCCGTAACGGGAGCTCCATTCCGATTCTTTGCCCTGATCGTCCAGAAATTGCTGGCGGAGCCTGGTGATCACAGGATTGCTTAAGGCGTCGTTTACGACCGGGTCGGGAAGGTCAAGATTTCCCTTGTTGTTCGATCGCTGCTCCATAACACGCGTCATGCGATCAACCTTTGCTCTCGCCTGAGTGGTATCGGATCGGGCCTTGGCTAGAGCAGTGCCAAGCTGATCAAGTTCGACTTCGCTCGCTAATTTTCCCTCTACTCCGATGATGATGCTGTTTTCGGATTTAAAGTCTTGAACCTCTTTGAAAGCATTGCTGGCCTGCTGGCGCAGCTCTCCGATCCGCAGCTGCAACCATTGGCTCGCACGGCGGGTCGCTTCAAACTTCGCTTGCAACTGATCTTCGATGTAGGCATCCGCTACCGCGTTAGCGATCGCCGCAGCCTTCTCCCTGCTTAGGGAAGTATATTGAATCTGTTCGATATAGCTGTGGCCAAGCCGCAAGACTTTCAGATTACTCTTGAAGACAGGTAACGCCTGCCGCAATAATTCGTCGTTGAATACTTCCGGCTTGGAATGGTCCGGCTTGGGTGATGAACGGAATAGATTAAATATGGGCGACAAAATGCCGTGGCTTGCCCCAGTAAACTCAGGATCGTCCGTCAAATGCAATCGTTTGATAACGGCCAAAGCCACCGTTTCGGACTTGGTGGTTTCAATTTCGCTTTCGACGGAAGCGTCTTCAACCGATAGTTTTTCAGTAGACAACTCAGATTGGGTCCACGTGACTTTTTTGGTATCGATAATCATGTCCGCTTGCGCGGTGTATTTAGTTGGCGAGGTCACGATGTAGAGCGCACCGACGAGGATCGACAAACCGGTGATGATGGCGATCAAGCGCCACTGACGCGAAAGAAAAACGCGAACCTCGGTCAACCCGGTGAAGGGATCGTCCTTTACCGCCGTCTCGTAGGGTTGATTGAGAAATTGATTCGCGAAATTCATGGTGATTTTCTCTGACTAAGTGCGCCTCATGGCCCCGGCTCGCTCGTGTAATGCGCCGAACTTACTGGAACTGCCGCAGCCCGTCCGAGCGGATTGATTCAGAGTGGCAACGCCAAATATGCCTGCCGTATTCGTTAAAGAAGCGCCACCACCATCCGGGCCGGACGTACTGCGGACCGACCGGTGCGGGTTAATGATGACCACGCTCCCCGCGGAAACGGTGGCTGCCGGGATGGCCGGGCTGGTTGCCGCTGTCGACAGATCACCCACCACCGCCGGGAATAGGGCCTGGAACCGGCTATCTTCAAAACCTGCCACCGCTCGCTTGACTTGTAGCGCAGCCTGCTGATCGACGCCGAGACAAGTCAGCGCTGCCTGGGCAAGGCCCGCCGCAATCGCCCACTGGAACCGTGGTTGTGCGGTTTGCGCCACGTGACCGAGATCGGGCGTGAGTTGTGGTTCGGTCGCTGCGAGATCTCTCGCAGAGGCCGTCACGGCTGGTTCATCCGTGCCGGGGGAGAGGATTGTGCTTTGCGGATTTAATTTGACCTTATTAAGGTCTTCAAATGAAAGTGGGGGAACCACCATACATGCGGCGGCTGCCGGGTTTCCGAAGAGGGCAGTAACCGCCACCAACCCAAAGACAACGCCCATTAATCTAAATTCCATGAGATTCCCCGTTTCAAACGCAAATATCCTCCGCGATTTGTTTGGCACCGCAATATTTAATCGAGTTAATAACCCATATGGCTAGCGTGATCAACCGACTTTCGCTGGTTAGGGTTGCTTCGCCGAAAGGCCGCAACCGTGCAGTTGGCATAGTTTTCCTATGAAATCACTGCTTTTAAGCGGCCGAAAGGCGCGCTTTGTCGCATCCAGTTTTAGCAGAATTGCTCGCGTAACGTGCCAATATAATATAACCGGTTTAATGGGGATTTGACCATATTGGCTTACGAATAGCGTATTTGCGCGGTGAGGTGACGTGCGTTCAACAGTCTGGCCGCACGAAAAATTTTTGGTTCGCGGCCGGCGGCCGTCATTGGCGGCCAGACTTCGTGTCTACGCAATCGGCGATATCCATGGTCGACTAGATTTGCTCAATCAATTGCTGTCTCTCATCGACGCGGATATAGCGCAATTTCCCGCGATCAGGCCGGTCTACGTGTTCCCGTGCGGTTGATCGCGGGCATTGGTCGCGCGAGACGATCGAGCCACTCATTGAGCATGATGCCGAGCAGAAGCTGTATTCCTGAAGGGCAACCATGAACTGATTGCTATCAGTTGTTTAAGCGACCGCACCAAGATCGATCAATGGCTGCGTCTTGGCGGCATGGAAACATTGTCATCTTATGGTGTCGTGGCAGACTTATTTGCCAATCGCAAGCAAGCGGCCGGAACGCAACTGGCGTTTCACAACGCACTACCGCAGTCGCATTTTCGCTTTTTCGAAACTTGCGGGAAGCGTTTGCAAGCGGAGATTTTTTCTTCGTCCATGCCGGAGTGAAACCTGATGTTGATCTCGCGCATGAGACGGAAAATGACCTGTTATGGATCAGACACGAATTTCTCTCGTCGAGCCGGGATTTCGGAAAAATTATCATCCATGGACATACACCGACCACGGAAATTGAGCTGCGGTCAAATCGGATCAATATAGACACGGGCGCCTTTGCGACCGGTCGCTTAACTTGTCTGGTGATTGAGGGCGAAACATTGTCGCTCATCGATACGGTGCCGAATTAAAAAATTGCCGGCGTTGAGGTCACCGGTCAAGCTGAGCTATGCCTTTTGGCCTGCAAATCCTCAATATGCGCACGCATCTTGGCAAAAAACTGATCGCGACCGAATTGCCCCGCGTGTCTGGTAATTTTTCCCGGATCAAAACTTATGTTAGCTAGGCTCGCAACCGCTGCCGAGATGGCCTCGACAGTATGTTCGTTAAAAAAAATCCCTGAAACGCCGCTTACTACGGTTTCCACCGCACCTCCGCGGCCATATGCGACGACAGGCCGACCGCTCGCCATTGCTTCAACAGGAACCATGCCGAAGTCTTCTTCACCTGGAAAAATCAACGCTCGGCATCTGGCATAGTGTCGTTTGAGAGTTTCGAATGGCTGTGGACCAAGAACCGAGACGGTCGGGCCAGCAAGTCGACGGATTTCCTCAAGCATGTCACCCCCGCCAATGACGATCAGCTCCAATTTCATTGCATTGAAGGCACGCACCGCTAGATCAGGTCGTTTATAAGCGACGAGTTCGCCAACCATAAGATAGTAGTCTTCAAGTTCCGAAGTCGGTGCGATCGAAAATGCCTCGGTGTCGACGGGAGGAGAAATAACTTTCGAATCGACCCCGTAATAGCGTCGAATACGCTTTGCGACGGTCTGCGAATTGGCAACAAAACTGTCCACGCGCGCGGCCGAGGAAACGTCCCACATTCGTAGATAATGCGATAGGGGAGGCATCAATAGTCGCGCTATTGGACCGGCCCCTTCCCTGTAATCTTGATACATATTCCAAATGTATCTCATCGGAGTGTGACAGTAGCAGATATGGAGCGCGTCCGGGGCTGGAATCACTCCTTTTGCCGGTCCTGATTCGCTGCTGATGACCAGATCGTAACCACGAAGATCCAATTGCTCGAGCGCCATTGGCATCAGCGGCAGATAAGTCTTGTACATTTTGGCAGCGCGGGGCAGAGAGTTAATAAAACTCGGAACGACCCTGTGCTGGCGAATCGTTTCGGAAATCTCCTGCGGCGCGTAAACATGGGTGAAGATGTCTGCCTGCGGATACATCTCGCATAGCGCCTCGATTACCTTTTCGCCGCCGCGCATACCTACCAGCCAGTAGTGAACGATTGCGACTTTCATCAAACTCCCCAAAATCCCAACTGTTCGCGATACATGTTCCCGCGCCATTCCACATGCATTCAAAATCGCCCAAAACCAGGGCGTCCAATGGCCTGGGTTTTGAAGCCCGATTGCCGGCGCTGGGCTATTCTTTGCCAGCGTTCGAATTACTGCCGTGCTTGTCCTTGTTGGGGCTAGACCCCGTTATTCCATTCTCAGGCACCCGCGGCCACGGTTGCGGGGGTCCAGGACCGATGGATGCCGATTAATACTAAAACCAGCGTCTTGCGCTGTCTAACGTTAACGTATTCTTTTAAGGCACAGGAAGGTCGCCTTGTTTGGAATAACGAGCGTCGCTAAGTACCGTCGACCGCGGGCCTTTTGGGGATCGATTGTCGATCCGCCTATTTGGGATCATGACAGCGGATCTTTATCTAACGGACAGGTCAGGCCGGATCTAACGGATAGGTGAGGGGCTTTTTACATTGAAACGTCGAAGCATTTAAGTGTATTTAAAACGACCAAACAATGAGATGGCCGTGCGCTTTCGACGGTTAGCAATCAACGGTAAATTTCTGAGTGCGGGACCGACGGGCGTGCACCGGGTTGCCGAGCAACTCGTGCGCCAGCTAGCAATGCGTCGCGACGAGCTCGCCGACCTATTTGAACAGCCTCCGCGTCTTATTACTCCGCCCAACGCACATGATGAATCTCTCGATTTATTCGACCGGGAGCGCCGTGGCGTATTCCATGGCCAGTTATGGGAGCAAATCGATCTTCCGCGGCTAACCCGATCGGATCTGCTTCTGAACCTTTGCAATTTGGGGCCGATGGCAAGCAGAGCCGCGATCACCATGGTTCATGACGCCCAGACGTTCACAACGCCAAAATCATATTCGTGGGCCTTCGCCAACTGGTACCGCAATGTGTTGCCGGTGCTGGGGCATAGACACGCACGGATACTGGCGGTGTCTGAGTTCTCAGCGAATGAATTGGCGCGGTTCGGCGTTGCTCGCCGAGACAGTATCTCCGTCGTACCTAATGGGGTCGATCACCTGCTCGACTGTGCCTCACAGCCTGAAATTGTTCACCTGCTCGCCCTTGACCCTCGCAAATTTATAGTTGGGCTATCCAACGTTCAGGTCCACAAGAATATTGGCGTGTTACTCAAGGCGTTTGCGGCGTCCGAGTTGGACCAACTGAAGCTCGTTCTGGTCGGAGCCGCTAAGCGTGAAGAATTCGAGATGCTTGGGCATTCGGTACCTTTTAATGTTGTGTTCGCCGGGCGGATTAGCGATGGAGAATTGCGGGCCCTGCTGGAATCCGCCTTGTGTGTTGGCTTTCCTTCTACAACGGAAGGATTTGGCCTGCCGCCGCTCGAAGGTATGAGTCTTGGCTGTCCAGCGGTGTTGGCGCCCTGTGGTGCATTACCTGAAGTGGGGGGCGACAGCGCTCTTTTTGCTGGGCCGGCTGATCCCCGGCAATGGGTCGCGGCCATCCGACGGCTTGCTGACGATGCTGACTTCTGGGCCAACTATTCTCGCGCAGGCCGTCAACGTGCGGGCTCATTTACCTGGAGGAGCGCAGGACAAAAACTGCTCGATGTTATCAAAGAGGTTGTTCTGGCCGATGTCTCCCAAGGCCGATAGTACATTAATGACGACACACTCGCCCAGCCGAATTGCCATCGTTATTGCCAGCACTGGCCGGCCGGTGGAACTCGGACGCTGGAGTGATCACGTGCGGAGGCAAACACTTCGGCCATCAGCATTGGTCTATGCCGTTGCGAAGCCCACGGACTTGCCCTGCTGCAGCGGATTGCAAGGTGCTGTTGCGGTGTTCGCTAGTGATCCGGGCTTGCCTATACAACGCAACGCAGGTCTCGAGGCAGTCATTAGGTCGAATGATATCATCGCCTATTTCGATGATGACTATGTCCCGTCTTCCTACTGCGTCGAGGGAATCGATCACTTTTTTCGAATGCATCCTGACGTCGCGGCAGCTAATGGGACGCTTCTCGCCGATGGCATTAATTCGGCAGGAATTCCTTACGAGGAGGCGACAGAGTTGGTTAGCCGGCATGATAACCGGCAACGGGCGCAAGGGGTGGTGCTTCATGAATTGAGTGGACTTTATGGCTGCAACATGGTTTTTCGCGCCAAGGCTATTGGCGAACTACGCTTCGACGAACAGCTTCCGTTGTATGCTTGGCAGGAAGACATCGATTTCTCGGCGCGCGTGGGCCGACACGGCCGGCTGGTCAAAACGAACGCATTCCACGGCGTGCATCAAGGCACGAAGGGCGCGAGGCTGTCAGGCATTCGCCTCGGATATTCGCAAGTCGTCAATCCGATCTACTTGGTGCGCAAAGGGACGCTACCGGCAAAGGATGCAACCAAGTTAGTGCTCAAGAATATTCTTATGAATCATGCCAAGGCGCCATTTCCGGAGCCTTGGATTGATCGCCTCGGGCGGTGTAAGGGCAATTGGTTAGCTTTGTTCGACGTGATTGCGGAACGAGACCACCCGAAGAAAATCTTGACGTTGCCCCGATAGGTAAACAATTGTCCTCCTAGTCTGTCCCGAAGTCTTTCCGCGACAACAGGGGAACATTCAAGATCTTAACGATTTGATCGTATCCATAATGCCAGGCGATCGTTTCCGTCAGAGGCGCCGATCTCCTCTTGGTTTGGGTACGACCTTTCCGATCGAGCCGCAGGGTCCTTAGCACGCGATCGCACGCATTAGCGCCCAACGCCAAGTAGCGACCGCTTTCTCTAACGAAAACCTTGTGACGCTAAGTTGAAGTTGGGAAAGCCGACTGGCGCGCTCCTCATTGGTCATCGCAGCTATCTTTCGCATGCCGGCAGCTATATCAGCCACATCGAGCGGATTTACGAATACGGCTGCGCAGCCGGCAACCTCTTCCAATGCCCCGCGGCCGCTTAAAACTGGGACCAGACCATAATTAATTGCCTCAGCCGCAGGAAGCCCAAAGCCCTCGAGCAAACTTGGCAAAATGAAGCCCTGTGCCTTTCTGTAAAGCCACCGTAGTTGATCGTCGTTCACGTAGCCGGGTAGAATTATGCCCGCTGTCGTCTGTGCTAAGGTTATCACCGCCTCCGCGCCCGGCTCCGGACCGCCACAGATGACGTATGCATACCCTTCCTTCGCAAGCCCCGAAACATCGAAAGCCTGTATGGAACGCAACTGGTTCTTGCGTGCACCAATGCTGCCCACTGTCAAAAGGAACTTAGAAGGAACGTCAGGAAACACTTCTTCGTCTCTCTGCTCCAGCCCGCTCCGAATTGGCGGATAGACCACCTGCAGCAGAGGGAATTCACTTCCGCAGCAGTTGACGAAATCCCTCCGCGAAGCCTCGCTGACGAACAGCATGAACGGTCTCGCCGCTTTAATCACGTCGAACGCATGCGTGTACAGCTCTCTGACCCCCGGCTCGTAAAGATCGGGATGGGTTATAGGACCCATATCATGACATAAAACCACATCGTTCGATTTCAAATTATAGAGCACGCATTCCCTTGGGTCGGTAAACACCATCGGACGGGGATGCGAAATCGGCGCCAGACTGGTGTGGCTGAGGTAACTCCGTACTCGAAGATCGACTTCGATGCGAGCAAGCCTTCCTAACACTCGCGCAATGTACTTAGGGGGCAGGTTCTTTAGTGGAATTCGCCAGTAATAACAGTTGCGGATCAAATCCCGGGAGGCATCGATCATGTCCTTGCAAAAGAAATACTTACCCGTACGGTTGTTGAGCGCTAACGTGAATTCACAATCCAATGGAGGGGAAACTCTAAGCACAAAACAATCCTCATTTGGTTGATCAAGGTCTAGCACGATTGGCAGCTAGTGACGGAGCGGACGAAGTCATAGCGAAGAATCGTAAACTACGGGAGGAAGATAGATTGCGGCACTAATCCGGTAGTTGCTCAATTCCTAAATCGGCCCTGTTGTTGAAGCAGGCTCCCACAGAGAAGTTCATGGGGTCTTCATTCCGCGCTGTAGGAAGTCTTGGAATCCGGTCATGTCCCCGGCTGTTGCGAAGCTTTCCCAATAGGCAAGGGCGCTGGCCTGGGCGGCTTCGAGTTCTGAGTTGTTCAAGAGCACCCGCTCGATGTAGGAGCGCTCAATCGGAAAAACGCAACCCTCGTACCCTGGCGGTAATCCTTCCATTGAGTGGCGCGATGCGAACACCGGTCGTCCTTGACTGAGTGCTTCGACGGCCTTGATCTTGAGACCGGTGCCGTCGACAGGGGAGATGGCCGCTTTTGACGCTGCATAGATGGCGGGCAGATTATCGACGAAGCCGAGCAGTTCGATGTGCGGCCTCCCCTGCGCGAACGCGCGGACGGAAACGTTTTCCCCGACCCGCCCAACCGCTGCGATCCGCAGCGACGCGAGCCATGTCTTGTTCGCCTCGAAAAACGCCAGCAGACCGCGCGCATTTTGAAACATGTCAGACCCCACGAAAACAAGATCGTAACGGTATCCGGCTTTCGGTCGATCTGCCCTGCGCAGTGGGGTGACCGGTGGATATTGCGGAATGTAGAAAACTTTGGGATCCGCCACAATGGCGCGAAAAAAGCCGGCCTCGACAGGCGAAATTGCGATAATTGCCGCCGTGCAATTGAGCACTCCCAACTCGCTTCGCATCCTGAGCAACGAACGAAGATTGAAGGGCGGCGTGCCATGTTTCTTGGCGACCTGGATAGACTTTATGTCGTGGGTTTCGACGGCAATGGGGACCGACGGCACACCATTAAGCTGCGTCAGGCCGTCAGCATAGTTCACGATCCAAACCACGTCGCCCGCTTCGGTCACCAGCGCTTCGTAGTTCGGGCTTGCTCCGCGGCTGCGCCACGCGATAATCTGGTGCGCCCTGGTGGGCATAAAAGATGTGAGTGCATTTTTGAGGGACGTCAAGCAACGAAGCAAAGGGGTTTGCGTATCCAATACCAATCGAACGGCTGGAAACGCGGTTTTGAACGCGCTTTGAGCGGCTTCGGTCCACGGCTCGGTCGGGTGGTTTTCGAAACTGAACAGTGTAATTGAATAGCCGGCCTTCACCAGATATTGCAGCAGGGAAGTCATTCGCGCGTGGGCACCGTTACGCAAGTGAATGAACGTTCCATTGTAATAGACCACGACCCGCATGGGCCCCGAGCGAGCCACTGCGGGTCCAACCCGATCTTCATTGCCGACGTAAGAAGATGCTGCCAAGCCGCGCGTGCTCATTCGAGATCAGGGGGTTATTGGGACGCAGGCCAATTGAGCGTGCTCTCTAACATCATTCGATAGGTCCATCCTGGATTTGGTCGCGCCGATTAATCTCCGCCTAGTGACGATAGCCAGAATCGCATGGCGCCCCTAAGGTTACCCCGAAGATTTTTCCGGTGACTGAGACCATTATCGGCGAGCGGACCGCCGAAATACTCCCACAAGCCGCTGCGGATGTCGCGACAAATGCGAAACAACAATTTCCAATCCCTAAGTCCATGCTTAGCGTAAAGTGCCCCGTTGCCAAGATTGTACACGTCTTGCAAAAGCTTCACTTCCGCGAAATCTCGCCGCCCATGATGATGAAATACCACGATTAAAGGATCATATAATACCATCACTCCGGAACGGTGCGCGCGGTACACAAAATCCGAGTCCTCTGCTGCCCCGATGGGTTGGCCCGCTCCCAGGCGGGTGTCGAAACGCCCAACGAGTTCTAGGGCTGAGCGCGACATTGTTAGATTGCAGCCATGTATGAAGCCGCCCGGATGTCCTCCGGTAAATCTCTGTGGCGCCAAATCGGTCTTGATCGTAAAGGGCAGGTCGCGTGGATCACCTAATTCAACGCGGCCGCCACGAAGGGTGGGGCCAGCGTCTGCAGCATAAGCTCGCTCAACTTGCGTCAAATAGTCCGGAGCGACTGTGCAATCGTCATCCGTAAAGGCAATTATTTTGCCGGTGGCATGTTCGAGGCCATGATTTCTAGCATGACTTAGACCGCGCTGCTCAGCAGGAAGGACTCTGCAGCGAACCGACGTCGATTTTTGCCAAGCCAGAAGCACGGCAGCAGTCGCGTCCGTCGATCCATTGTCGACGATAAGCAACTCGACTTCGACCGCGCGATTTGCGACTGCGGCCTGTTCTATCGAATTCAAACACACCGGCAAGCTTTCGGCTCTGTTGCGGGTGCAGACGATGAGCGATATTTGGGGCATAAAATCAGCATATTCACGAAGGGGATAATCTCAACCAGCCATGCTCCGGACTCAGATTGGTGACCGATCTCGCGGCGGCGGCGCGCCGCTGTGCCCGCCGATTTCTTGTTTGGCATAAGCCTAGCGGCCGGTCGAAAAATCGATTAGTTGGCTGTTCTGCTCATAGAAAGGCGCAGAAAATGCCTAACCTAAAGTATTCTCTAACCTACGGTGTTGTATTGTGTCGTCGTCGGGTCAAACCGTTCGGCAGCCAACGCCAGGTGCTGTTTGCGTTCTTTGAGCTTTTCATGCGGATCGATTTGCAAATCCTTGAGAATTACCTCAAAACGATAAGCGAGATCGTGTTTGAGCAAAGACATGTAAACATTTCGCCGCTGGATTGAACTCATGCGTTTCGTCTGAACGTCTAAGCTGCGCAAAAAGCCAAGATAATCGAAATCGCCGACTGGTGCTGGAATTATTACATCTTCCCAGTCAAACAACCCGAGATAATCAAGCGATGTCGGAGGCGTGCCGAACATCACTGTCCCAGCAGCTGCTCCTTCGTAGCATCGATACGTAATCGAATCCTCTTCGCCGGCAAGCTCAACCTCTCTGCTGTGAAAGGATCTAATGCCAAAATTCGGCAAAAATTTGGTCTGCTTTAAAAGCTGCCTCTTCGACAAGCAATGACCGGTAAAGTCTTTGAGGAACGGCACCGAGCTGTCGAATGAATCGAAAACATAATTGATCGAACCAGAAACCATCGCGCGCACCATCTGATCGTGCATCGTCGGAAATCTCCGACCCATGGCATAGACATCGATCGTGCGTTCGCGTTCAATAGAGACCGGCATCGTTTCCAGCGCTGGAATGCCGTACGCTAAATAATGCACCGGGGGACTGATCATTGATTGAAATAACGGTATTGAACCGAGCGACCCACTGTATACGATGTCAAACGCGTTCAGAACCGTAAGACTTTTTTCAAATTGTTTCAGTTCTGTCCCATAGGCCTTCAAAACGACGCAAGCAGCTTTGTTGGCCCGGCGTCGCCAGTGCCGAATGCGAGCGATGTCGGGAAGGTCCGGCAGCACGGTCGCAACATATACAAAGAGTTCATACTCGTGTTCAACCTCGACTGGCTCGATCCGATAGCAAGTGCCTAGTCCAGTCAACGATTTAATCCGGCGTTTTGCTTTGTCGATGCGCAGTTGCCGAGAACTGTTGGTTGGGCCTGGGGCGAGAACGTCCGCGTCATCGCAACCGGCAAAACCCCAAACCGTCTCGTAGCAATGGGTATCGTATACATAACGCGTCGCGTTGTAATGCGAAGCGACGAGAATGCGGCCTCGGCTCATTTGTGCTCCTCGCTGTTAGTCCATGTCCTTGACGATAGCTGAGGTCATTGTCCCAATTGCTCTTTTTGATTAACTTATGAGCAGTAGTGAACATTCCAAAGGAAACGCAGTGGAGCGCGAAGCATCCCATATTTGCTTTACCGCCGAAAGGAAACTTTATCTGCCTCAGCGTGAGTTCCCTGCCAAAGCTCTATTGGCACAATTGCATTAAATCGGGGTCCAGCGCAGCGACAATATTTTCGCCATACCTGGCGGGGTCGATGATCGGCTCTATTAAATAGCCACGTTCGTTGACCTATTAATCTATTTCTACGCCCTGCGGGGGGCGAAGTATCTTGCAGGGACTGCTGATCGGCCATATTAATCGGAATGGGCGCAGGGCTCTCGCGCTTCGTGGGTTTTGTGGATAGTTTCATGCTTCGGAAAACCTGACAATAGTTCAGAGGGGACGCTCAGATTGGTGAGCGAAATCGGAACGTGAAGATATTGATTACTGGAAACATGGGTTACGTCGGCCCGCCGGTGGCCAAGTATTTGCGGACGGCCCGGCCTGACGCGACCTTACGCGGCTTCGACAATGCATATTTCGCTCATTGCCTTACAGGTGCCTCCGTCTTCCCGGAACGAGATATCAACGAGCAATTTTATGGCGACGTGCGCACAATCCCTGTCGAAATGATGCGCGGTTGCGATGCGGTTGTCCAACTCGCGGCCATTTCGAACGATCCAATGGGAAATCAATTCGAAGCTGTAACGTTGGATATCAATCAAAATACAACGGTCTCCATTGCAAAGGCCGCCGCCAAAGCCGGCGTCAAGAATTTTGTGTTCGCCTCGAGTTGCAGCGTCTACGGGATCGCCAAGGGCCCTCCGCGAAAGGAGACAGATCCGCTCAATCCAATCACGGCCTATGCAAAATCCAAGATCGGCGCCGAGTGGGAACTGCAGAAAATCGACACTGACATGGTGGTGACCAGCCTGCGCTTTGCGACGGCCTGTGGTATGTCGGACCGTCTCCGGCTTGACCTGGTACTCAATGATTTTGTGGCGTGCGCAATCAGTCGGGGAGAAATTACCGTCCTGTCAGACGGCTCGCCCTGGCGTCCGTTAATTGACGTGGCCGATATGGCTCGTGCGATCGATTGGGCAATTGATAGGCCGGCGCAAAATGGTGGTCAGTATTTAGCGGTTAATGCCGGCTCAAATGATCGCAATTATCAAGTCCGCGACCTCGCAAATGCCGTTGCCGCTGCCAATCCCGGCACCAAGGTCTCAATCAACACTTTGGCGCCCGCTGATAGTCGCTCGTATCAAGTAGATTTTGGACTATTTCACTCGCTAGCTCCCAATCATCAGCCCTTAGTCGATTTAGACCAATCGATCCAAAATTTGATCGCAGGCTTAAAAAGGATGAAGTTTAAGGACGCTGACTTCCGTTTCTCCGAGCTCGTGAGGTTGAAGGTGTTGCAAGGACATATCGACAACGATCGGTTGAACATGGAGTTAAAGTGGAAGAAGTGGGCCGCCAAACATTAGGTTGGCCGCAGGAGCATTTATGCACTTGAACCTACCGCCAGTGCTGGGCGCCGCGCCAATGTGTCGCCACTGTGGGTCCAAGCTGGGCCTGACGCTTGCCAACCTAGGCCTGTCACCGGTCGCCAATGATTACGTGGACCCGGCGAATTACGCGAGGGCGGAGCCGTTCTATCCGCTCGAGGCATTGGTTTGTCGTGAATGCCGCTTGGTGCAGACCTGCGATATGTTGGCGGCGGAGGACATCTTCCGGGCGGACTATGCCTACTTCTCTTCGCATTCCAGCTCATGGCTGGACCACGCCAAAACCTATGTCGAGGACATGGCCAGGCGTTTCGGACTGACGCCGGCGTCCCGTCACGTCGAACTCGCATCGAACGACGGTTATCTGCTGCAATATTCGATGGCAAAAGGCATTCAATGCCTAGGCATCGAGCCATGTGAAAGCGTCGCACTGGCCGGCCGGGCGAAAGGCATCGATACGCGCATTGAATTTTTCGGCAGAGACTACGCCAAGCAACTGGTGACCGAGGGTTGGACCGCTGACCTGATTACGGGAAACAATGTGCTGGCTCACGTGCCCAACATCAACGATTTTTTGGATGGTGTGAAACTGTTGCTCGCCCCTGCCGGTGTCGCCACCTTCGAGGTGCAGCATCTACTTAAGCTGATGCAGCGGCATCAATTCGACACCATCTATCACGAACATTTCTCCTATTTATCGCTGATCGCGGGAGCGCGAATCTTCGCCAAGGCGGGTCTGCGAATTTTCGACGTCGAACGGCCCGAGACCCATGGCGGGTCTATCCGATTTTTCGTGTGCCATGCGCAGTCCAACCGTTCAGAAAGTCCTCGTGTGGCGAAGCTCCTGGACGAGGAGCGAGCCTATGGTCTGGACAGCGATGCGATCTATATCGCATGGAACGAATCTGTAAAAGCCACCAAGCGTGATCTTCTTGAACTGCTTGTTGGGTTGAAGCGTGAGAGCAAGACGATCGTAGGCTATGGGGCCCCCGCTAAAGCCGTGACACTTCTAAACTATTGCGGAATCGGGAGTGACTTCCTTGACTTCACGGTGGACCGTGCGCCGTCGAAACAGGGGCGCTATCTGCCCGGAGTTCGCATTCCAATCTTTCCTCCCGAAGCCATCTTTGAGGCAAAACCTGACTTCGTTCTGATTTTACCTTGGAATCTGAAAGACGAGATCAAGGCTCAGATGAGGGAAATCAGGTCATGGGGCGGCCGATTCATTGTGCCGGTGCCGAAGGCTACTATTGAGAATTAGCTATTGCAGCACCGTTCCAAGATAGGAATTCGGGCGGCGATCAAAGGATATCTCCATGAAAGTAGTGGTGTTCGCAGGAGGCCTCGGAACAAGGCTCAGCGAAGAAACCGCAATACGCCCAAAGCCTATGGTGGAAATCGGTGGGCGCCCGATCATTTGGCACATCATGCAATGCTACGCTCATTTTGGGCTTACGGATTTCATCGTACTCGGTGGCTACCGCGTCGAGTTCATCCGGCAATATTTTCTGAATTACAGAATGCATTCTTCTGATTTCACAATAGACATGTCGAACGGTGAGATCGTCTGGAGCGCTGCGAAAGGCGAACCGTGGCGCGTGACGGTGCTCGATACAGGGCCCAAGACGATGACGGGAGGCCGCATGAAACGCGCTCGCGACATAATCGGCGACGAGACCTTCTGCCTGACCTACGGTGATGGCGTCAGCGATGTCGATATCGGTAAGCTCATCTCATTCCATCGCGAGGGAGGCAAGTGGGCAACCGTGACCGCAGTCGAACCGCCGGGCCGCTTCGGTGTGCTGAATTTTACCGAGGAAAGTCACGAAGTTGCTTCTTTCCGCGAAAAGGACGGCCGTGACGTAGGGTTCGTCAATGGTGGATTCTTTGTTTGCGAACCGCAAGTCTTCAATTTGCTTGAAGATGATTCAACGGTTTGGGAGCAGGCGCCGATGCGGCGTTTGGTAGAGGCGGGGCAATTGCGGGCTTATCGTCATCACGGTTTCTGGCAAAGCATGGATACGCTTCGAGACAGGCAGTTGCTTGAAGATATCTGGGCTGCGGGAACCGCACCGTGGAAAGTTTGGACGGATTAATGGAAGGCGAGTTTTCGTTTCTCCAATTTTAGAGATATCGAATACGGTGTCCGGGCAAACCCATGAACAAAGGAACCGGAGAGTGGAAGGCCGCGTCGTTGAACGAGATGCGTGGACCCTGGGCGATGGCCAAAGGAATTGTTGATGATGTCGAGATCCCTGGAGAACATGACGGCCTTGGTCACCGGTGCAAGTTCCGGCATTGGGCGCGCAACCGCCTCAATTCTTGCTCGTTCTAAAGCAAGGGTTGTTCTGGTCGGGCGGCGCCAGTCGGCTCTTGAAGAACTTGCGACGGAGTGTGGATCTCTCGCATCGGCCTATCCTTGCGATATGACAGATGATACGCAGCTCAAGGGACTCGCCACCAGAATACAAGCCGATTTTACTCGGATCGATATTTTGGTGCATTCTTCCGGGATAGTAAAATTAGGTAGGACTGAAACCTCGCCCGTGGCTGACTTTGACGCGCAATATGCGGCGAACGTTCGTGGGCCTTACATTCTGACTCAACTTTTGCTACCTTTCTTGCGCGCAGTATCCGGACAAATTGTTTTTGTGAACTCATCGATAACCCGCGCAAATAATACCGACGGGCGCGGTTCTTACGCAGCCACCCAGCAAGCAGTGCATTCGATCACGAACGCTTTGCGGGATGAGGTTAATGAGGCTGGAGTTAGGGTGACGTCGATCTTTCCCGGCACCACGGCAACTCAAAGGCAAGTCGACCTTCACGAAATCTCCGGCAAGCGATATGATCCAGATCGAATGTTGCAACCAGAGGACGTCGCTGAAGCGGTGTTATTCGCGCTAACCATTGGCAGAACGGCAGAAATTACCGATCTGTACCTGCGGCCCATGCTTAAACCTCTGCTCTAGAGGCACGCTGCCCTGCCCAATGCGCTGGACTAACCCGTAGGAGATTTAATGAAGGACGCAACTCCCACAATCGCTGCTTGATCCAAGATGAATAATGTAGTCCATCGTTCGTTTCTGCACACGGGCACCCCTCGAGCCGACGCAATCCAGCGTCAAACCCGGTCATGAAGTTCATCTCTCTGGGTAATTCAGATGCCCGGCTGATCGAGCTCGTCGTGCACGGCGACGATCGTGGAAATTTCGCGCGAACTTGGTGCGTCAACAGTTTTTTGGAGCAGGGGATCGATTTTAGCCCCGTACAAGGTAACACGTCATTTACGGCAATTCGTGGCACGGTACGGGGGATGCATTTTCAACGCGCGCCAAAAGCCGATGCAAAGTTAGTTCGCTGTACAAGAGGCCGCATTCATGACGTGATTGTCGATTTGCGAGAGGATACGACAACGCGGGGCCAAATCTACGTCAACGAACTGGCCGCCGATATTGCCACCATGCTTTACGTTCCTCCTGGCTTCGCGCATGGCTTCCAAACGCTGTCGAATGACACGATCGTCGAATATCTGATGGGCGTAGAATACGTGCCCGATCTGTACGACGGCTTTCGCTATGACGACCCGATGATCGGTATCCCCTGGCCCGAAACGGTAGCGGCTTTGTCCGCCAATGATGCTGGCTGGCCATTGCTAGCCGATCGGAATTTTCGGCTAGGGAAGCGAGGCAGCTAATGTCGGGCGGCAAGGGCGTGTCCAACTCGGAAGAGGTTCCCCCAATCGATCTTCATGGTTTGGTTCGGGAGCTCTTTCCGATCAACCGAAGCCTTACCGGAGCGGGCGTTCGCGAAACGCTGGCGATCTTGGCTCGATATATTCAATTAGAGGTCACAGAAGTTCCCAGTGGGACTGCGGTGCTCGATTGGCAAGTTCCGCTGGAATGGAACATTCGGAGCGCTACAATCAGGGCGCTCGACGGTCGGTATCTCGTTAATTTTGCGGACAACAATCTGCACATCGTAGGCTACAGCAAGCCGATTCACAAAGAGGTGAGTCGCGCTGAGCTTGCGCAGCATGTCCACACGCTTCCCGACCAACCCGAGCTTATTCCCTATCGCACGGGTTACTTCGCTGACGATTGGGGATTCTGCATGCCCGACAATCTTTGGCGAACGATGCAGGACGAATCTTACCGCATCGACATCGACAGCGATCTTTCGCCGGGATCTCTTACCTATGGGGAGCTATTTTTGCCAGGGCAGCTACCGGAGGAAGTGCTGATCACCGCTCACGTCTGCCATCCAAGTCTGGCAAACGACAATCTTTCCGGGATTGCAGTCGCCCTGGCTCTGGCAATGAGGCAAGCGCGGCTGCCACGGCGACTTGGCTACCGCTTTCTGTTCATTCCAGCGACCATAGGCGCAATCACGTGGCTCGCTCGCAACGAGGGACATCTCGCCAAGATTCGATACGGGCTGGTATTGACGTGTGTCGGCGACGCGGGCCAGTTCCATTTCAAGCGGAGCCGTAGCGGCGCATCCATCGACAGTGCCGTCGCCCACGTTCTTCGCCATTCCGGTCACTCGCACGAAATCGTGCCGTTTAATCCTTATGGCTATGACGAGAGACAATTTTGTTCGCCGGCCTTCGATCTTCCGATGGGCTGCTTGATGCGCAGCGTTCATGGGACTTTCCCGGAGTACCACACGTCGGCAGACAATTGCGATTTTGTGAAACCCGAAGCACTCGATCAATCCTACGAGGTGGTGGCTACCTTGCTCGACCTGCTCGATGCCAACTGGACGTATGTACGAACTGACGGCAGAGGCGAACCCCAACTAGGGCGGCGTGGGCTCTACCGGGCGATCGCAGGCCAGAAGGAGGCAGGCGGCGCCAGCCAAATGGACCTTTTGTGGCTTCTGAATCTGGCTGACGGCAACTACAGCTTGCTTGAAATGGCAGAGCGCGCTGGCGTACCATTCGGTCGCCTTCAGAAAGCCGTCCGCCTCGCACTGGATGCTGAGCTCATCCGAGAGGTTGTTATCGATTAGCAGCGCCTGTCTCAAGTCAGCAGGGTCAGGAGCCGCGGCATAAGTTGCTGCACGAACTTGCAGTTCCGGTTACGCTGCCTGACGTTGCCCCTCGGGCTTAACCCAGGTTGAAGTTCGCTCTGGTCCATGACGAGGACCAGAGCATGAAGCGTAGTCGCTTTTCGGAAGAACAGATCATCGGGATCTTGAAGGAGCATGAGGCCGGCGTTTCGGTCGCCGATCTGTGCCGCAAGCATGGCGTCCAGCGACGCCAGTATCTACAAATGGAAAGCGGCATTGACGATGGCCATCTCAGCACAGCGGCCTGGCGCCAGCCTGATCCACCATTCCGATCGAGGCGTTCAATATGCCTCGGGGGACTACCGCAAGGTGACGCAATCCGCCAGCTTTCAGGTCTCGATGAGCCGCAAGGCCGACTGCTACGACAATGCCCCGATGGAGGGCTTCTTCCACACGCTCAAAACTGAACTTGTCCAGCACCGCCGCTATGCCAACACGAGAGGAAGCCAAACGTGACATCGTTGCCTACATCGAAGGCTTCTACAACCGAACTCGCCGCCACTCAGCCATCGGTTATATCAGCCCGATCGAGATGGAGCTAAAAGCAGTTTAACCCTGTCCATTTTTCGGGGGAAGATCACGCCCTCCGAGTTCGCCTTCATCTTCCATCCGTGCCGGGATCTGGCGCTGCGCTAAGCCGAGGGCTCCGCGCCAGCTCCCGTCGCTCCAACCGCCCAACAGGGCAACAGGGCAATTCAACTGCCAGGAGCGAACTCACCGCTGGATAAAACTTGGGGCAACGTCAAGGGCGAACTCTGGTACTTGTAGCGACTGATGTTCTATTTGCGGATAGCGTCTCCGTACGTGCTTGCCACTGACCCGCCGTTGCAGACCGAGAGTCGGGCATATAGGCTGCGCGGCCAAGCTTGCGTGCCAAGGAGAATAAAAATGCTCCTCAATGCTGTCAGGCGTTGTGTCCATTGGCTCGTCCAAAAAAGCAACCGGAAGCGCCTCGCTCGTTTGGAGTCAATCGTCATAAATACGACGGGCAACGTAGTTTCGGGTGGGCCTTTTTTTGGCCTTAGGTTGCCTCACGAAAATTTCTGGGGTCAGCATGCGAGCAAGCTACTTGGGTTATATGAGCAGGAATTGCACGAAACGTTGGAGAGCGTCATAGCATCCCAACCGGATTCGGTGACGAACGTAGGGTGCGCAGAAGGTTATTATGCACTCGGCCTTAGCCTCCGACTGCCAAACTGTCCGACCTACGCATTTGACCGGGATGAACGGGCACAGACGATCTGCAAGTCAGGGGTTGAACTCAACAGTTTGACTGCGCACACTTTTGTGAATGGCTGTTGCACTCACGCTAATCTGGTCGCTCTGGTGCAAAGTTCTGAGAAACCATTTCTCCTGATCGATTGCGAAGGCTGCGAGCGGGAACTTTTGCTCGGGTCGGACTACCCTTTCAAGCACGCCCGTATCCTTGTCGAATGTCATGATTTCTTAGACCGTGACATCACGCGAGACATAGTAGCCAAGTTCTCAAAGTCGCACATCGTTACAACAATCAAGCAGGCAGGACGTAACCCACATGCTGTTCCTGCCCTTACGGGATGGGCTGAGGACGATATGTGGCGAATCGTTTCTGAACTCAGGCCAGAGACAATGCATTGGCTGGATCTAAAACCCCACTAGGGGATTTTTGCAGGCGAAAAAGCATCAGGTGACCGCCCAAAGCTCGCCGGGACCCTGCGGCTGTGCAGGCTGCACGGGTGACGTTGCCCCTCGGGCTTAATCCAGGTTGACGTTCGCTCTGGCCCATGACGAGGACCAGAGCATGGAGCGCAGTCGTTTTTCGGAAGAGCAGATCATCGGGATTTTGAAGGAGCATGAGGCCGGCGTTTCGGTCGCCGATCTGTGCCGCAAGCATGGCGTCAGCGACGCCAGTATCTACAAATGGAAAGCGAAGTTCGGCGGGATGGATTTCTCGGAGGCCAAGCTGCTGAAGACGCTGGAGGACGAGAACACGCAGGAGCGAACTCACCGCTGGATAAAACTTGGGGCAA
>Ga0073928_10001621_pt1 | contig 42187 bp, 45 predicted proteins | sample PaiPotPPA55metaG_FD_76969 | JGI IMG/M metagenome (GOLD analysis project Ga0073928, IMG submission 76969) | Iron sulfur acid spring bacterial and archeal communities from Banff, Canada, to study Microbial Dark Matter (Phase II) - Paint Pots PPA... ...
CAGAAAGTCCTGTTCCGGATGGTACCCACGGTAACTCTTGCCCATGACGCATTATCACATCACGCACTACTCCTGTCCCTCTTCATCCAGAGTCAAATGACTATTTCTCGGACAGGCTCCTAGCACACTGAAGCCGTTGGCGGTGACGATCGCTTGGAACACCGTTGCCGCGTAGTCGTGGTGTTCGGCGTTGATATTCCAGCGCATCGCGGCGGCTGGGTAAGCGAGCCTTTCGTCCATCGATTACCTCCCTTCGATTTGTCTTGCATTCTACCGGACCTTGATGACAACGGTTGTCCATCATGCCCAGTAGAAATAGGACCATGGCCAAGGAACGGCGCCGACCGACGTATCGCGCTGCACTCCGACTCGCGCGCATCGCCTTCGAACTCGGATCGCGCCCCTACGGGTGGAGCTTTGACGCAATCCAGAAGGAGCTTGGAATTACGGAACGGACGTTGCTCCGCTACGTAACAGCATGCCGAAGTGGACTTCGCGACTGGACTGACCGGCCGATGATCGAAGTCGTTCGGCGCGGTTCGGGCCGCTCGCTTCGGCTGAGCTCTTCCTCGCGGACACCGGACTCGAATCCGTATCGGGCCGCGTCCCTTTACTTCATGCTGACCCTGCTCAAGTTTCTCGAAGGAACCGTAATTAAGGAGAGCGTCGAGGACCTGTGGGAACGGACCTTCAAGACTCTGCCGGCCACACGAGCAGCAGCGTTTCGTTGATTTCGACCGTAAGTTTTACGCGGTGCCATACGCACCCAAGATCTATCGCAACTACGACGATCGGCTGGACCTGATCCTTCGCACCGTTATCGGTCAGAACTCTATTCGCGTCGATTACGCGGGACTCACAGGCGAGGGGAAAGAGCACGAGTTCGATCCGTACACGCTGGTCACTTATCGTGGCGGCCTCTATCTCGTCGGCCTGCGCCATCTATATCGAAAGATCATTTATTTGGCCGTCGAACGTCATCCGGAAAGCGGAATTCGTCCTGGATGCTGACGGGAACCGGGTCCGGTTCAAGTACCCGAAGGGCTACAATCCGGAGAAGCACCTCGATGGGACCTTCGGCCTGCTCGATGGACCCATGACACAGGTCGAGTTGCTGCTGCTCGCTGACACTGAAGCATACCTGCGGCCTCGGATGATCCATCCGACCCAGAAGTTCCGCCGGCGACGCGACGGAAAGACTGTCTTGACCATGCGCGTCCGGGGAACGACCGAGCTACGGAACTTCATCCTCAGCCTCGGTCCTTGGGTGAAGGTTCTGAAACCGCTTGCGCTTCGGAAGGAAGTCGCCGAGCTAGCCAGCCAAGCCGATGATCTTTACCGCGGTGATCGGCGTTGACCCGCTCACCCGCCGAACCGGCTATCAATGCCGTTGCGAAACGGGAACTCGTGGGAGCGGCGACGGCGCCACGCCGCCCGAGGCGTTGAGCCCCGCGCTCGATTGGCTGCGGCCGCATCCCGACTCATTTGCTGATCCGGATTTAATATGACTATTACAATTAGTTCTTTCGAGTGCCCGCATTTCGCGTACGGTTAGACTTTGCTTGTCGGTTTGCCGACAGTCGCCGTGCCTTTGCTGTCAACATATCGCGCAGTGCCGGGGTTGATGCGCGTGGTGTTTGAAGCGCGCGACGGCATAACCGATGTGCCGCGCACATCCTTGGGCGCCGGTACCCGCTGTCCGCTGTCTGGACCGAGATTGCTGAGCTGCTGCGTCTGTCGGCCGAAGTCCATCGCCCTTACCCAGCCAGTCGCTTCGCCGCTATTGCCGGCGCTACCGTTGCCTATCTGAGCGACCTTGTTGAATCCGGTCTGGAGCGCGCTTGTGATCGGTCGAATGATCGTCTGAGCAACGTAAGCTGCTTCAAATGCGTGGCTGAGCGCGAGCCCGATTGTTCCGCCGGCGATCCCGGCCGCCATATGAGGCACCGCGATGCTGACAACCATAAAAACGACGGCGAACGCGGTGTAGTTTAGCATGTCGGCTGCGGAAATAGTCCCGGAGCAAACGGTAGTAAGGATTGCGCTAGGCGGTAGACCATAGGTGGTCCACCAAGGCAGCGTTGCTGGAATCGGTTTGCAGGCAGCGACCAAAGCTGCGCTCCATTGGTTTGCCATTTGAACGCCGACAGCAAGGACTAGATAGAAGAATAGAAGCCTCACGCCGACGCGGATGACGTATCCGAAGTAGCCTTCCGCAGCCGGAGCGGTGAAGCGATTGGCTCCAAGACCAAGCAGAATCACTCCGCCGCCCACGACAAGATAAGATTCGACCAGAGTCAGCAGAAGCATCGCAGCCGTGACCACGAATGTGAGCAGAACGATGAAGGCGGCTACGCTCTGGACGATTGCTTGCTCGAAGTTTGTCATCATGCTGGCGTTGCCTGGGGAGTTGAAGATCGTGCTGGCCATATTGGTGCCGACCTGCAACACGGTTTGTGGATTGAGGGCGGGGAGACCGGTGACCGCCGCACCAATAGCGGAGAAGCTTTTGATGACTGCATTCATCCACGAGAAGGCGTTCACGATCATTAAGTAAACGAAACCGCCGGTGAGGATGTGTTTGATCAACCGCCCGAGAAAATGAGGTGCATCAAGCTGACCCTCGGCGATAAATTGAATCCAGGTCACAAGGATATCGATGAGCAGCAACGCGAAGAAAAGCTTGATGGCGTATGGTTGGATCGCCGCGCTGTAGTGCGCACCTGCGTTATAGAATTGAGTTGCAATGTCGTTGAAAGTCATGAGGCATCTCCTTAGCCCAGCCCGGACCTCCTACGGTTGAGGCGGTGGTGGGGCATTGTGGAAAGCATCAGGCGCACCGGACGCCGATGATGCTGGTGCGGCAAAGAAATTGCGCTTCTGGTCCTCAGCGACCTGCCCCTGATAGATGCGCCATCCGCCAAAGAGCACGGCGCAGACTCCGATAATTGCCAATACGAGGATGAGTCGCTTTTTGGTGGACTTCATTTCCGACCTCACATCTTCGAAATCCTAAGGTTGGGGCGGAGTCGGGGCATTGTGAAAAGCGTCGGGAGTGCGCGGTGACGCTGGCGCAGAGAAGAATGCTTGTGCGGCGAGGTTGCTCTGCACCTGATTGTTGACCTGATTCGCCGCAGCGACGTTTTGCGAATTCATCTCAGCCATCACGAGTTGGCGCAGCATCTGAACCTGTTGCACCTGCGCGAGCGCGATTTCGTTGCTCACCTGTACCGCCTGCAGATTGCCTATCGCCGTTTGATTCTTGAACTCAAGGGTTTGCAGCGACGCCTGCTCTGCCTGGAAGTTTTGCGCCTGAGCCTGCGCCGAAGCGAGCGCACCATTGAGAGTGCTCAGCGTCGTGTCGATTGTTGCCTGCGGACTCTGGACCCCTGTGGTCGAGGCCGCATTGAATCCCGGATAGAGTTGCTGGAACTGCTGCGTAAGCCCCTGAAAGGTGTACGAGAGTCCTTCCTGCTGATTGATCAGATCGCCGAGATTCGTAAGCAGATTCTGATTCGACTGCCAGACACCGGCGCCACCGCCGGTCGTGTTCTTGATCGCGTATTGTAGTTGCTGAGCGAGGTTCGTGACGGTAGCGGTTTCCTGCTGAAGCTGCTGGAGCTGGCGCGCGAACATATTCGGGTCGAAGACAATCTGCGAGCCGCCGAACTGTGCGCGGGCAGGAACCGAAGACGCAACCAACAGCCAAACAACTGCGGCCGAAACGGCAGACAAAAATCGGGAGTATCTTTTCGACTTCATTGATGTATCTCCCCCTGATGAAGTTTTCCGTTGGTGTGGAACGGCGGAATGCCGTTCACACTTAGGATCGGGTCGGTCGGCGTTTCGACATGACCGTTGAGTCTGTCGAGATACTCGGCCCAGTTGTGCAATCCACACGCGCGAAGCCACTCGACGCTCCAGCGCTGGCCGTGCTGTTCGATCGTTCGCCGCGCGGCGAGTATGTCGTCCTTCGATCCGGCGCCGATGAAGGCGAGCGCAGCGGGACCCAGCGAGAACTGGAAGAGCCGGCGCCCCAGTGGTGAGACGTAGTAGTAGTGCCGCTTCGGCGTCGCTTCGGCGATGATGTCGATCTGTCGATCAGAAAGTCCGAATCGCCGGTACACCTCCCGTGTCGCGCTGCTTTTCGCCTCGGGGTTGGGCAGGTAGAGCTTGGTCGGGCAAGACTCGAGAATCACATCGCGATGGGGCGAATTGACAACTTCGCTCAGGCTCTGGGTTGCAAGCACGACCGCCGCATTTTTCTTGCGAAGGGTCCGGAGCCACTCCTCGATCTTCGCGCCGAAGACGCTGTTGGTCAGCATGATCCATGCTTCATCGAGGATAACGAGCGTGGGTCTGCCGTCGAGGCGCTGATCGATGCGGTGAAATAGATAGGTCGCGACCGGCACCACGACCTTCGGCCCCATGGCCATCAGCGTTTCGAGCTCGAACGTGACGAATCGCCCTTCGAGCAGCACGTCACGGTCGGCGTCGAGGAAGCGCCCGAGCGGTCCCGCGAGCGAGAAGGCGGCCAGTCCGTCGCGTACCACGTTGTCCTGCACCTGGGTTACGAGATTGCTGATGGTGCGCTGCTCGGCAGGTCCCTCCGCTACCAGTGTGAGGCCACGCCAGAGCGCCTTGCGCTGATTGGGGACGAGGCGCACGCCCTGAAGCTCTAGCCAGTCTTCGAGCAGACTTTGCAGCTTCATGCGGTCGGTCTCATCGCCGATTCGCGCAAGCGGGCAGAGTGGAACCTCGTCCTCTCCAAGGTCGAGGTGTTGCCCGCCCAACGCCTTGGTCAGAACATAGGCGGAGTAGCCCTTGTCGAAGAAAAAGATTTGACCGTCAGGGACTGCACGGAAGTTCGCCGCGATGGAGCCGAGCGCTACGCTCTTGCCGCTCCCCGTTGGACCGTAGATTCCAATGTGACCGGTGTCGCCAACATGGAGGTTTAGCCGGAATGGCGTGCTGCCCGTAGTTGCGCCGTAGCACAGGGCCGGCGTGTCCTTCGGGTAGTAAGGGCAGGGGTTGGTCGCGAGGCCCGCCCAGATGCTCGTTAGTGGCAGAATGTCCGCAAGGTTCTGAGTGTTAACCAGCGGACGGCGCACGTCGTACCAACCGTGTCCGGGGAGCGAAGCGAGCCAAGCCTCGACGGCGTTTATGGTTTCGTTGCGCGGATCGAAGCCCATGTTCTGGCAGACCTTGAAAACCATCTGCGCGTTTTCGTCGGCGACGTCGGCCTGGTCATCGGTGATGATCACCTTTGGCGTGACGTAGCAATATCGGACCGCGCCGCCCTCGGCCTCCGTGATCGCCTCGTCCGCATCCGCCGCCATCCTGAGCGCGTGCTGGTTCTGGAAGGCCGCTCCCGCTCCAGAGCCGAAATGTTCGCTGATGACTCCCCGAAGTCCGAGCCGCTTCTGGAACCAATTGCGCCGGTACACAGCGAGCTGGCTGATCGCCGTCCGCGGGCCTATGGGGATGCCGCGTGTTGAGTAGCGGTAAGATATCGGCAACTCGCTCAAGAACGCGGCCATATCGGCGTAGGAAAAGGGCGGGAAACCTGCTAATGCGATGACGCGAATGTGCTTTCCGCCAATGCGCGGTTTGAACCCGGCGATCAGGTCCTGATTGCCGAGAACCGCGTCCAGGTAGGTCGGTGTCCTGGGTGCTGCCACTTCGCACATCCGTCCGTTGATGCAGCTCGCGAGATGCGACAGCAAGGCTGGCATATCGAGTGGAGTCAATTTCCACACGGGGCTTATCGCGTCTTCAAACTCGCGGATTCGCTGCTCGAACCATTCGAGCTGTCGTCGCCAGTCAGGACGCGACGGCATGCCCGTCAGAAAGACACCGGCGATCCGCGTTTGCGCGTCGGCCGGCGGGCGATACGTGATGGTGAGAACGCATCTTGTCTCGAAGTGCTGACCCTCGGCCGAGTATTGAATCTCCCGCTCGCGATCGAGCGTCGCGCTGACTGGATCGGGAAACGTACGGCTCGGGTAGTCGACGCTCGGATGACGGATGAGGTCGATGTTGTACATGAAGCCATCATCCAGGCGCGCAAGAGCGCGATTGGCCTGCGCGCGGTGGGCGTCGAGTTCTTCAACGCTCGCGGAATTGAGGTCAAGCCCCGAGCATTCGAAAGCCGACAAAAACGCGCCGTCCTTCATCGCGATGGTGTAATCGTCGATCGGGATCGCGTAGTTGAGCTGGTCAGGCAGACCGAGCAGCCTGTCGCGCTTTCGTCTCAAATCTTTGAACTCTTTGAGGAACATACTTCTTCCTCTCTCTTCCTAAGCGCGCATTTCCTTGGGCGTCGGTACAGATGCGCGGATACGGGGTGGCGATGCGGAAATTGGAGCGCGTGCCGGATAACAGTCCTGATAGCGGATGTGGCGGACGTAGACCTGGCTCAGCTGCGGATCGAACTTCGCTGCCTGAACCAACGCCCAGTGGCCGACGGTCAGCAGGAACGCCCCCATCGCGACCGTGTAACAATGGAGCCCGCCCCCGAAAATCAGCGCGGCGGCGGTGATCCAATTTGCGATCGCCAAGGGCCGCTCCGCCCCGGCCAGCAGAATCGGGCGGGTAAGCGATTGATGAATCGCGCTTACCCGACGCTCACCTTCAGCCATCGTACTGTCCTCCTCCGCCTAGAAGAGCGCTCCGCCCATCGGGAAGAGCGTCGTCATCACCTGGGTGGCCCCAAGCGCACAGGCCCCACCGAACGCGAGCGAGGACATCTTTCGCACGCCGGTTCCATGCTCGCTGACTGACCACATGATGCCGGTGCCGATCACTGCTGCGGTGGTGATCGCGTGAGCGACCGGGCCTTGCAGGTCGGTCTGCAGCGTTGTAAGCGGGGTGTCCCACGGAAGCGCTCCGCCCGCGGCGATGGCCGCGAAGGCCCTGACTGGCCAAACAAAAGTGATCACTCCATAGGCGTAAACAATCGATGATGCCCATTTTCTCCACGCACCTTTCTTTCCTTCCAGCCGCTTCATTTCTCGTACCTCCTTCTCATTCGCAGATGACTTCAAAACGCTATTGCCCTGAGCCCTTGCTTGACCGCGTGTCCGGGGAAGTGAGTTTGAACCCATCGGTCGCGCCGTATCCGTCTACGCGAACCAGCTCCTTCAAGCGCCGTCCTGCAGGCGTGCGGACGATGAATGCGAGAAGGTTGATCGTCTCGGCAATGAGTTCAGGTTGTGGCGGGACGCCGGCCTCCTGTACGAGGCTGGAGAGCCTCGTCAGCGCCGCCTTGGCGCTGTTGGCGTGGATCGTGGTGACGCCGCCCGGATGGCCGGTGTTCCATGCCTTGAGCAGTGCGAGCGCTTCGGCGCCGCGCACCTCGCCGATGATTATTCGGTCGGGGCGAAGACGCATAGTCGTCCGTACCAACCGCGTCATGTCAGCGGCCTCGGCGGTGTGAAGCTGAACAAGGTTCTGGGCGCGGCACTGGATTTCGAGGGTGTCCTCGATGATCACGTAGCGCTCGTTCGGATCGGAACGCTCCACCATTTCATTGATGAGCGCGCCGGCCAGCGTGGTCTTGCCCGAGCCGGTCCCGCCCGCGATTACGACGCTGCTTCGCGAATCGACGGCCTCACGCAAGATGCCGGCGTGGGCGTCGCTCAGGATCTCGTCGCGTACGTAATCGTCGAGGGTGTAGAGGACTTGGGCCGGCTTGCGCATGACGCAACACGGCTTTCGGGCAACCGGCGGAAGGAGGCCCTCGAAGCGGATTCCTCCGATCAGGAGTTCGCCTTCAACAATCGGATTGACTGAGTTCACCACGCTGCCAAGTGACGAGGCGACGGTGCCGATCAGGCTTTCGACCTGCGAAGCCGCGAGCACCAGACCGGCTTCGTGCATTCCCTTTGCGTACGATTCGAACCACACCCGGCCGTCTTCGTTGACGATGATCTCGGTGACGTTCGGATCGTCGATCGCGGCGAGAATCCGTGGGCCAAGTTGTCTCCGGAGCAGCTCGTCCAGCCGCCGATCTTGGGTCTGCTGCGTCGAGATCATTCGCTGTCTCCGTGAGATTCCGCGGTGGAGTTGTGTTCTCCTGAACGATCACCGTTCTGGGACTCATCCGAGATGGCAACGGGCTTCTTTCCGTTCGCGCCCGGAGATTCCATCTGCTTGATGGTGTCTTCGACTTCGAGCCGCCACCCGTGGTGGCGTCGCTCTCCACTGGCCAGAGCTTGTTCGCGCTGGGCCTCGGGAATTTCCGGCAGGTGGGTCAGCATGCTGAGCGCGAATTGATCGAGCATGGCAAGAAGCATCGTCACCTGTTTGCTCAGCGGCCGGATGGCCTGGGCGATGTAGGTACGATTCGTCTCGATAATTTTCCTTTCAGTTGCGGCCAACTTGGACTCGGAAAGGCTGACGGCCGCGCGTCCGTTTGACCTGACCAGACGCTCTTGGATGTAACGTGAAAGGGAAAGGCCGACCGCCTCAGCCTCTTCCTTCAATAGAGCGAAGTCGTCGCCGCTGACATACGCTGTAAGTTGTCGCCTCAAAGTAGTCTCTCCTTCTTCCGTCCGCGGTTCGTGATGGCTGCGGCGTCGGCCGCGTGGTCAACGGCAAATTTTAGAAACGCCAGCTGCGCAACCGGCTGCGGTTCGGCCACCTTTCCGAGAGAGTTGATTTCCGGTGCTGATCGATCCTGGGCGAGACTTTTCGTGTTCTGCGTGATTGGACCGGATACGGACGATGCCGTCACTGCGCTCGCAGCCTTCCCGACGGCAGTTGAGTTCGCGATACGATCACTTTTCGACGGTGGCTGGATCGCCGCTCGTCGTTTGAAGAACGGCTCGGTGTAATACCGGAGCTTAGCGGCGCGAATCGCTGGCCGTCCGCTGGCGAAGATCAAAGCCTCGCTGTCATCCAGGCGCATCGCCTCGTCTGGCGTAAGCAGTGGTCGCGCAACTTCAGGCTCCGACACGCTCGCTCCCGAATTCGATACCGTCCGATGCACGTGGCGAACCGTGGTCTCGCCCGTCATCTGGGAGAGCAGCCGCCCGGTTTCGATGCCATTGGGCCTGAACGCAACGCGCGTGTCACAGTTCGACGTGATCGTCTCGTCGCGGCCGTAGGCGCGATGAATCTGGGTGATGTCCTGGGTGATCAGACATGCCTTGATCCCGTATCCGGCGATCAGCGACAGCGACTCGGCGAACATCTCGAGGCGTCCGAGAGTCGGGAACTCGTCGATCATCAGAAGGAGTCGGTGTCGGTTGCCGGCGACCGCGCGCCCATCGCGGTACTCGAGTCGCTCCGTCAGCCGGTTCAGGATCTGGGCCAGCACCAGCCGCATGAGTGGCCTCATACGCTCCTGATCGGCGAGCGTGACCGCGATATAGAGCGAAAGCGGCTGGCGGTGATTGACCAGATCGTCGATGCGGAAGTCCGAAACGTCGGTGTTGGCCGCGATCAGCGGGTCGCGGTAGAGCCGCAGAAAGCCCTTCACCTCCGAGATGACCGAAGCCCGCTCCTTCTCCGCCATGTCGAGCAGACTGCGCATCCCTCCGGCCACCAACGGATGAGTCCGAGTCGGATTGCCCTGCGCGTCCTTCCAGCCGAGAGCGCCCGCGGGGTCATGTTCAGCGCGCATCAGGTGCTCGACCGTTTCATCGGCTTTCCGTTCCGGATCGAAAAGCAGGTTGCCAACTCCGCCGAGCGTAGGTTCGCGTCCTTCATAGAGCCTGTGGAGGATGAACGCCTCGAACGCCTCCGAGCCGGCGCGCGACCAGTGGTCCGGGAGTCCGCGGCCGTCGGGGTCCAGCAAAAGCTGCACGAGGTTCTGCACGTCGCGCACCTCGTAAGATGTGCGCAGCCGCACCTCGGCGAGCGGGTTGAAACGTGCTAGCCCCGATTCGGGTGAGGAGGCCGGCTCAAACTTGAGGCAGAGCTGGCCCAAGCGCTTGCGAGCACCGGCAGTCAGGGCCCAGTTCTCGCCCTTGAGGTCATGAACGATGACAGAGTGTGGCCATGTCAGCAGCGTTGGGATCACGATCCCGCGGCCCTTTCCGCTCTGCGTGGGCGCGAAGACAAGGATGTGCGTGGGACCGCACTCACGGATGTGCGATCGCCGCCATACACCCAAATAAACGCCAGCGCGTTGCGAGAAAGGTTTTAGAAGTTTCGCGCGTTCGGCGATCCTGCGAAGCCTCCGCGGCAGAAACCGGCGTTTGTCCACGAGCCCGGCCGCTCGAAGATCCCTGGCGTTGGCCCAGCGTGCTGATCCATGCAAATCGGATGGATTCTGAAACCATCCACGCCGGGCGACTGCAATCGCGCCCATCGCGATTGCGGTCAGCGTAACCATCGGGTAGACCGCCTCATGCACGCACAGCTCCCAGAGTGGCGCGAGGGTCGGGTCGGAGTGCCAGCGTAACCACCAAACCATCCAGTTCCACGGATGGTAGAGCGACCCGACCGGCGGAAAATCGCACCAAGGCTGGCCGAGCGCCGGCGAGTAGCCGAAGAGCCGTGCGGCATGTTGAGTCGTCATCCAGTTGACCACCACGAACACCGCTCCAAGCGAGAGCAGGACGACGATCTTGATCTGGCTGAGACGCGTGTCGGCGGCTGTGCCTGAGAGGCGATATGGGCGTTGTTCAGCCACGATGATCCCTCCTCCTGTCGAAGCCGCGATCAAGTCCATGATCAACGTCGCGCGGCTGGCTGCGCGCCCGGCTCTTGATGATGTCTTTCGAGATCTGGCGTTCACGAAGATCGCGCTCATGGTCTTGTGAGAGCTTCCAGCTTGCCTCACCAACACGCTGGGCGAGTCCCATGCCTTCGAGGAACTGCAGTCGCGCCACGTCCTGCTCCGCCCTCACGCGGGCGGCATCGCTGCGCGGTTGGAACTGCTCGTAACTTACGAGACCGGACTCGTCCGCCTTGCGTTGCAGCGATCGGTCAATTTCGGTCCACTGCTCTTTTCGGATCACGCGCTCGCGCGCATAAAGCACCTCGGGTTCGAGTCGCAGCCCAAGCTCCCTCGTTGCGATCTCCTGGCTTCGCCCGCGCATGCCGAGCTTCAAGTATTCGCGGTCGATCTGCAGAGGTCGTCCGTCGTCCCGGACGCCTCGCACTAGGAGATGGACATGGGCGTCGTCAGTGTTGTGATGATCGATTGCGACCCACTGAAGCTTCGTATCGAGATCGGCTCCATCTGTTCGACCAGGCCACGCACATGTTCCCGAAGATCCAGCCTTGAGGCGTCCTCCGGCGAGACGATGAAGCGCCAGAGCAACTCGTCGTGTTTTTCCCAGTCGCGCACGACCGGGACCAGATCCAGCCCGTCATGCTCGCCATCAAAGCCCCGACCCTTTCCTTGCTCTTGCTGCGCTCCTTCGCGTGACAGGTAGCGGGCGTGAGCGGCCCAACCGCCGGTATGATCGTTGCGCTTGAACGACGCTTTGACTACGGAACGGCGGGAGTAGACGTGCGGGTCCAGCGCGACCCTGCGCCACGTCTGCCCGCCGCCGAGACTGCCCCACGATTGGCGTCGAATTCCCCACCTTACCCGCACCCGCCGTAACGCAACCGCCCACCACGGAATCAGCGGGCGCGGGCGCTCCGTCGGCGCGAGACGGAGCTTGATATCGACCTCCTTCTGGCCGAAGAACCTACGCCGGCTCATGCGTCGACTCCGTGAGCAATGCTCTCAAGCTGGCAATGAGTTGCGCCGAATTCTCTGGCGCGTGTTCATGCAGAGCCTCGATGATTTCTCTGACCTGCGCACTGCTGAGCGTGACCGAATGAAGTTCTTTTGCGCGGCTCCACGACTTCCACGCGCGCTTGCTGGTGGCCCGCTGTTCGAGCCGCACTCGTCCGGCCGCTGCGACCCGTGCGCGCTGCGCCGCATCGAGGGTTGCGCTCTCGTGCGAGACGCTGAGTAACGCTCCGAGCAGGAAATCTGGGGGCTCGCGGTCGAGGCCCGCCAGTGCGACCAATCCGCCCAGATTGGCGAGGTGATGGACTCTGAGTCCTTGCTCGTGGCTATGTCCGTTTGTCGCCATTATTCACCAAGTGAGAACCGGCTTCAGCGCGGCTCGAACTTCTGAAAGCGGCACCGGTCCGAAGTAGCGCGCGTCCCAGCTCCGCACGTTATGGAAGCCGAACAGCCAGACCTCGCCCGGCGCGACCTGGCGCCTTCCCCAAGGTACATGTGGCAATGGTCGGCCTACGCTGTCGTGTGCTGCGACGGCGCTGTCAGCGAACACCTCTCCGTCGACGGAAACCCATCCGGGCCACACTTCCACAAGGTCGCCGGGAAGGGCTCCGATAATCTTCGCGACCGGCTCGACTCCACCTGGGCAATCGCCTTTCCGAAGGTAACCGCGAGCCAGTCCTTCCTTTACGATCGAGGACGGTAGGCAGGCGCCAACGAGTTCCCCGCGGTATGCGGGTATTCCGGGAACGAGCCGGTAAATCCCTGCCGGTGCGGCGCTGTCGGTTAGTGAAATGCGGAGGCCAATGACCCTTCCGACTACTACGAACAAGGCCACCGCGATCAGTGCTACGAGCATCGCCAAGACGGGTCTGCGAGACTGTCGAAGACCCTCAAAATGCAGCCTTGGAGCGGTCGGCTCTGAGGCGCTTTTCGCCGTACTGTACAGTTGGCCGACCAGGATGCTCTCAAGTGGGGGAAAGGTCGTGAGAAGGTTGGAGAAAACGGCGCATCTGCGGTACTGCACCGCAGATGCTTTATCTTGCTCTACGAACGAACGGCCTTTCCCCCACTTCGCCACCACTCCGAACTCAGGACTCAGAGCCCTCCGTCCACCCGCAGGAAATCTCTGCACTTCGATCATAGTTCGCACTCCATCCGGAACTCCGACGCGCTTCGCTTCACGCTTCGCCCTGACCATCGGCAGCACCGCCCGAAACCACTCGATCTGAATGCGCGAGTCCGTTCGCTCTCTCAGGCTTTCGAGAACGATCTCCGCCTGCGGTCTTCCCGTCCAATGCGTCCATCTCCTCGCGCATCTGTCGCGTCAGCCGGATGATCGATTCGCAGATGGTCGCGTTCAGATCGAAGCCTGCCTCGCTGGTGCGCTCGCGAAGCCGATCGATCTCCGCCTTGACCGAAGCCGGAAGGCGCAACGTCATCGTCTCGGTGGGCTCTTCCTTGCGTTTGAGCACTCCCATCGCCGTTCTCCTCAAATCGTTTTTGTGTACGTTTCGTGCACAATTCCACATGCGCTTTGTGTACGATTTGTGTACGTTCAGTTCTTGTTGGCTCCGGGGAAGACGAGGTCCTCGGTGACCATCACGTTGAACTGGTAGCCGGGTCGTATTTCGATCGTCGGTGGCCGGTTCATTCCGTTGCCGATCATCTGCTGACCCACGGCGCCGAACTGTCCCGACGCGGTCGACCCGGCCATCTCACTCGCCATCGCCCACTGGTTCGGCTGGTAGTAGCCATACGGTCCGTAGGAAGCGCCGCTGCCGCCGAACGTCGCCATCTGTCCGACCATCTGGCCGGCGCTGATAAAACTCATGAGCGCGGCAGTGCCGAAGGTTCTCAGGTAGTGGTTGTTCACCTGGTCGGTGAAACCCGCGTAGCCACCCTGATCCGCGCCCGGCATCTGCGGCAGATTCATGCTCGAGGTGTTCGGGAAGATGAGCCGCTGCCATGCGATCTCGACCCGTTGCTGACCATAGGCGGAGGCGTTCTGGTATACGCCGATTAGCCTGCTGCCCTGCGGTACGAGCAGATATTTTCCCGTGGCGCTGTCGAAGACGTTCTGACTGACCTGAGCAAGGATCGGCCCCGGCAAATCGGAGTTGATCCCGCTCACGAGCACGGCGGGAATCACGCTCCCCGTCATCACCGTGAACGCCGATGCGGGTGGATGGAGCGTCACCGTTGGATCGGTGGAGTTGCCGGTGTTGAAGTTCGCGCTCTGCTGCCCATTCGCGCGGGCGATTTCCAGCGTTCCGCCGCTATGGAACGCGGAGACCATCTGCGGCGATTCAAGCGCCTTCATGTACTTCTCTTCCGCCCATTGCGCGTATCGACTTGGCGGTCGAGGCGGTGCCTGCTGGATCGGCGCTTGCACGGCGGCGACGACCGCTGGAGGCGGTACGAAGGTCGGTGCAGCCAGTGCCCTGCCGCCGTGCGCGGCGAGGTCCGCGATCTCTCCGCTGTTGCGCGCCGATGCGCCGGGATCTTCACCCGCTTTCTGCAGAGCCGCGCTCTGCCCGATACCGGATGACTCCACGCCCAGCGCCACTACGACGCCGCTCACGATGGCAACGGCGGCGAACGCGATCAGTATCAGCCGGTTGAAGCGGCCACCTCCGGGATGCTCCGGCTCCTGCAGCTCTTCCGGCTCTGCCCGAAGGTCTCCTTGACCGTCCAGTCTGGCGTCCTCGCTCCCCATGGTTCTCACCTCGCAACTCCCGCGTAACTGATCGTCACTCGGTCCTGATCGCGCCCGACTCCTGAGACGAGAACCGCGTCGGTGAGCAGGCGGTCGACCACGTAGTAGTTTCCCTTGACCCGGTAGTTCACCATCTGGGTGCCGCTGCCCGCGTTAACGAGCAGCGCGGGCGCCTCGCTCGACTTCATTGCCGGCGGCATCTGGATGTACACGTGCGAGCCGTCATCGAAGGCGCGAATCGGTTTCCACGGAACGTTCGCTCCGGCGACCGTGTACGCGAAGTTGAGTTGCGCCGGCTCGACATTGGCGACCTGCACCACGTTGCCGGAGTCATCACCCGGCGGATCGGCCGCGCTTCCCAGTTGTGCTTTGGCCTGAGAGGCGGCGTCTTTCATCGCCGTCATCAGCTCGTCGGGGTAGTAGAACTCGACCTCCTGCATCGCGTGGTCGCGCGAGCGGAGCGCCATGTGGTAGATGTGCTTCGTCGTGTAGATCGTGAGGTTGGTCTCGATGCCCGCAGCCTGCGGTTTCATAGCGAGATGCGGCACGGGGGTGCGCGGGTCGCCTGAGGACGCGGGCGTCGCCATCCACCGCTCGCTGTCGCCCAGAGCAACGTCGGTGATGGTCTCACCCGGCTGGAGCTGAATGTCCGTGGTCCGCAGCGGCGCGCAATCGATTACCGGCCGAGGGGCCTGGTTGTACGGATAAAGCGTGTAAGCCGCTGTCTTGTAGATGGGCCACTTGCCGCTCTTGTTGTGTTTCTGGACCGCCTCCTGAACCTCGGGCGGCTGTTCGGCAAGGATATGCTCCGCAGTCGGCGGAGCTGGCGCCGCCGCTGTGGGTTCCGTCTCGGTTACGAGTTTGAGCGGAGGCGGTGCCGGCTGTTTCGTCGCACAGGCTCCCAAGGTCAGTGCCAGGGTGAATGTTCCTGCGATGGCGGTCCTTCTCATTGCTCTGCCTCCTGCGAGCCTTGTTGCTCGTCTAACCTTGCTGTTCGGTCCAGCTGATTTGCGTCACGTAGAAGCCCAGCGGATTGCTTACGATCGCATCGTTAGAAATCGGTGGGGCGACCTCGGTCTGCAGGACCGCCTCCCAATGTGACGGTGTGCCGACAGCGACGCCGTTCAGATCCCGTTGCTCCTCGGTCCATCGCACCTGGTAGCTGCGCGGTGAGAGTTGAAGGATCGAATCCACTTGCACTGCGACGGTCTTCTTCTCGGCGATCGTGAATGGGTTATGGGTGAAGTTGTCGGAGTGGTAGTACTCGTCGAGGAAGCGGTCCGCCGCGCCGCGCGTATGCGCGAGCAGTGCGTTCAGCATCTGATGCTCGACCTGGGGATCGCTGGTGACCGAGCGGGCATCGCGGATGAAGGCCGCTACCTCGTAACGCTCCATTCGCGCGGTTACGTCCGGCAGGGCCACAGGCGTGAGGGGTTGCGGGACCGTCAGGGCGTATCCGAGCTTGTCGACTTCGACGACGTACGGGATGTAGCGGCTCCGATTGCTGATCCAGACGATTCCGCTCGCGAGGATCAGGCTCAGGAGTAAAAGACCGCCAGCGGCGATCTGCCAGTTACGTTTGCCGAGAACGAGATCGGCGTATCTCTCGTCCCACTCCCGGCGCGCTTCAAGATATGGGTTGCTCTCCATGCGAACGCCTCACTGCGAAAATCTGGAACTCACACATCAAAGTGCGGCTCGCTGGATTTGTTGGCTGAGCAAGTTCCTTGCCGTCGGCGCGGCAGGAATGCGAATGAGGATCGGACGCGGAGGAATTAGTGCCGTTGGGGATTGTTCAGCAGAGCGGTGAGGAGCACGGTTCGGAATTGCGCCTCAGATAAGCTCCGTCCGACTTGCTGCGCCCGGATTAGCGTTCAAACTGTGAGATGAGCGTCCGCGGCCCCTACCAGGTTTCGATTGGGACAGCGCTGTTGGCGGGGCCGGGCGAGTAAGGATGGAGTGATTGTCCGGGTCGGATAGTCCCTTCATCGGCACACCCGACCCGCCTTTTTCTAACCTCAGCGACGCACCTCTCGGTCTCCAACACCCGCTGCGGCCCCTGACGGGGTCGGTATAGCTTTCGACGCTTGAACGCACGTAAGATCGCATAGAAGCATTTTGAAAAACTCGGATGAGTTCGACCCAGAAATTCGCCGATTACGTGACGCTGGTGTACCACGAGGCTCGGTATCTGACCGAGTTAGACACGCCGGAAGTGAAGCTTCTCTGTGAAAAGCTGTCGAGAGAAAAATGCCCAGACCGTTACGTTGCGTGGAAAGTTCTGCAGCCTCTGCGTCAGACAGCGAGGCAATTGCAAAGCGCCAAGGCGATCCATGCGTTCTTTACTAAAAGGTTCCGCTTATCGCTCGAACGTGTGGGTGCGTTGTTTGAGGACCGCCGATGGACAGGACGCGCCGTTGGCGGAAAGCGGTGGGCGGATGCGGCGAGAAAGCTTGTTGAAATAGAAGGAGTTATCGAAGCCAAGCAAGCGGAGCAGACTGAACAACTATTCGGCGAGCTTTGTCGAATGGAACACAACTCCCGGCGGACGTTGAAAGCAAAGCTTGAACACCTCGATGCTAAGGTGGGGACTCCCCGGTGACGGAGCTGTTGCATCGATTGTCACCAAACAGAAGGCGGAACGAAGTGTCCACGAAGTGTCCAAAGTGTCCGTCCATGAGGTGATCTGAGCCGATGATCCAGATCAAAGAACCCTTGGTTTTCCTACATCGTCTGATCTGAGATGACTTCAGATTAGGGCCTGCGCCGGATTCCTAATCCTGGGGCCGTGGGTTCGAATCCCGCAGGGGGCGCCATAACTGCTTAAAAATTAGCGGTTTTTTGAGCAGCTAACTAAAACCTCTGGATACCAGAGCGGTGGGGTACTCGCGGGGAACACAGTTGACCCGGCTACCCCGCCTCACCGCACTCGGTTGCTTCGTGGCTCTGGCCGCGGAGGTCTCGACGAGCCGCCCGGCTTCGAACCTCGGTCATCGCGGCGGTGCGGATGGGGATAGGGGGGTCAAGTTTGGTTGGATCGGCGCGGAAACGGGTGGCTATCCACTCCCGAAATTTTCGTCGAATAGTCCGAAACAACTGGGCCACCGAGCTACCAGCCGCTCGTTACGTTCCGGTAAAAGTGCTCTGCCGGCTCAGGTAACTCAGCTCGGCCACAGCAGCATCATCGGGTTAAGATTTGTCAGAGAGTTCGGGAATGGTGTTTTTGTTGTACACTCCGACCAACAACTTTCGAGCGATCAATGGCGCGTCGTGGACGAATAGCAAGCATCTAAAAGGGCACATCTTAAAGGAGAGAGCTAGATGGCAGCGGCACTACGCAAGATTCTCCAAATGATTCCGGCCGGTACCTGGAAGGCGCGATTTAAAGCAGACCCAGTTAGCGACAAACCTTTGGTGTGCTGGGCCCTAGTGGAAATGGGGCTTACCACTCAAGTTGTGGGGATGGTCGTCAAGGTCGCCACCAACCAACCTTCCGGTAAGCTAGTATTCGCCGACGAAGAGATGGATTTCGTTACCTACGTTTCAGACTGACTCGCCATATTTGTTTTGCCGCCTGGGGGGGCAGCCGCTTCGGCCCGCGCCTCCGTTAACCTCGCTCCTGGGCCACGAAGTTACCTTGCTCCGAGCTCCACGCCCTTCGCCTCCATGAATCGTGGTCGCTCTTTCGGTCGGAGCCGGGTGACCAGGTGGCCGTGTGCTAGGCGCATAGCTCCGGACTACTATTCCGCCACACGCGGATAGTGGGCCGGCTATACGCTCGTCAGCAACTCGTCCAGGCGACCCATCTTTACATTTGCCCCGGCGATCTCCTCGAGCCGTTTCGAGCGAGGGGCCAACGCCTGGCCCGGTCGTCGCGCCGCCACCGGCAGCCGGGTGGAGAAAGGGAAACGGTCCTGAGTTGGGGGTGGTCTCCTTGATCGTGACCAACCTGTTGTGGCTCTTGCACGCTGGATTTTGAGCGTTGAGCAAAATTAGATGACGTTGGACCGTTATCGATATGCATTGACAGTCTACGCTAAAATAAGATTTGATTAAGTTTAGAAACATATTAATTGTTCTACAGCGGAGCACGGTTCAAGTCGCTACGGCCGGGGTATAGGGCGATTCGATGTTCACTTCAGCAAGACATAAGCGGCAGACGCGCGAGCACCTTGACGCGTGCCTTGCCGAGCTGAACCAGATCAGGCCGGCTACTCTCCTACGCGAGGACGTACTGGGCAGAGACCTGGGCTTCCGAATGGGCCTCGCATACTTTGAGCGAACGCTGGAACTATATCACCGGCTCTCGCATTGCGATCTCGACCTTGTTCCCCTCGCTCGTCTGAAGAACATAGCGAATGACGCGGAAAACACTGTTGACCAGTTCCGCAAGATTCTCAGTTTTACGGGCAAAGACCTCCAGAGTCCGCTCGAGGCACGAGACCTTCTGATCGACGACGTGAAGGACTCCTTCGAGCGCATTTCCCCGAATGTAGGGATAGTTGTAAGTCAGCTGCCGAAGCGGCATCAAGATTTCGCTCGGTCGACAAGCGCCGCTTTCGTGGTCGGTCTTTGCGTACTGATTTCGGCTCTGGCAGTTATCGCCTATTATTCCGTGAACGACAGAACCATAGCGGACAAGTTACGGAACGCTGTGTATGGAGTTCGATCACCGTAGAGATTCGTTTTTCCGGTAGTTAGTGCGGAACGAGAAGCGGCGCGCGGTCAGAGCCCGCTCCCCAACCCATGCTCAAAGTCGCAAGCCGGCCCATCGAAGGCTTTTGGTGAGGCCGAGATTTGGACTTAGACCACCAATCTCAAGCGCCGTTCGCGTTTGAAACTATCTGTGAGGCTCTAGCGATCCAGCCCGACCATCTACGCGACGGCATCCGTACGTGGCGTATGCAATTGTCTAACGGCGCAGATTCCCGCCGCCTACAACGGCGCTCCGTGCGCCGAAGCGAGCCCATAGGTTCGCTGGCCCGCCGGCGGTCGAACCATTCTGGTCCGCCGCTCGGCGACCTCTCGCAAGCTGCGAGCGACGCATAGCTCCAGTAAATAAGGCCTCGTCCCGCGACCGCGCGCTCGCGCAGTGGCGTCGTTGCCGTGCGGCTCGGCTGCAAAACAAACCCGACCAGAGTACCATGACGGTGACTCTGTCTGATGCCCTGCAGACTTACGAGGACTCGATGGAATCAGACGACGACCGCCATAGGCTTCCAGAGTTCACCTTCCATGAGGCATGCCTGCTCACTGTTCAACTCACTGCGCAAGGACTTCCCGATCTGCACATTGCTCCAGAGCCCACGGTGCGAGATGAACTACAGAAAAAAACACAGCGCGAGGCTGACGCTGTCGTTCAGGGCATCAAGCAGAAAGTCGGGCGATTCCTTGCAGGATTTAGTGGATTGAATTCTTCTGAGTTCTGGGACCTAGATGAACTTCGACCCAAGCTGGAAGGTTTGAGCGAGATGCAACACTTCCTGTTGTACTTCGCATTGAAGAAGTATTTCTGGGAGTTCGAGAAACATCCTACGCAAGCGGAAGCGCTTTGTGATGCAGGATTTTTCTCGAAGGAAAAGTTGCCCTTTGCGCAAAGAGTTGAAGCATTGGACCGCAGGCGACGGCAGCTTTCGTAACCCGGTAACCCAGTCACGCCGGTCGGCGTGGCCTCGCCTGCTCGGGCATCACGCGCGTCCTCAATCAGGTAAGGAATACAAGTATCACCGCCACGCGCTTGCGCAGCGGCGCAGTGGCGCTTCGTTCATATGACAGGTCTCTTTTCCGCGTCTCGCGTTTTCAGGAAAGAAGTCTCGGGAAAAAGATTGTGAAGTGGTGTGGGCGCGGCCACGCCGCAATACGGCGACCTAGTCAACAACGAGTACCACCGCGCGTGCGCTCCAGTTTGAAGTCTTTGGCGGTGCGCGCCCCGCTCGCCCCCTCAGCCTCCACATACCGTCGGCCTTCTTCCTTGGACGAGCGAAGCGAAGCGCGCGAGCAAAGCGCGCCGTAGGGCGCGCGTTTTGACTGGGCCATTCCCTTAACTCAGAGGTTGGCCTATTACATGCTTTCGTAATCTATTTTAATCACATGCTGGGCATGCGAGCACCGCCGGACGGAATTTCCGATGGAAGAGCAGCCTCTCTTCGGTCCGACGCACATTTGCGATTCAACCGAGACTGATGGAGATGAAAAATGAAAAAACTTTTTGCGATTTTTATTCCTCGCCTCCGCATTGGTCGTACTCAGCCATGGCCCTGGCAAGGTTGCGGCGGGAGAAGACGAAAGCGCAACTCCAGCTTCCGCGCTGAGAGGCAACTATGCAGATGCACTTCACGGATCTTTCGCGCTTTTGCCTGGCTCCTATAAGCCCCTTCGCCGAAGAATCCTGCAGCACCAAAGGCGCGTTAGTATTCCCGCAGAGTATTGTTACCGCCGGACATGTTACTAATGGCAAGAACGGCAGTTGCGAGACAGGCACCGAGACCGTTTCCGATTTCCCTGTGGACCTTTCCCCTCCGTTCGTCACCGCATTTCAGACCGTTGGCAAATCGCTCGACTACGACCGAAACACCGGAACCGGGGACGCTTCGTTTACTACCTACGTCGGAGGTAAATGCAACGGTGCAGAATTCGACAGTACTGGCGCGACGATCATCAGTACGGGCAACACGCATTTTGTGGCTTCCGACAATGGAAAGCGGATAGAGGGCGGCGTTACGGTCCTTACGGACCCGACTAAGGGGATTGGCGATTTCTCTCTGTCTTTCGTGGAGTTGAAACAATAGACGCGCGCTCCAATGGTTCCTGCTGATGCCGGAGATTTGGCGCGTAGTGGGCGGCCGAACCGCCTACTACGCGAAAGTACCATCGGGATTGCGGATCGCTGAAGCTGCGCGTGCACGACCGCCACGCGCGTGGAGCTCGTACTCCTCGCGATAAGCTTCCCACCTTGCCGATTCGGGCATGCAGGTGCCATCCAAGTAGAGCCAGGCGGTTCGAGCGCGCGCGAGCCCGCCCGCGCCGCGCGGCGGCGTGGGTTCGAATCCCCGGAGGGGGCGCCAGTTTTTCGTAACGGCGCGGATCGCCCGAGGTCTTGACTACCGGGTACATTCGATTGTTTGATGTCACGCGCAAACGGTGATCGGGTTCCACCGAAACCGCTCATCCAAGCGAGCTGATGACTCCTACTGATGTCGAACACGGTAAGGGCCTTTCTTCTGAAAGGACTCTGGCGGAAGGGACAGGGTCCTCCTTTGACGCGAGCAGCCGGCACCTCGCAGGCATTCCGACGAACATTCGGGAGGTTTTTGGGCCTGCGTAAAAGTCTCAGCCGGGAGGTCGGCTATGACGTTCACAGGAAGGGGCAAACAACTCACCATCTTCATTAGCGAAACCGATCAATTCCACCACCAGGCGCTCTACATGGCAATCATCGAGATGCTTCGGCGCGCGGGATGCAGTGGCGCCACCGCCGTTCGGGGCGTCGCAGGCTTTGGCGCCTCGTCAATGATTCACAGGGCCTCGATCCTTCGACTGTCGATGGATCTTCCACTCGTGATCATCGTCGTCGACCGCCCCGAGCGGATCGATCGCATCATCGGCCCACTGCGCGAAATGGCTCCGAGCGCGCTCATCACGGTGCAAGAGGTGGAAGTTGTGCAATCGGGAGCACCCTTCAAGGAAGGCTTGCCCGACGTGAAGGTTTCGGAGGTGATGCATCGTGAAGTCGCCACGCTACATCCTGACAGTCCGATAACCGCCGTGGTTGAACTGCTGCTCGACAAGGACTTCACGGCGGTGCCGGTGGTCGACGATCAGGACAAGGTCGTCGGAATGGTCAGCGACAATGACCTGCTAACGCGCGGCGGGATGAAGGTCACGATCAGTCTGAAGCGGGCGACCGATTTGGACTACGTGCGCGGGCTTCACGATTCTCTGGAGAACCCCCACCACAAAGTGTCGGAGGTGATGACGCGTCAGGTGGTGACGATTACTCCGGATGCCATTCTTGCCCGAGCTGCCAGGCTGATGGTCGAAAAACATCTCAAGCGCCTGCCGGTCGTGGACAGCGACGGAAAGCTGGTCGGCATCCTGGGCAGACTGGACATTTTAAACACGATCGCGGCGGTCCATCTGCCGCAATGGCATCCCGAGGCACATCCCGTCGGCGAGCAAGCGACGGTCGCCGAAGTTATGACGCGTGAGGTTCCAACCGTGCACGATTCAGCCATCGTCGAGGAAATCTTCGAACTGCTGGTGTCGTCATCGCACAAGCGCGTGGTCGTCGTGGATGATAAGCGGCAGGTGGTCGGGATTATCGCCGACTCCGATCTGATCTCCCGGGTGAGCCGCGAGAGCTGGCCGGGCATCATGGAGGTCCTCATCTCCAAGGTCCCAATCGGCACTGTCAGCAGTGAGGCGCGCAGGCATATTCAGAAGCTGCGCGCACGTTCGGCGAAGGAGTTCATGACACGCGACGTGATCACAGTGCGGGACAAGATGCCGGTCGCGAGCGCGTTGGCGCTCTCGGCGGAAAAGCGGGTCAAGCGGCTGCCGGTGGTGAACGCCGAAGGCGAGTTGGTTGGGATCGTGGGACGAACCGAGATGATGCGGGCGCTGCTGGCCTGACCAGGAGCAGGGAAGGATTCAGAGAGTGCTGGAAGTATTGTTCGTCGCGCTGGGCGGGGCCATCGGGTCGGCGGCTCGTTATCTGGTCGGTGGATGGTTTGCGGCTCGGTTCGGCGCGGCATTTCCGTACGGAACGTTCGTGGTTAATGTTACGGGGAGCTTCATCGTCGGACTCTTTCTCGCATACGCTCAGGAGCGCGTTTCGTTGAGTCCCTATTGGCGGCTCTTCTTTGCGGTTGGCTTCGTAGGCGGCTATACGACCTTTTCGACCTATGAGTATGAGTCAGTTCGACTGCTCCAGGATGGTGAAATGCTGCTCGCGGCAGTCTACCTGATTGGAAGCGTGGTGACTGGGGGCGTCGCCGCGATCGCGGGTATCGCGCTCGGCAGCTGGATCTGAGAGGCGCCGATAGCGCTCACCACTTCTCCCCGTATGGACGAATCTCCTGCTCGAAGGTCCACGCATCGCGAAGCTGCCGATAAAGCTGCCAGTACGCCTCCGCGACCGCGGCGGGGCTCATGAGCTGTCCCGGCTCCAGGTTCTTCAGCCCCTCCTCTCCTGCTCTCTCCCTGATCCGATCGCGCACCCATGCGGTATCCACTCCCGCGTCGATGATGAGATGGGCGACGTGGATATTCTGCGGCCCGAGTTCCCGCGCAGCACTTTCAGCGACCGCGCGGAGACCGAATTTCGCGCTGGCAAACGCTGCGTATCCGGCGCCGCCTCTCAGACTTGCGGTGGCTCCAGTGAAGGGATTGCACCCCCGCCCACGCGGCAGCATCAGGCGCGCGGCTTCCCGGCCGGCCAGGAATCCGGAATAGCAGGCCATCTCCCAGACCTTGCGGAAAACACGCTCTGTCGTCTCCAGCAGCGGAAAATTAACGTTGGCCCCGACGTTGAAAATGGAAACCTCCAGCGGCGCTCGGCTGTCCGCAGCTTGCAGGAAGGCGGTGATGTCGTCTTCCTTACGCGCGTCGAGCGAGAGCGCGACGACTCGCCCGCCAAAGGCCTCGATGTCCGCGACCAGCGGCGCAAGCTTTTCACCGTTGCGGCGGCCGGCGAAAACAACAAAGCCCTCCGCGGCGAACTTTTTGGCGATCGCGGCGCCGATGTAATCGCCGGCTCCGATCACCGCCGCCGTAGCGTTCCGATGTTCCAAGGACCTTCCTCCTCGCGTCAAATCTTCACTCGCGGAGACGTTGTCTAGTACTCTCGCCGCTATCGACTCGTAACTCCTCTCGTCATCAAGGGCTCGTGCGAGATTTCGCCCTAAAGCGGCGGCGGATGGGTCGACGCTCTATGGCGTCCCTTTCCACCCGTCGCGCCGCGCTCTTGAGTATTCGTCGCGAAAGCGCCTCGTCGTTAACCGCCCGTGCGAGAATCACCGCGCCAACCATGCAGGCGAAAGCCGCGATCGCATCGTCGTCGCGGCGCGAGGCTTTATCCTCCGGCATCAGGCCTGCAACAAACTCGAGCGCGTCTCTCAACCCGCTGGTGAAAGCCTGACGAACGGCGGTAGGCTCCCTGGCGATGTCGCAACTCAAAGCCGCGACCGGACATCCCCGGCCACGGCTGTCACGGTGCGCTCGCGACAGGTAGTAAGTCACGATGTCGGACAGCGCCTTCTTTTCCGGCTTGCCTTGCGCCGCCCGCTGCCAGGCGCGCTTTGACTTCGCCAGCGCGAAACGAATCGCCTCGGCCACGATCTCCTGCTTGGATCCGAATTGGCTGTAGAGGCCGCCGTGAGTAAGGCCGGCATCTGCGGCGATCGAATCGACGCCGGTCGCGCCGATGCCCTCTTCGCGAAAAAGGCGCGCCGCCGAAGTCAGGATTTCTTCGCGGTTGTGCGCAGCTTTTTCTTTTGTGACCCGCATCCGGCTAGCCTCGCTTTGCCCTCGTCCTTGACATAATTGATTACGAGCGCCATTAATATATCAAACATGACGAGCGTCATCAATTGGAGCTTCCCTTGAATAAAGTCTGCGTGGTGGTCGGGGTGGGCGAAGGTCTTGGCGCGGCCCTGGCCCGCCGCTTCGCCGCCGGTTACAAAGTCGCGCTGGTGGCGAGAAGTGCGGGCGTGATCGAAGCCGTCGCCGGCGAGATCAAATCCGCCGGCGGCGTTGCGCTTGCGGTCCAGAGCGACGCCACCGTAGAGGCCGATATCGCGGCTGCGGATGAGCGGGTCACTCGCGAGCTTGGGCCGATCGAAGTTCTGATCTACAACGGCGGCCGGCGGCCGATGGGCCGGCTGCTGGAAACGACGCCCGAGGTCTTCGAGCAGACTTGGCGGCTCCACACGTTTGGCGCTTTCCTGTGGGCGCGGCGGGTCGCGCTCGCGATGCTCGCGCGCGGCAGCGGTTCGATGCTGTTCACGGGTGCGACCGCGGGCATCCGCCCGTGGCCAAATTCCGCGGCGTTCGCTCCGGCGAAGTTCGCCCTGCGTGGTCTCGCCCAAGTGATGGCCCGCGACCTGCATCCGCAAGGCGTCCACGTTGGATATGTAAACGTGGACGGCGGTATCGACATGCCGCTGCTGAGGAAATTCCGCCCCGACGGAAAGGACGAGGATTTTCTCAAACCTTCGGCCATCGCAGACGCGTTCTGGTATCTCGCGCATCAGGATCGCAGCGCCTGGACCCACGAACTCGATGTCAGGCCTTTCAAAGAGAAGTTCTAGCCCGGCACTGTCGAGATATCGTCATGGCGCATGATTTGACTTTGTGGGGAACGGGCACCGGGCGCACGATGCGTGCCCACTGGATGTTGCTCGAACTCGGACTGGAGTACGAGTTTCATCCTATCCAGGCGCGCAGCGGCGAGACTCATACCGAGGAATTCAGGCGGCTCAACCCGCGGCACAAGATTCCAGTTCTTCGCCATGGGCAATTTGTGCTGACTGAGAGCGCCGCGATTATCCAGTATCTCAGTGAGACCTTCGCCGATTCTAAAGAGCTATACGTGCCGAAGAACGCCACGAGCCGGGCAACCCTGAACGAATGGTGTTACTTCATCGTCTCCGAGCTCGACGCGGGTTCCCTGTACGTCGTGCGGCGTCACGAAGGACTGAAGCACGTCTATGGTGAGGCGCCGGGCGCAGTCGAGGAGGCAAAGAAGTACTTTCTGCACAACCTCGAAGCGATGGCTTCGCGAGTCGAGAGCGGTGGCCCGCATTTATTTGGCGAGCGGTTCAGTGCTGCGGACATTCTCTTGATGACCTGTCTCGATTGGGCGATGTCGAGCCAGATCGCTCTGCCCGGTCCGTTCTTGAACTATCGCCAACGAGTTAGACAACGTCCAGCCTATCGGGCGGCGCTCGAGCGAAACTTCGCGCAGTAGCGGAGCCTCGCCGTCAGAGGTCAAAGAAATGCCAGGACCGTTAGAAGGCGTTCGCGTGCTGGACTTCACGACGATGGTCGCGGGGCCGGTCGCGACCATGATGCTTGCGGACCAGGGCGCCGAGGTCATCAAGATCGAACCGCCGCGTGGCGACCTCATGCGCCACCTGAGCCGCGGCCGCAACGGGATGTCTGCGTCGTTCCTTTGCTGCAATCGGAACAAGCGCTCGCTCGCGGTCGATCTCAAGACGGCCGATGGCCTCGCGATCGTCAAGAAACTGATCGCCACGGCACAGGTCCTGGTTCACAACTTTCGTCCCGGAGCCGCGGAACGAGTCGGCCTCGGCGAAGACGCCGTGCGCGCCATCCGGCGCGATCTCGTCTATGTATCGATCAGCGGGTTTGGCGAGCGCGGTCCATACGCGGGTCAGCGCGCCTACGATCCGGTGATTCAGGCTTTGTCCGGGTTGGAGGAAATCCAGCGCGACCGGGACACCGGACGCCCGCGGATGGTGCGCGCGATCATCGCCGACAACACCACCGCGCTGACCGCTGCCCAGGCTATCACCGCGGCGCTTTTCGCGCGCGAGCGATCCGGGCAAGGGCAGCACGTGCGGATCGCGATGCTGGACGCGATGATTTCCTACCTGTGGCCCGAAGCGATGGCGAGCCTGACCTTCGTGGGTGATGAGATCGATCCTTCCGAGGGTGACGAGGGACCCGACCTGGTATTCGCAGCGCAGGACCGATACCTGACCGCCGCTGCGCTCTCCGATGATGAATGGGCCGGCATGTGCCGAGCGCTCAATCGACAGGATCTCATCGACGATCCTCGCTTCAAGACAGTGCGCGACCGGTCAATACACGCGGTGGAACGGCGCGAGATCGTGTCCGCCGAACTGGAGAAATGGACCGCGAGCGAAATCCTGCAGCGGCTGCTGAACAACGACGTCCCGTCCGCTCCGGTCCTGAGCCGCTTCGAACTCCTCCAGGATCGGCAGGTTCAGGAAAATCACATCCTCGAAGAATTCCAGAGCGAGATCTTCGGGAAGGTGCGGATGCCGCGGCCGGCAGCGCGTTTCGATCGCACTCCCGCCGGTGTCCGCGAGTTGGCGCCGCTGCTTGGCGCGGACAACGCGGCCATCCTGGGCGAGTTGGGCTACAGCAGCGACGCCATCGCGCGCCTCACAAGTGGCCGCGTCCTTTATAGTCGACCTGCTAATTCGCCCGCAGAGTAATTCAACGAATCACGCTTCGCTGGAAATCGAAGAGAAGGAAATCCCTATGTCTGATACTAAACCCGTCGTAATCGTGACCGGCGTGGGTCCGGGAACTGGAGCGGCGATCGCGCGCCGCTTCGCGCATGGTGGGTATGCGGTCGCGATGCTCGCACGCAATCGAGACCGGCTAACCATGCTGGAGCGCGAAATCTCCGGCGCGCACGCGTATCAATGCGACGTAACCGACGAAGCGCAGCTCCACGCCACGATCGAGGCGGTCCGTGCCAGCCTCGGAGTGCCGAAGGTATTGATCCATAACGCGGTCGGCGGCGCCTTCGGAAATTTCATGCAAATCGATCCTGAAATCCTGAATCGAAACTTCCAGGTCAATACGATGGCGCTGCTGCATCTCGCCCGCCGGCTCGCGCCTGCGATGGTCGCGGCAGGCGAAGGCGCCATCGTCGCCAGCGGCAACACCTCTGCGTTGCGCGGCAAAGCGGGCTTTGCGGGTTTCGCGCCGACCAAGGCGGCGCAGCGGATTTTGGCGGAATCGATCGCGCGCGAGGTCGGACCAAAGGGCGTGCACGTCGCCTACGTGCTGATCGATGCGGTTATCGATCTGGAATGGACGCGCAAGCGATGGCCCGACGCTCCGGACACATTCTTCATCAAGCCCGCGGCAATCGCCGAGGAAATCTGGCACGTCGCGCATCAGGATCGCAGCGCCTGGTCTTTCAACGTGGAGATCAGGCCGTTTGGCGAAACCTGGTAGATACGCGGCGGCGTGCATAGCCGCCTAAGCAAGACGTCATCCGCTCCAGGAGAAGGATCATGAGTGAGCTACGAATTTTTTCCTACCTACCCAACCCGCGCGTCTGGAAAGCGACGATCGCAGCGCGTCTTAGCGGTGTCGAAGTCGAAGTGAGGGGCGCCTCGCCGAAGGAGCTTCAGTCCTGGTTGTGGGACTTCGACGCGCGGCCGCTCTCCAGCGACGAGCAAGCCCGGCTCGGCGACGGAGCGGCTGGCAAGGTCGGCTTCAAAGTGGCGCTGCACAAGACCGCAGCATTTATGGAAGTGCATCCGTTCGGCACCGTGCCAGCGGCTTTCAGCCCCGACGGCAAGGTCGGCATCTTCGAATCGAACAGCATCATGCGAGCCGTCGCGCGCCTGGGCGAAAACAAATTCCCTCTATACGGCCGCGGCCCGTACGAAGCGGCGCGCGTCGATAGCTTTTTGGACGCGAGCCTCGCGTTCGCTCGCGATGGGCAACATTACCTGTTGTCGCTGATGAACGGAGCGGTCTCATCGGAGGTTCATTCAAGGGCGCGCGACGGATTTGCGGCATACGCCGCTGGAATCAACCAGGCTTTATCGTCCGGCCGCGAGTACCTGGTGGGCGATAACGTCACGCTCGCGGACATTTGCTTCGCGGCCGAGCTGAGCCTGTTCCTCAACGAGAGCCCACGGGCCGACGTGCTTGAGAAACAAGGGTTCGAGCCGATCTTGCATCGCGGGGTCGGCGCGAGGTTTCCGCGGGCCTTCGCTCACTTCGCCAGGCTGCGCGAGCATCCTGCGTTCGCTCCGGATCTGGCGCCGTATCTGAAAAAATTCGAATCCGCCTTGTCGGCCTGTATGGCTCCCGGCTAGCGGCAGTGAGTCGCCGCCTGGGAGCCGACAGCATTGCCGCCTTGAAGTCGGTTCTTCGCAAGCTTCGTGACTAGAGACGTTTTTTTGGCATGATGCTTGTATATGCAAGTAACGAAGGCGACGCGTGGACACTTTCACTGAAGATAGCGGCAGAGCGCAATTCGCGGATGGCCAAAACAATCGCGATTTGCGAGTCAGCTTGGACGTCAGAGACCAAGATACGCGACAGGGTACGCAGTTCGATACGAACCGGCTGGATGCTCTCAAGCAGAATCCTGCCGACGAGCGCTATCGGCGAATCGATCTACCCGGCACGCCGGAGCGAGAGCGCGGCACCGCGGGTGGAGGCTCCTGGTTCAATCGCACAACCCGGCGAGTCCTGCTGGCGGCGTTGCTGCTTATCGTGCTGGGTGCGGTCGCGCCCTTTGCGTACCTGCAATCATACGAGTCCACCGACGACGCGCAGATCGACGGCCATATCGATCCTCTGAGTTCACGCATCAACGGCACCGTCATCCGGGTTCACGCCGAAGATGACGATCGTGTGAAGGCGGGCGAGCTGCTGGTCGAGATCGATCCCCGCGACTACGAGGTTGCGGTCGCGCAGGCAAAGGCGCAGCTGGAACTCGCGCTCGCGCAGGTCGCCTCTGCGAAACAGGACTACGCCGCCGCGCTCGCGAACGTGCGCCAAGGCAATGCGGCGAACTTCAAGGCGCCGAGGGATGCGCAACGGTTCGCGGTCCTGCTCGACCGGCGAGTGGTGGCGCAGAACGAATACGATCAATATATCGCGACGGCGCGCGTCGATGCGGCGAAAGTTGATTCCTCCAGGGAGGCCGCGGGCTCCGCGCTCAAGACGATCGCGGCGCGCGAGGCCGACGCCGATGCCGCCAGAGCGGCGCTGGATCAGGCTCTACTCAATCTGAGCTACACAAAAATCTACGCGCCGGCCAACGGTATCGTCGGCAAGCGCAGCGTCGAGTTGGGCTCCCGAATCGAACCTGGACAGACCCTGATGTTCGTGACCGAAACCGACGAGATATGGGTGACCGCGAATTTCAAGGAGACGCAACTCGCGCGGATGCATCGCGGCCAGAAAGCTACTATTCATATCGACACCTTCGGCCGAAACTATCAGGGCTACGTTAAGAATCTGCCCGGCGCGAGCGGCGATCGCTTCAGCCTGCTTCCTTCCGAGAACGCGACCGGCAACTACGTAAAAGTCGTCCAGCGCCTGCCGGTGCGAATCGACATCGACGCCGGCCAGGACCCTGAGCATCTGCTGCATCCCGGAATGTCGGTGGAGCCCAAGGTATGGCTGCGCTAGAAGCAACGCGGGCGGCGGCGCGCGCTACGGCTCCGCCGGCGCAAGCGCCTTCCGCGAGGCCGGCGCACAACCCGTGGGCGATTGCGCTTACGGTGACGATGGCGACGTTCATGGAGCTGCTCGACACCAGCATCTCGAACGTCTCTCTGCCGCACATCGCCGGTGGGCTCGGCACCAGCTACGACGAGAGCACGTGGGTACTGACCAGCTACCTGGTCGCAAATGCGATCATCCTGCCGATGAGCGCGTGGCTTAGCCGCGTGTTCGGGCGCAAACGCTACTACATGATGTGCGTCGCACTGTTCACCGCTACCTCACTTCTTTGCGGCCTCGCGCCCAGTCTTGGGATGCTCATTTTTTTCCGCGTGCTTCAGGGAATTGGCGGCGGCGGTCTGGCGCCGGTCGAACAGGCAATCCTCGTCGACACCTTTCCCAAAGAGAAGCTCGGCGGCGCCTTCGCGCTCTACAGCATGGCGATTGTCACGGCACCGGCTATCGGGCCTCCGCTGGGCGGTTGGATTACGGATAGCTTCTCGTGGCGCTGGGTTTTCTTCATCAACGTCCCGATCGGACTGTTATCGCTCCTGCTTTCGAGCCGGCTGGTGCATGACCCCGTCGAATTCACTGAGGAACGGAAGGCCGTGAAGCGCGGAGGCAAATTCAGGATCGACTACGCAGGCATCAGCCTGATCGCGATCGGATTCGCCTGTCTTGAAGTTGTGTTGGACCGTGGCGAGCGCGACGACTGGTTGGAGAGCCACTTTATCGCAGCCTTTCTCGCGATTGCGGTCGTGGCGATCACGCTCGCGATCTGGTGGGAGTGGCGCCACGAGGATCCGGTGGTCGAGTTGACGCTGCTGCGCGAGCGCAATTTCGCGATCGCCAATGTGTACTACTTTCTGTTCGCGTTTGGGCTCTTTGGCAGCACGGTGCTGATTCCCGAGATGCTACAGACTCTATTCGGCTACACCGCCACGGATGCGGGCCTGGTTCTGGGGCCGGGTGCGGCGGTAATCACTTTGCTGGCGCCGTTCGTGGTTCGAATCGTACCGCGAATCGGCGCGAAGCGCCTGCTAGCCGCAAGCTTTACGATTGCCTCACTCTCATTCTTTTACTACAGCGGAATGACCACCGAGACAGACTATTTCCACTTCGCGCTCGCGCGAGGCTTTCAAGGGTTCGGTTACGCGTTCATGTTCGTTCCGGTGAGCCAGCTCGCGTACTCGTATCTCCCGAAGAACAAAAACAACAAAGGGTCGAGCCTGACCAACCTCTGCCGCAACTGGGGCGGCAGCTTCGGCATCGCCTTCGTCACAACGATGCTCGAGCGGCGGACGCAGTATCACCAGAGCGTGCTGGTAAGCAATCTCACTTCGTCTGATAGGAGCGTCCGGCAGTTTGTGAGGACTTCGAGCCATTACCTGGTGACGCGCGGGGCGAGCACTCCGGATGCGATCCATCAGGCATACGGATTAGTCGGAAGCATGATGAACCAGCAGGCGACAATGCTCGCATTCATGGATTGTTTTCACCTGTTGGGCGTGATCGTGCTGATGGGCCTGCCGCTGGCGTTCCTGATCAAGTACTTCGCGATTGGCAAGGCAGGCGGCTCGGCACACTAAAAGCTCGGGAGATTAAAGCAATGTTAAATGTTACGCCGGGAACGGATGGCGGGGCGTCGAATGGTATCGGCCAGGAGGACTTTCCTGCTCCAATCGGAAAGCTGCTCGGGCTCAAGCTGAGTACGCCCGCGGATGGCCGAGCGATCGTCGAATTCGAAGCCACCGAGCGCTACGCGAATCCGATGGGGACGCTTCACGGCGGAGTGCTGTGTGATGTCGCCGATGCCGCGATGGGTGCGGCTTATCGCAGCACGCTGACCGATGGCGAGAGTTTCGCCACCCTGGAATTGAAAATCAATTTTCTGCGGCCGGTGTGGAAAGCAAAGCTGCGCGCCGAAGCCAGCATGGTTCATGCAGGTAAAATCGTGGGCCTCGTGGAATGCGACATTTTCGACGAGCAGCGGCGGCTGGTGGCGCGCGCGTCGAGCACCTGTATGACGCTGCGTGGCGAACTCGCGGAAGGCCGCCAGCCCCCACCGAAAGCGAACTCGACGACCTGAACGACGAATCGATCCGATGTGCAACGTTCGACAGAACTAAATACGGAGTTATCACAATGAACGGAAAACTCGAGGGAAAAGTGGCGGTGGTTACCGGAGGCAATAGCGGGATAGGCCTCGCCACCGCCAAACGGTTCGCGGCTGAAGGCGCATACCTCTTCATTACCGGACGCCGTCAGGCGGAACTCGATGCCGCGGTGAGGGAGATCGGCGAAAACGTTACCGGCATTCAGGGGGATGTTGCCAAATTTGCCGATCTGGACAGGTTGTATGCCGCCGTGAAGGCGAAGAAGGGCCGCATCGATATCCTGTTTGCCAATGCCGGAGCGGCCGAGTTTGCTCCTTTGGGGGAAATCACCGAGGAGCATTTCGACAAAATCTTCGACACCAACGTCAAAGGTGTTTTGTTCAGTGTGCAGAAGGCCCTGCCGCTGATGGTGGACGGCGGATCGATCATCCTCAACGCCTCGATCGTGGGCTCAACCGGAAATCCGGCGTTCAGCGTCTACAGCGCAACCAAAGCCGCCGTGCGATCGTTCGCTCGCACTTGGATTCTTGATCTGAAGGAAAGAAAGATCCGCGTGAACGCTATCAGTCCAGGACCGATCAACACCCCGGGCCTGAATGGCTTGGCGCAGACCGAGGGAGTAGGCGAGCAGCTTAAGGCAAGTCTTATAGCCAGTGTGCCGCTGGGCCGCTTCGGCACGCCGGACGAGATTGCGCGGGCCGCGGTTTTCCTCGCCTCGGACGACAGCAGCTTCGTCACCGGCACCGAACTGTTCGTGGACGGCGGCGCGGCGCAGATCTGACAGCCCCCAATGAATCGCGGACCGTAAGGCATCCCTGCGGAGACAGGTACATGGAGATATCCAAATGACTATAGGCACTGCTCGCCAAATCGTCCTCGCTGCCCGACCGAAGGGCAAACCTCAATTGACCGACTTCCGCCTTGAGGAAACCCCGATTCCGACGCCACGTTCGGAGCAGGTTTTGCTCGAGGTCCAGTATCTCTCGCTCGACCCGTACATGCGCGGACGGATGGATGACCGAAAATCCTATGCCAAGCCGCTCCAGCTTGGCGATGTCATGGTTGGTGAGACGGTTGCGAAAGTGATCGCGTCGAAGCACCCGCGCTATTCGGAAGGCGACATCGTGCTCGCGCACACCGGATGGCGCACGCACGCGTTATCCGATGGCGCGGGGCTGAGCAAGGTTGATCCCGCGCTGGCGCCGGTCAGCACGCGTCTCGGCGTGCTCGGGATGCCCGGGTTTACGGCTTATTGCGGTATGCGCGTGATCGGCAAGCCCAAGGCGGGCGAGACCGTGGCCGTCGCGGCGGCGAGCGGACCGGTCGGGTCACTGGTCGGACAGCTCGCGAAGCTCGCGGGCGCAAGGGCGGTCGGTATCGCCGGCGGCCCGGAGAAATGCGACTTCGTGAGAAATGAACTCCGCTTCGACGCTGCGATCGATCACCGAGCGGCCGACTTTCCGGCGCAACTCGCGGCCGCCTGTCCGAACGGCATCGATGTCTACTTCGAAAATGTCGGCGGAGCTATCTGGCAGGCGGTGTTGCCGCTGCTCAACAACTTCGCGCGGGTGCCGGTCTGCGGCCTCATCGCGCAGTACAATGGGCTGCCTCCCGGCGACGGCACGGATCGACTTCCTGCCACCATGCGCCAGATTCTGAGCAAGAGCCTGACATTGCGCGGATTCATCTACTACGAATTTGCTAGCGAGTATTACGCGGATTTCCTGCGCGAAGTTGGAGCAGCGATCGCCGATGGCCGGATCCGCTATCGCGAGGACATCGTCGACGGTCTGGAGAAAGCGCCCGAAGCATTGATCGGGATGCTGGACGGGCGGAATTTCGGCAAGGTCATCGTGCGAGTAGGAATATAATCGTGCGAGTAGGAATATAGCCGTACACCACACTACGGTATGAGCGTTTAGCGGATTCCGGTCTGCAAGCGCAAATCGATCGAAATATTCGCAAAGGAGAACCATCCATGGAGATTCCACAATCCATTCGTGAATTGATCGCAAAGGCGCCACTCGCTCATTTGACGACGCTCAATTCCGATGGCAGTCCGCAGGTCACCGTAATATGGGTCGGAATTGAAAACGAAGAGTTCGTGATCGCCCACCTGGCGGTGCATAAAAAGGTCAAAAATATTCGACGCGACCCGAGAGTCGCGCTGTCCATGCTTGGCGATAAGATAAATGCGAATGGAATGCGCGAATACCTCGTAGTTCATGGCAATGCGCGCGTGACCGAAGGCGGCGCGGTGGATCTCCTGGGGCGTCTCGCGCCACTGTATCTGGGGCCGGGAACTGTCTACCCGCCGCCCGCCATGCGCAACATTCCAGGATACGTCACCCGAATCACACCGAGGCGCTTCACCGGGATCGGGCCGTGGGCTGGCAAGCTGCAGAGTAAGGCGGCGCGTAATTTAGGTCCGCATACGTGAGGTTCCGTTCATGAAGAAGATGCAAGTAAATAGCGCCGGGGGCGCCTTCGAGTTGATCGAGGAGCGGCTGCGCGAGCCCGCCGCCGGATACGTCCGAGTGAAAGTTCAGGCCTGCGGCGTTTGTCATAGCGATTCGCTGACCAAAGAGGGCCTCTGGCCGGGACTCGTCTATCCGCGCTCGCCCGGCCACGAGATCATGGGCGTGATCGACGCCGTCGGCGAGGGCACGGAGCCCTGGAAAGCCGGCGATCGAGTGGGGATCGGATGGCACGGCGGACACTGCGGCAGATGCGAATCGTGCCGACGGGGCGACTTCGTAACCTGTGTGAGATTGCAGGTTCCCGGAATCAGCTATGATGGCGGCTATTCCGAGTTCGTGTCTGCGCCATTCGAGGCGCTGGCCCGAGTCCCCAGCGAGCTGGCCCCGGAAGAAGCCGCGCCTCTGATGTGCGCGGGTGTCACTACATTCAACGCGCTGCGCCACAGCAGCGCGCAGCCGGGCGATCTCGTTGCGATACAGGGTATCGGCGGGCTCGGGCACCTGGGAGTCCAGTTCGCGAACAAATTCGGATTCGAGACGGTCGCGATCGGCCGCGGAGAAGACAAGAAAAGTCTCGCCTTGAAACTGGGCGCGCGAACGTATATCGACAGCAAATCGCAGGACGTTGCCAGGGAACTGCTCGGCCTGGGAGGCGCGCGCGTGATTCTCGCGACCGCATCGGATGGCAAATCGATGGGCGGCTTGATCGATGGACTCAAAATTGGCGGCACATTGGTGATAGTTGGCGCGAGCCCGGACCCGTTCCCGGTCTCGACCCCGCAATTGATTTTGGTTCGCAAGTCTATCGTGGGCTGGCCATCCGGAACTTCCATCGATTCTGAGGACGCGCTCAAGTTCGCCGCGGCCAACGGCGTGCGGCCGATGATCGAGGTCTTTCCACTGGAGCGCACGGGAGAGGCTTACGACCGGATGATCTCGGGCAAGGTGCGCTTCAGGTCGGTGTTGACAATGTGAAGGCGGGCGAAATAGGGCTATTCACGAGCTGAAAGAAGTCTCCTGCCGTTCCATAGACGATGTCTCTCGTTGTCACGATTTCCGCCAAAATGTAAAGGAGAGTAGACATGCCGACAATCACAACGCGCGACAACACGGAAATCTACTACAAGGATTGGGGAACGGGGCAGCCCATAGTCTTCAGTCACGGATGGCCGCTGTCAGCGGACGACTGGGACGGGCAGATGCTGTTCTTTGGCCAGCATGGCTATCGCGTTATCGCCCATGATCGCCGCGGGCATGGGCGCTCCAGCCAGACGTGGGACGGCAATGAGATGGACACCTACGCTAACGATCTGGCGGCGCTCTTCGAAACGCTCGATCTCAAGAACGCCATCATGGTTGGGCATTCCACTGGCGGTGGCGAGGTCGCCCGCTATCTGGGCCGTCACGGCGCCAAGCGTGCTGCGAAGGCGGTCCTGATCAGCGCAGTGCCGCCGCTCATGCTGAAAACGGAGAAGAATCCTGGCGGTCTGCCACTCTCGGTCTTCGACGGCCTCCGGGCCGCGCTCGCGGCCAACCGGCCGCAGTTCTACAAGGACATCACGCTTCCGTTTTACGGATACAATCGCCCAGGCGCAAAAATTTCGGAAGGCATCCGCGAGCACTGGTGGTTGCAGGGCATGATGGGCGGCGTCAAGGCGCATTACGATTGCATCAAGGCCTTCTCGGAAACGGACTTCACCGAAGACCTGAAGAAGATCGATATTCCGGTGCTGGTGATGCATGGCGACGACGATCAGATTGTGCCGATCGGCGCTGCGGGCCTCATGTCCGCGAAAATTCTGAAGAATGCAACACTCAAGGTTTATCCGGGCTTTCCCCACGGGATGCCGGCGACCAACGCGGATCAGATCAACGCCGACCTCCTGTCATTTTTCAAATCCTAGCCGAGACCATCGCAAGGAGAAGCATGAACATCGACAAAGATGACACCGCGGTAGTCTTTATCGATCCCCAGAATGAGGTATTGAGTGAAAAAGGCCTCGCGTGGCCGTTGGTTCACGAAAGTCTCCGGGAAAACAATACCCTCGAGAACATGGAGCGCATCTTCAAGGCTGCGAAGGCGCTGGGCTTCGAGGTGTTCATCTCTCCGCACTATTTCTACCCCACGGACAAGGGATGGAAGTTCAACGGACCGCTGGAAACCGATGAAGCCACCTCTGGGATGTTCGCGCGTAAAGGAGTCTTGAATCTCGATGGCCTCGAGGGTTCCGGCGCCGACTGGCTGGCACGTTTCAAGCCCTACATTCAGGACGGCAAAACGATCGTGGTCGCACCTCACCGCGTTTGGGGGCCAGAGACCAACGACCTCGTTCTACAACTGCGCAAACAAAGGATCGGCAAAAACATTCTTGGCGGAATGCTGGCGAACATGTGCGTCGAATCTCACTTGCGCGAATTGATTGAGCAAGGGTTCGAGGTAGCAGCCGTGAAAGATGCGACGGCTGCGCCGAAGCATCCGGAATGGGGATACGGCTATACGGCGGCGCTAATCAATTTCGCGTTTCTGGCACACGCGGTCTGGACAACCGACCAAACTGTCAAGGCGATGGAGGACGGTGCTTAAAAACCTTACCGGCCCCCTTGGTACAAAAGAGGTAATGGATGGGTGCCGGATGTTGAAAAATATGAATTCTGGTTCGCGGCAGAGGTGATGCGGGGGAGACTCGTAGCTCATGCGCTGGAACCTGTGGCATCGGCGAGGCTACCAACCAATGAAGCGGCTCAACACGAAGGCGGCCACCAGCGCGAGCCCGAATTCGAATTGCAACTGCCCCGAGCGGGCCATCGCGCGGTTATGCGCTTCGGCATCGGCGTCGCCGGAAACTAGTCTCACCTGATCAATCGCCCGCGGCAGCGTAGCCAGCACCAGAATTGACGGCCACGGTATTAGCCTGAAGAGCACACTCGTCAGCACGATTACGTAGGCCAGCGTGTCGCAGGTGACGAGTTCGACCAGTGCGGCCTTGCGGCCGATTATCGCGGCCATCGTCCACTTGCCGTGCTTGCGGTCGTTCTCGATGTCGCGCAGGTTGTTGACCTGCAACAGGCTCGAGCACAGCAGCCCCATCGAAATTCCAACTAGTAACGACGCCCACGAAAAATTCAGCGCCTGCACGTAGTAACCGCCCAGCACGTAACCGGGGCCCATCAAGGCGAAAACCAGGAAATCGCCGAGCCCATGGTAGGCGAGGCTGAGCGGTTCGGCGGTGTAGAAATACGAACCGAACGCGCCGACGAGGCCGAGCACCAGCACTGGCCATCCGCAGGCATAAACCAGCGTCAGGCCGAGCGCCGATCCCGCCACGAAAGTCGCAAATCCGGCGTTATGGATCTGCTCGGGCGTGAGCAGGCCTTGCTGAATCACCAGGGCGGGGCCGAAAGCGTCAGGCGCTTCCCAGTTGTCGACATCGGTGCCCTTGATGAAGTCGTAGTAGTCATTGATAAGGTTGGCGGCGGCCTGCAAAAGCATCGCAGCCGCCGCAGCAGCCAGGTACTTCGGCAGCGAGAGGCTCGCGCCGGCATAGAACGCCAGGAACGAGCCCACCGTCACACTCATGAAGGGCATCCCGAGCGTGAACGCGCGGCTCGCCTGTAGCCAAACCTGAATCCGTCCGGGCCGGACCCGGCCCGGCGACGACATCACTCCCGCCTGATCCATGACGATGCTTGCCTTCGCCGATAAAATCGTCCCGGGAAATCGTCCCGGAAATATAATTCCGGGCGCTTTTCCAGCGACGATTTTAGATCGCGCGAGTTTGGATGGCTACAGCCGACGCGCGTGCGTGCGGTCAGGAGGAAAAGCGACCTGAACGCGCGATCGCGCCGTTCTTGCCCGAGGGTACAGCGCTCATCGGGCCTGCTTCGATGCGCGGCAGCGGGAGGGCGGGTTTCTCCGAGCTGCCGTCAGCCAGCAGGATGTAGTGCTTGCCCTCGCGCGCGAGTACCCGGTTCTGCACCATCTCCGCGATGAGCCTGCTCACCATCGGCCGCGAGCTGCCGATCATCTCGGCCCAATCGTCGTGGCCCAGCTCGAGCGTCAAGAGCGTACCGCGCGCCTCCTTGACGCCGAAGCGCGCCCCTACTTCGGCGAGCATCGCCTCCAGCCGCTCGCGATACGAGAGCGTCATCAGCGAGGCGTAGCGATGCACGACCGAACCCCAAAATGTGTTGAGACGCTCAAACAGGGAGACCAGCGCGGTGTGATCGTAATCGGCCAGGAGCTTGAGGATGCGCTGGCGGCTGATCAGTGCGACTGCGCAGTTGGTGAGGGCCTGCGCCTCGAAAGCCTGGCAGTGCCGGCCCTTCGCGTCCATCCGATCGACGTAGCCAATTATGTCGCCGGGGCCGGCCAGCTCTACCAGGAATCTCCGGCCGTCGGGTTGCGCGCAATGCACTTTGACCACGCCGTTGATGATGATCATCAGCACGTCGGCCGGCGCTCCCCGCAGGAACAGGCGGAAGCGCCGCGAGTAGCGCGCGATGATGTTGTCGTTGATGAGCTCGTCTATGATTTCATTCGGTACTCCAGCCTGGCGCACCCGCCATGCCAACCGACTGCGGTCTTCGTTCAGCGGATTGATAGCCCCTGCCATAAAACGATCCTCGACGAGCCGAGGCCGCGGTACGGCTCCGGGCCGTGAAAGTTCCGCATTCGCCAGATCGGTTGGCCGGTGCCCGTACCCGCACCGCGCGGAACCCAGCCGAAGTCCTCCAGTTCCGCGTGCGCCCGATCGTGGCAAATACAAGAGCATCCATCAGTGTCAACTTTTGCGCCTGGCTATGACGAGATGCGAATCGAGGATCGCCGTAGCGGGCTAGGCCTTCTCAAAACTGCTAACGTGTGCACGTCCGGAGCGGGATCTGCGGCGGCGAAGCTATTCGCGTTGTCCCTTTGCCACCCGCGATTACGCTCCATCGGCACGGGTGGAGCTTAGCTACATTTACTCCACTATGGTAGAGGTCCACACTCGGCTCAGTTCGGCCATCCATGCGGCCATCGAAAATGCAAAATATGCCGATATTAGCTACCTATTGACAGTATTTGATAAGCATGGGGGACGCGGGCAGAGCGGCTTTGTACCTGGTCTTGTCTCTTTCAGGGCTGATTTTCGCTATTTTCAGCATCTTTAGGCATCATCTCGGTCAATTCTATCCTTCAAGGACAGTTTCCCAACCGTGGTTAAATATCCAGCGAATGGAGCTTTTGCGCGAAAAGTTCTGATCATGACACGTTCATCTGATCGATAACCGAGCTCGCGCATTCGCGATCGCCACGGGATCAGGCGCTGACGAGGCGGCGGGCGGTGCTCAGCAACAGATCCCAGGTCTGGCTCACGTCAGCGGGTGTCGTGCGCGCGTTGCCGATCGCGAAACGTATCGCGACGCGATCGTGAAGCCGCGTGGTTGAGAGAAAGGCAAAGCCACCGCGGTTGATCTCGTCAACCACGCGCTGATTGTGCTGGTCCAGGGCGCCGGCGTCTTGCGCAAGCCGCGGGGGCAGATGACGGAAGCAGACCACCGAGAGCGGATGCGGCGCCAGGGTCTCGAAATCACCGGCCTCGCCGATCCATCGCGCCAGCTCCTGGGCCCAGGCGACGTGATTGCGAATGATCTCGACCATCCTGCGCCGCCCGTACGCGCGCAGCACGAACCACAGCTTCAGGCCGCGAAAACGCCGGCCCAGTTGCACGCCGTAGTCCATGTAATTGCGCACTTCGCTCTCGGGCGTCTCCAGATAGGCCGGAATCAGGCTAAACGCGCGGCGCAGCAGCGGCTCGTGCGGAGTGTAGAGGACCGAAAGATCGACCGGCACGAACATCCACTTGTGTGGATTGACTACCAGCGAGTCGGCCGCCTCGGCGCCCTCGAGCAGCCAGCGCAGCTCCGGCACGATCGCCGCCGGTCCGGCGTAGGCGGCGTCAACGTGCAGCCAAACGCGATGCGCGCGGCAGACCCTGGCGATCGCGGCGACCGGATCGACCGAAGTGGTCGAGGTAGTTCCGACCGTCGCCGCCACGGCCATCGGTAAAAAGCCGCGAGCGCGATCCTCGGCGATCGCGCGGTCGAGCGCCGACGGGTCCATCCTGAATGCACCGTCGGTCGCGACCTTGACCACGTTTTCGCGGCCCACTCCGAGCAGGATCGCGTCCTTTTCGATGTGCGAGTGGGTCTGGTCGGTGCAGTAGACGCGCAAGCGCGGAAGATCACGTCCGGCGGTGCCGAGATTGCGCACGTCCAGGCCGAGCGACTCGCGCGCGGCCGCTAGCGCATGCAAGCCCGAAACGCTGGCGGTATCGTAGACCACGCCGAAGAAACTCGGCGGCAAACCCAGCGCATCGCGCAGCCATTTGAGCGCAACCTCTTCGACCTCGGTCGCCGCGGGCGAGGTCCGCCACAGCATGCCGTTGACGTTGAGCGCCGCGGCGAGCAACTCGGCCAGCACGGCCGGCTCCGAGCCCGTGATCGAGAAGTAGGCGAAGAAGCGCGGATGGTTCCAGTGCGTGATGCCGGGAACGACGATACGCTCGAAGTCGTCGAGCAGGGCGTCGAAGTCCTCGCCCTCCTCGGGCATCGCGGGCGCCATCGCGGCCGCGACCTCGCCCGGGCGGACCTGCGACAGTACGGGAAAGTCGCGCGTGCGCTCGAAGTAACGCGCGACCCACGCGGACGCGCGCTCCAGCGCCTCGGCGAATTTGCGTTCGTCCATAGCGGATGGGGCCGCGCGCGGCTCGCTCAGCGGCGCGCGCCCGCTACAGAGTATAGCTCGGGCCTGCTAGAACGTCAGGTCTTGGCGCCCAACCGGATCGCCGTGGTGCAGTGGTAGGCGAAGTTCTTCGCGCCGAAGCACCAGATGATGTCGTTATCCAACTGCGGCCGGTAGATCGGCACCTGTCCCTTGTTGTTGTCGCAGAAGCAGCGGTTGCAGACGTCCTTACCGCAGCAGTCGCGGTACGCGATGATG
>Ga0073928_10001622_pt1 | contig 42185 bp, 37 predicted proteins | sample PaiPotPPA55metaG_FD_76969 | JGI IMG/M metagenome (GOLD analysis project Ga0073928, IMG submission 76969) | Iron sulfur acid spring bacterial and archeal communities from Banff, Canada, to study Microbial Dark Matter (Phase II) - Paint Pots PPA... ...
AGCCATCTGACATGGCCCCGCGAACGCGCCTCCCGAGTGATAGCAAGAACCGGCGGGATTGTTGCACCCGCCGCACATGCACTTTACCCGGTTGCCCAAACTCTTCGCGCGCGCGGTTTGTTGTGCCAACGCCGCAGGCGAAACCAGAAGCGCTGTACCGAATATCGCGAGCGCGATCCATGCGCCCCGACGGGCGCCACCCGCCGTGCCCCTGCGGGTACGTTCTCTACAACCATGGACGATGCTAATCATGCGCATCCGCCCGCCGCGTCACTGCGGCCACACCCTGCATCGGCGTTCCCGCTCCTGCAACCACCGTCGCATCCCACGATTTTTCCTGCACGCTCGAAAGCACCAGCGCCGTCCGCCGATTCGGCAACATCGCAAGTCCCGTTCCCAGCACCACGACGATTCCGCCAAACCAAATCCACTTCACCAGCGGATTCAGGAACGCATGAATCACGGGATTCCCGCTCTCGGGGCTGCGTCCTGCGTAGACCACATACAAATCCTGCAACGGCGAAGTGCGAATCGCCACCATCGTCTCGGTCTCGCCGCTCGCGGGAAAAAAGCGGCGCTCCGGATACAGCATCATTTGCGATTTGCCATTGCGAAAGATCTCCAGCGTAGCGCGCGCCGACTGGTAGTTGTCGCTCGCAGTGGCATCGAAATTCTGAAACAAAATCGTGTACGAACCGATCCCCATGCTTTGCCCGACGCTCAGTTCCGCCTGCACATCCTTGTTGAACGCGCTGCCCGCGATGCCGATGAAGATCATCACGATACCAAGATGAATCACGTAACCGCCGTACCGCCGCGTGTTGCGCATCGTCAGCGCGCCCACGGCCGACAAGAGATTCGTGTTCTCGCGCGCAGAAACCACCCGAGCGCCCCGGTAAAACTCCGAAAAAATCGTCAGCACCACGAACACGGAAAGAATCAGGCAAACCAGCGGATAGAACTCGCGGAAACCGAAAACGAACGCAACGATTCCAGCGAGCAGTCCCCCAGCCACCGGCCACGCAAAATTGCGCTTCAGCGCGTCCGCCGACGTCTTGCGCCATGCCAGCAGAGGGCCCACGCCTGTCAGCAAAAGCAAAAACATCGCGATCGGAACGTTCACCTTATTGAAGAAGGGCGCGCCCACGCTGATCTTGCTGCCCACCACCCATTCCGAAAGTATGGGGAACAGCGTGCCCCACAGCACCGCGAAGCACGCCGCGAGCAGAATCAAATTGTTGAACAAAAAGCTCGATTCACGAGATACCAGCGAATCGAGTTGATTGTCGCTGCGCAAATAATCCCGGTTCTGCCAGTATGCGAGGAAGCAAACGACGAGAATGATCGCCAGGAACCCGACGAACCAGCTCCCGATCGACGACTGTGCGAACGCATGCACCGAATTCACCGCGCCCGACCGCGTCAGCAGCGTCCCCAGAATGCACAGCATGAAAGTGGTGAACACCAGCCACACGTTCCATACCTTCATCATGCCGCGCTTTTCCTGCATCATCACGGAGTGCAGAAACGCCGTGCCCGTGATCCACGGCAGCAGCGACGCGTTCTCCACCGGGTCCCACTCCCAATAACCGCCCCACCCGAGCATCGCATACGCCCAATGCGCGCCGAGCAGAATGCCCACGGTTTGGAAGCACCACGCCACCATCGTCCAGCGCCGCGTGATGTGAATCCACTTCTCCCCCGGATAGCGCCCCAGCAGCGCGGCCAGCGCGAACGCAAACGGAATCGTGAATCCCGTATACCCGAGATATAGCATCGGCGGGTGAATCACCATTTCGGGATACTGAAGCAGCGGCGTCAGACCGTGCCCGTCGGCCAAAGACGCCACGTGCATCGCGCCGTTCGCGTCGGGCGCGCCGAGAATGTCGAACGCATTCGCAACGAAATTATTCAAGGTAAGAAAGAAAATCTGCACGCCCGCGATCACCACGCCCACATACGGCATTAGTTCGGGATGTTTTTTCCGGTTTGCGAACAGCGCGAAGAACGCGTAGAGCGAGAGCAGCCACGACCACCACAGCAGCGAGCCTTGCTGCCCGGCCCACAGCGCCGCGAATTTATAGAACGCCGGCAGCGCCCGATTGCTGTGTTCGGCAACATACGCCAGCGAGAAATTGTCGGTGAAGAAAAAATATTCTAGGGTGGCGACGGCAAACGTGACCAGGAAAAACACCGCCATACCAGCGTTCAGAGCGCTCTTCGTCAGCAGTGTCCGCCGCGTCAGGATTCCGGCGATGCCAGCCAGGAAAGCGTAAACGGCTACGATAAACGCGAGGAGTAACGCAAACGAGCCGGCAATATCCAATGTGCTGGCCTCAGCTCCCGCTTCCGTAAGCGCCGCCAGAATCAGGTGAATTGCGCGTGGAGGCCGGGCCGGGCTGCGGCTGCTTCGTCCCGGGAGTGGCGCTCGGGTTCGCTTCGTATTTCGACGCGCACTTCGCCTGCACCTGGTCGGCGACGAACTGCCCGTCGGGCATCAGCGTGCCTTCCACCAAAGCCAGCGCCCCGTCCTTGAATGTGTCAGGCAGAGGAGCGCTGCCCTCGTAACGTACCGGCATCGCCTTCCCCTGTTCTTCGAGTATGAAGTCGAGATGACCGGGAAAGTGCTGGATTGTGCCGTTCCGGACGTTCCCTGAAACGCGCATGCGCTGATGAAGCGCAGGTCCTTGCAGCGTCGAGACTTCCGCAATCGTGTGGTAGTAAGTCTTGCTCTGCGTGAAGCCGACGTAGGCGAGTGAAATCAGCGTAAGAACGATAATCGCCGAGCCGACGAGGAATCTCGAGCGAGCCTTCATGGGTCACTCCGGTTGGTGGAGGGCTGGAGCACCGGTGATTCTAGCACATTGCCGCGAAGCCACAGAACGTATCGTCGCGATTCGGCGGATGTGTAACGCCTTCGTCTTACCTTCGTGCTGCGACGGTTTCCGAACGCGCGGCCACTTGTTTGCGGGCCGACTTTACGAATTGGAGAAACCTGCGGGCCAGCTCGTTGATTCGTTCCGTTTGCTGCAGGCGGATTGCCTCGTGAGGAATCAGCTCCGCGCCAATACCGACGGCGCACGCGCCCGCGAGAATAAATCCAGTCACCGTCATCTGATTCACGCCGCCCGCTGCAACCAGAGGCACCTTCGGAAACGGCCCTTTCAACGCGCGGATATATGCGTCGCCGCCCACCTGAGCGCACGGAAAAATCTTCACCAAGTCGGATCCCGCCTTCCAGGCCAGCATGACCTCCGTCGGCGTCAGCGCACCGGGGAAAACCACCACGTCCTGCTTCGCCACAAATTCCACCACGTTCAGTTCCAGAGCGGGGCTGGTAATGAACTGTGCGCCGGCGTCCAGGCAGCGGCGTGCCAGCTCCACATCCATCACGGTGCCGGCGCCCACAATCACATCGGGGTGATGCTTCACCAGCTCCGAGATCACTTCCAGCGCTCCCGGCACCGTGGTTGTAATTTCAACGATCGGAATTCCCGTCCGCGACACGGTTTCCGCGGCGTACCGCGCGTCCTTCGCGGTGTGAACTCGAATGCCCGGGATGATCCCGATTTCCTCGATGCGAGCGCGAACTTCCTCTCGTTTCATCAGCTAGAATCCTCCGCGGGGATGGCGATACGCTGTCGTTAATCTGAGCGCATTCTATATGAACACGAACATCGCCAAAATTGGAAAATGCCGCGGGCGTTAAGTCCGACGAAACGCCGGGGTGCGTAATCGTGCCTTTCATCTAAATGAGACTGCTCGGTCAGACTTCGAAGGATTCCTCCGGCTCGGGCAGCACGTCACCCGCACGTGCAAACCAAACATACAGCGTGGGCAGGATGAAGATGCTCATCGCCAAATTCACCATCAGCCCCCCCACGATGACTATGGCGAAGGGCCGCTGTGAATCGGAGCCAATGGCGTGTGAAAGCGCGGCTGGCAGTAAACCGAACGTCGCCACTAGCATCGTCATCATGATCGGTCGAAGCCGCAGGACCGCTCCTTCAATCGCGGAGTCTTCGATCGAGTAACCTTTCGCCCGCAACTGGTTGATGTATTCCAGCATGATCACACCCGTTTGCACCGAAACACCAAAGAGCGCCAGAAACCCCACGCCAGACGAAACGCTGAAGTGCGTTCCAGTAAACAAGAGAGCCAAAAGCCCGCCTACACTACCCATGGCAACAGTGACGAGAATGAGTGCAGCCCATTTCGGCGAGCGAAACATTGTGTAGAGAATGAGGAAGATCACGAGAATCGTTAACGGCACCACTACAAGCAGCCGCGCTTGGGCGCGCTTCTGACTCTCGTATTCGCCTTCCCAGTCGATGTGGTACCCACGCGGTAGTTGAACCTGCGTGTTCACCTTTTGAATCGCTTCCTCGACCGCGCCGCCAAGGTCGCGGCCCCGCACGCTGTACTTGATCGCAACGTACCTCTGATTTCCTTCGCGGTAGATTTCCGAGCCTTCGTCGTGCTCTTCGATCTTGCACAGCTGGGCGAGCGAGACTCGTGCGCCTGACGGAGACAACAAGCGAATGCTCTCGATGGCTTCCTTCGTGAGGCGGTACTGCGGGAGGTACCTCAGAACGAGGTCGTATCGCGCCTCGCCTTTTAGTACCTGGGTGAGAGCAGTGCCTCCGGCCGCGGTTTGAATCGCGTCCTGAACATCCGCGACGTTGATCTGATAGCGTGCGGCCTGCTCGCGGTCCACCTCGAAGTCTATGTTGGGTTGACCCAGCGCGCGAAAGATTCCCAGGTCCTCGATTCCCTTCACCTGGCGCATCACGTTCACCACTTGGTCGGCCTTTTCCTCGAGCACTTTCAAGTCGTCGCCATACACCTTCGTTGCGAGTTCGCCCTTCACTCCACTCACCGCCTCTTCCATGTTGTCTTCGATGGGCTGAGAAAAGCCCCAGACAACGCCAGGGATCTTGTTGAGCTCCCGATTCATGGCGGCAATCAGTTCATCTTCGTCCTGGTGAAAGACGGGCCTCCACTCTTCCTTAGGTCTCAAATCCACGAAGTACTCCGTGTTGAAGAAGCCCGTTGCATCGGTTCCGTCGTCTGGGCGCCCTACTTGGCTCGTACATTGAGGCACCTCAGGAAAAGAGCACAGTAGGACGCGGGCTTGGTTTGATACGCGAATACCTTCACTTGGTCCGGTGCTGGGAGCAAGCGTACCGCGCACCCAAAGCGCACCCTCATCCAGATGTGGAAGGAACTCAGAACCGATCACTCCGCCCAAAGTAAGAAAAACGGCGAAGGCCACTCCGACGGCCGCCACCCCGACCGTCACCAAGCGATGCTCAATCGCCCATTTCGCAGCGCCGCGATATCTCGTTTTCAAGAATTCCATTACGGGGTTGCGCCATTCGATCACGCCGTTTCTAAAGAAAAAGCTCGACAGTACTGGCGCTACAAGCATGGAAAACAAGAGCGCGCCGAGGAGCGCAAATGCCACTGTCCACGCCATGGGTTTGAACAAGCGTCCCTCTACTCGTTGCAGCGTGAAAATGGGCAGGTACGCCGTGATAATGATCGCGATCGCATAAAACACCGGACGCTGCACTTCGTGCACGGCCTCGCCAATCGCTTGCATCGTCGTTTTCGAACCGCTTCCGTTTTGCCGCTGGCTCAAGTGGCGAACGATGTTCTCAACCATCACCACCGCGCCGTCCACTACCATTCCGAAGTCCAGCGCGCCCAGAGACAGCAGGTTTGCCGGAATACCCTTTAGGTTGAGACATGTTGCGGCGAACAACAGCGCAAACGGAATGGTAAGGGCGACAATGATTGCTCCCCGCACATTCCCGAGAAACAAAAAGAGGATAATCACCACCAAAATGATGCCTTCCGTCAGATTGTGCAGCACTGTATGCGTCGTGAAATGCAGCAGGTCGCTGCGGTCAACAAACGGGACTACCTTTACACCCGGAGGCAGAATGTGGTCGTTCAGCTCTTCCACCTTCGCATGAATGCCTCGGAGCGCCTCGTCCGCATTGGCGCCTTTGCGCAAGAGCACGATGCCCGAAACCACATCGTCGTTGTCGACGATCTTGCCGTCTTCGCGATGAATTCCTCGGGCAAACTGGCCGAGACGGATCTTCGGGCCTTGCGAAACCACGGCGATATCTTTCACGCGCAATGGAGTGCCGCTCTTCGCCGTAATCACCGTGTTTTCGATGTCCTGCACGTTTTTGACCAAGCCGACTTCCCGAATATTGATTTGCTGCAGACCCGCTTCGATGAAGCTGCCACCCGCGTTTGTGTTGTTGTTCGTTAGCTGCTGCTCCACCTGGGCGAGGCTGAGCCCGTACGAGATCAGCTTATTGGGATCCACCCGAACCTGATATTCGCGCGTGGGACCACCGAAGCTGGAAACATCTACGACATCGGGAACGGCTTTGAAATTCTTCTCAATCACCCAGTCTTCGATCGACTTCAACTCCATCACGTCGTATTCAGGATTCGTGCTGCGCAGAGTGAAGAAATAGATTTGCCCCACAGGACTCCAATCGGTACCCATCTGTGGCACGACCCCAGGAGGCAATGTAACTTGCGATAGCCGCTCGAGAACCCGCTCCCGGTTCCAGGAATCCGCCTCTTCATCGTCGAAAATCAGCTTCAGGTCGGAGAGTCCGAAAAGCGAGAACGACCGCAAATGCGTGACGTGAGGAACACCGTTCATCGTAATTTCGAGCGGAATTGTGATCTGCTGCTCGATCTGTTCCGCGGAGATTCCCGGCCACTGCGTGATGATCTCCACGTAGTTGTCCGCCACGTCGGGATAGGCTTCAACAGGAAGCTGGTGGAAGGAAATTGCGCCCCAGCCAAACAGTGCAAGCGCGGCCGCGAGCACAAGAAAACGGTTCGCCAATGCAAAATCGACAGCCTTCCGAATCATTTACTGCTCCACCGTGTTTTGCAGTTCCAGCGCGTTCCCTACTACCTGCTGGCCCGGTTTCAGCCCTGAGACCACTTCCTGCATGTTGTTGGGCAGCATGCTTCCCGCGACCACTTCCTGCTGCTGGAATTTCTTTTCGCCGGCAGGCAGGTACACCCAGTCGCGATCGTGCAGGTGCAGAATTGCCGACGCCGGAACGGCGGCGCGAGCCACTTTCTTCGCGCCATGAAACGTGGCGGTCACAAACATCCCGATGTCCATCAGACCCGGATTCGGCACCTCCAGGCGAACCTTTGCCGTGCGGATGCTCGGATCGAGAATGGGTCCGATATTGTCGATTCGCGCCTTCAGCACCCGATCGGGATACGCATTCAGTCGAATGTCCGCGTATTCCCCGATATGGATCTGGGGCAGATCGTTCTCGTACACGTCGCAAAGAATCCACACTCTCGAAAGATCGGAAATCGTGAACGGATTCGGCGAGCTTAACCCCTGCACGCCCGCCGCATTCGTCACTTGCTGGTCCGTGATCACACCGGAGATCGGCGCGCGGATATCGATCACCGCCTGCGGATGATCGAGGTCAGGACTCCCAAGAACGCGGAGGTGTTCCGCCGATGTCTCGACGTCCACCTTGGCCTTGGCCTCGGCGTCCTGTGCAACTTGAAAATCGTTCTGCGAAATGGCTCCGTGTCCGTAAAGATCGGTCGCGCGGTCCAGTTGAGTATGCGCAAGCACCTCGTCCGCCACGGCTTTCCGGTAGTCGGAATAGGCGGAGGCAATGTCCGCGCTTTGCACTCGCAACAGCAGCTGGCCTTTTTTCACCGTGTCGCCAAGCCGTGCATCTACCTCCACCACCCGCCCCGACGCCAGCGAAATCACGGGAACGGTCCGCGAAATGTCGGGACTCACGGCCCCGGTCGCGTTCAGTTCCGGCGCGGATTCGTGCTCGACGACAGTGGCCAGCGGAAAGAGTTGCGGATTATCCACCTGAATTATGAGGACGTTGCCAACGTGTTCCACCTGTGCGGGCGGTGGCGCTTCGGCAGCGGGGTCCGCTTTCGACGCACACCCACCAAGCGCTGCGAGAATAAACGCACCAAGCACAGGTGCGGTGGTCACCCAATTAGTGCGATTCATGACGTGACCTCTGCGAATGACACATCGCGCGAACCCATCGAATGGGAGATCGCCAATTTCATAGCATCACCATCGTTGGAATGTGCTGCTGGCCCAGCTCGCCTCGCTTAAGCCAGGGTTCGGCTGCGATTGGAGCGCCCATGATTTGTGAACGACTACTAACCAGGAACCGATAGAGTTATTTCAGGCGAAGATCGCGGGAGGGCCGCGGGCCGAGATAGCTCTGCGGTCCACGGTGCTGCGGAATTTTAGTACTGGGTGCGCGACTCGAGCGACCATTTGCAGCGGATTAGCAAATGGCGCCGCCGGTTCTGTCGCCAGAGACGCGTGCGTGGCGCTCGCCGCTGAATCAGGCGCATGGCCACAACTCCAAACCAGCGAATGATGGCGACCGCTCGCGCAATCGTCCGCGAGAATCGTTGCGGCCTGCAAATCGTCGCTCAACGACACCGCGAAAAACACGAACACTAGCGCGCACGTGAACGCAGTCCATTCCTGCAAGGGCTTGTGCGGAGAGCGGCGCGGCTGACGACGCCACACAATTCGCCAGACGCCTAACGCACCCACCGCAATCGCCACCCACAGAATATTGAGGAAGAGTTCCATCAATGCCCTTGGAATTCCAACCGGAAGAATTCAGCCTAACTCAAGCCCCTGCCCCGCACCAGCATATTTATGATAGGGATTGCCACCCGATTGGTTGCGCGACGCGCGGCGTTGACGCGGGATCGTTACTCGAGAAGCGGTGTTCGTATTCCCTTAAATAGAAGCCAAAAACTTAGCGCTATATCGAAAATACCCATCGGCGTATCGAACCACCACAGGTTAACGATTCCGTCGAAGTTGGGGAAAATATAGAAAACGAACGTACACGCCACGCAAAATGCAGACGAGATTATGCCGAAGGCAGCTAGCGTTCGAGGGATATAACGCGACTTGAACCACAAGTAGCCGCAGATCGTGGAGGCCAACGCACCAAACAGCAAGCCGACGTAATAGTAGTCAAAACGCGTGCCGAGATAGAGCCGCGCCAAGGCCTGCAATCGGTCCGCTTCAAATGGTCGCAGGTAATCAGCGCCACTCAGGACCCGCAGCGCGTCAAAGAGATGGAGCGTCATCGCAAGCCACATCAAGACCCACACCAGCCTCCAGAGTACCGCCAGCAAGGCAAGGCCCCGATTCACCGGCTCGAGAATTACGTAAAGCGCTGTGAGTAATACGACGACGCCTGCACAGTAAATGAGATCGCCGGCGATGCCGATACGAAAGAGCCGTTCGTGCGCCAGGATATTTCTAGCGGTTTCCGCGGCACTGTTCCCGACAATCAGGCGGTCGTGGATCCCAAAATTGACGTAGACCACAGTCGCGAACGTAATTAGGTAAGAAAATCCCGCCACTTTTGCGGCGGTCTGTTGCGATTCGTTGACCTTCATTCACGTTTCTCCGCGGCGCTGGCCTGCGCCTCCCATCGTTCAACGTTCAAGCCCTTCACCAGGAGCCACAGGCAAAGCGATAATTCCGCAACAAAGCCCAGGACCTTCAGGTAAGGAATCAGATGGCTTGCGAGCGGCGACAGAAAGATCAGCCAACCCACACCCGCCAACATCATCAGCACGCCCAGAATCCGAGGCAGGAAGGTCGACCTGAAAATCATATAGCCAATCAGGAGGCAATAGGGGCCGAAAAAAACCAAGCTGTCGATTTTGTAGGGATTCACGTGAAAAAGGCGAAGAAGCTCGTTGGCGCATCCCGCCAGGCTGAAGAATGCCGCGAGCAAAGAGAGGCTCCTGCTCACCGGCTTAAACATGTAATAGAAAAGCAGCGTAACAGCGATGTAGAACGCGTACGCGATCAGGTTGACGCCGTCATAGGCCGCATGCCGCCCCCGGCCAACCACGGTCTCGGCGATTATTGCCGTCAGGAAATAAAGCAAATAAATGGCGCCGGTAATCCTGGCCCTGGGACCCGGCGAAGTTTCCGCAGTCCGTTCCGTCATTTCATGACGCCTTGCTCTCGCCGCTGGGTGGGCCGAATCCGAAGCGTTCGCGCATGCGTTGCCGGAATCGTTCCCGCTCTTCCGGAGTCATGTTTCTGCAACGGTCTCTCATGCGACCCCGGAACCCGGGGCGGCTGGAACCGTGCCATCCGAATCCAACGAACAGGATCCGGCACAGCGTCAGGAGTCCCAGCGCTTGCCAGAAGGTGACGTGGCGCCAGCCGAAAAGCGACGGCAGCAGCCAATTCCACAGGTGCATCACTAATTCGCCGCCGATGAATGCAAACAGCGCCATCCCTAGAATCGCCAGTGGAACAATGAAAATCCATTTCTTTCTCATGTTCAGCTCCTCATCCACTCGTAAATTCGTCGTAAATGCTTTGCAATCGCTCGCGCAGGTGCAGCACCGCATAGCGTTTGCGTGAGAGCAGCGTGTTCACGCTCGCGCCGGTCTCGGCGGCCATTTCCTTAAAGCTGCGCCCTTCCAGCTCGTGCGCAACAAATACGTCGCGCTGTTCCTTCGGCAGCTCGTCGAGCGCCAGTTCCAGCTCATCAAAAAGCACGCTGCGGAAGTAGAGCGCTTCCGGCCCCGCATCGGGCGATGGCAGAAGATCTTCGATCCGCAGCACCTCGCCGTCTTCGCCCTCCACCGCCGCGCCGCTGAAAGTCTCCGGTTTCTTCTTGCGGAAGAGATCGACGATGCGATTCCGCGCGACTCGAAAGAGCCAGCCCGTCACGTGCTCGATCGGAATCAGCAGCCGGTTCGCTTCCACAAGTTCGTAGAACACCTCCTGTACGATGTCCTCGGCGTCGGAGGGATCGGGCACACGCCGCCGGATGAAATTGCGTAGCCGGGATCGCTCTTCCGCGACGATCCCGGAGATTTGACGCTCTCGATCGGTCATCGCGGCGACCCTCGACGCCTCATCCATCCACTCCTGTAGACGAACGGCGGGCCTAAATATTGTAGAGATTTGAATCCGCGAAACGGGTTGGGAGCCGCAGCTTCAGCGGGGAAGTCCGTATCAGCTGCAGACGGCGGCTTTCATGTGAGCATCCCCACTGCGCTGGCTTGCTCCTTCCATCGTTGGGCGTTCACGCCCATCACGATGAGCCACAGCTCCAGTGGTATTTCCCCGAGGGCGGAGGCGGCAGCGATGTAGGGGATGAACAGATGGTATGCGAGCGGAGGGTACAGATAGGTGACATAACCCAAACCGCTGATCGCCAACAGCACTCCCAGAATTCGAGGCAGGAAAGTCGACCTGGAAATAAGGTAGCCGGTCAGGACGCACCATAGTCCGAAAAATACCAGGTCGATGTTGAAGGCGTATTGATTCAGTTTGAGAAACAGGAGCGCCAGCGACTGTAACTGTTCCGGCGTAAATGCGCTCGCGGAGCTACCGCCTTGCAGGATGAGCAGAGGAGCGAGGTACAAGAAGCTGGTAACAGCCTGCATAGCGCATCCCACTAGAATGAAGAACGCCGCGAGCAAAGAGAGGCTCCTGTTCACCGGTTTAAGCAACTCATACATGAGAAGCGCCCATGCAAGATGGAACGCAACCCCCATGAGCGAGGATACGAACCCCAACCAAAATAACCGCTCGTGACCCAGGATATTGGCCGCTGTAGCAGCGGCGTTGCCGGCTACCACAAGCCTGCCACGAACAATTACCTGGCCGAATGTGGCCGTCAGGGCTTCGAGCAATTGAGAGACACCGGCCATCCTGGCCTTGAAACGCGGCGACGTTTCTGCAATCCGTTCCGTCATTCCAGTCTGTGCTTATACCTTTCTCTTTATTCGAGCACCATCAAGCGTGCATGGCGCTCTTGAAGTGCGAGCCTACACAACGACTACGACACCCGCTCGCCCGACTGCTTTGCCGGAGCCAGCACGATCAGGGTTACGCCAATAACGACAAGCGCCACCACGCCCCACGTGTCTCCACGATAGCCTCCCTTCGAGAATGCCGTCACCGCCATAACCGCGCCGTGAGCGAAACACGACCATGCTGCGAAGGCGATCAGGCTCCGATTTGCGGAAGGGTTACGCGCTGCTATCAGCAGGAAAACGCCGAGCGCCACATAGAGGCTAAGCATCATGTCAAAGGTATACATCGACGGATTCTGGTGCCATAAAGAGTTCATCACGGGAAGCACACCAGCCGAGAAAATCAATCCCACCACCACCAACACAACCTTCAGCGCCCGTTCTCGACGCATGGCGCCCTCCTGCCTTTTGACGCTCAGATTCTCGCCTTCAGCGGGAACCGGTCCCAGGATCGGGGACCACTTGAGATTATGTTGTATCACCGATAGGTTGGAAATGCCGCTAACGCGTGGTAAGCCCCTTGCCGGAGAATCCAAGTACACTTATTGTCCGATTGCTGCAGTGGATCAGAGAGCCTTCTTGGCGCGAACCAGGAATGCCTCCGCGTCCATCGCGCTCGCCAGGCTTCCCTGCCCGAAATCCCGCGCGCCGCCGCCTTTGCCTCCAAACTCTTTCAGCGTCTCGCGGAGCAGCTTTCCCATGTCGGCCGCGCCGTTCTTCGTCTGCGCCAATACCACGTGCCCGCTCGACCGGCTCGCAAGCAGCGCCACCGCATTCGACTCCGCGGTAATCTTCGCCGCCAGCAGCGCTAGATACGCGGGCGTAGCCTCATCAATCGCCGCCGAAACGACGCGCGCAGCGCTCCCCTTTCCCTCGGCGCCCAGGGTGTCTGTCGCACTCTGCGCCACCAGCGTTCGCGCCTCGTGCTCCGCAAGCCGCTCCTCAAGCCTCCTCGCAGTGCCATGAATTGACCGCCGGTCCTCGATCGTCTTCCCGATCACGCTCGGCGTTTCCGGCAGTCCGCAGCTCAGAAGTGCGGCAGACTCCGTCAACGTGGCAAAATCGGCCCGCGCCGTCGCAAGCGCCCGAAACCCGCACACGAATTCCACCCTCCACGACTCGCGCCGCCTCTCGAGCTTGCGCAGAAGCAACATCCCCGCCTGCCCGGTTCGCTCCAAATGCGTCCCGCCGCACGGCTGCCGGTCGAACCCCTCCACTTCGATCGCGCGCAACACTCCTTCGCGATCCACTTTCTTGCGAATCCCAGCTTCGGCCAATTCTTCCGCGGTGCCGAAACGAATCACCACCGCTCGATCTTCGAAAATAATCTCGTTCGTCCGCCGCTCCGCTTCTTCCACGTGCCTGGGCACGATCGACGGCGCGTCCAGATCAATTGTCGATGCGTCGCGTCCGAGATGAAACGACACCGTCGGAAAATGGAACAGCTCGACGAACGCCGCCGACAGCAAATGCTGTCCCGTGTGCTGCTGCATGTGGTCGATCCGCCGCGCCCAATCGATTTCGCCGTGCACCTGACCCGCGCGCACAGGTGATGACGTGTAATGCACCACGCCCTTGCCGTCCTCGGCGTCCACAACTTCCACCACGTTTGCGTCGCCAATCTTCCCCGTATCGTGCGGCTGCCCGCCCGAAGTGGGATAGAACGCCGTCCGATCGAGAATCACCCGCCAGCGCGAGCCATCGCCCTCTGGCTCGCACGACACCACCTGCGCATCAAACTCACGCACGAACGAACCGTGGTAGTACAGCCGCTCCGTCACGCCACGCCCTCCTCAAATATTTCGCGAGCATAACACGTGCGTTCTTGCTTCTGCTCTCGCCTTGGTCTTTCCTCTGTGTTCTCTGTCTTTTCTCTGGGTCCTCTGTGGTCATGTTTTGCAGTTGAATTTCCCTTTTCTCTTTTCCCCTTTTTCTTTCTCTTCAACTTCCGTCCGGATATCCGCCGCGATGCAGCACCATCGGATAGTGCGGCAGCGTCCCGGGCTTGCGTACCGATGCCCGCCACCCGCCGGGATACGGCTCCAGCCCCTGAAACAAAGGCGACCCATCCGCCGTCGCATCCCCCACTAGCCGCTCGAGCGACTCTCGAAGTTTGCGGACGACGTCCTTCCCGAACCGCGTCTCCCAGCGCTCTTCGATTGCGCCAACCAGCCGATGGTACGCATTCTGCGCCTCCCGCCCCTTCGCCGTGAGCCGAACTACCTTCCCGCGGCCGGCTGGGTCCGGTTCAACTACAATCAGGCGCGCCTTCTGAAGTATGCCCATCGCCATCGCGATAGCTTCTTTCGACACGCCGCTCACCAGCGGAATGTCCCGAACTCGCGTCCCTTTCTCGTCGAGCACTCGCACCATGTTCGCGCTGATCGCGAGCGACAACGCCGACTCGCGCTCGAATTCGATCGCAAACTCGAGCAGCACCTTCGATAGCATCGCCGAGAGAGCCAAGCGGGAGCCGGTGCGGTCTTCGCTCGCCGCCGATGCCCGCCGCTCGCGGCCCGGCCCCCTGCTGAACATCCCATACCCCAATATCGGGAGACAGTCGGGCAGTTCCACATCAAACTTGCTGGCAATCTCACCGATCACGGCCCCCAGCGATTGCCGCATCTGGCCGATATCGTCTTCACCGAATCGTTCCTCCCACCGCTTCTCGATAACGCCAAACAGCGGCCCCCATATCTCCTGAGCCTGCCGGCCCTTATCGGTAGCGCGGATCACCCACTCCGATCGGGGCGGTTTCGGTCGCTTATCGGCGGGATCTGGTTCCACCACGATGTACCCCCATCTCTCCATGCCGTTCAAGTTGCTTTTCGCCCGCGCGAGCTTCTCCAGCTCACCTACGCGCACGCCCTCCTCGCCGACGAATTGCATGCAGTTCGAAAACATCACCAGTGACGCCAGCCACACACCCTTTCGCGCGTCGCCCGTTGAGCCATGCCTCGTCGTCCATGCTGTATTCGCTGCTCGCCCTCATTGTCGAACTCGATCGTGAACGCCACTAGCACCTGCGACAGCAACGTCGACAAAGGCAACTGGGCAGCGCTCTTCGAGTTTTTCGTATATGTTCTCCGGATCTTCTCTGTGCTCTCTGTGGTCATGTCCTGGAGTTGAATTTCGGAGTACCGGCGGGTTCAGCCTCTCAGGCGACGCTATCGGATCGCGCCTGGCTCATTTCTGTTGCCTCTTATCAAAACTTCGGAATTAGAAAGCCTGTGTGGCGGCAGTGCTCTTTGAACGCTTCCCCAAATTGGGCAGTCAGCATGGACTCTTCTTTCCTCGCCTTGATCCAATAGCCCGCCACGATCAAACAGACTCCCGCGACGCACCGCCATTCATCAATCGCCAAAGCTCCGCCCAACGCCGCCAGATCGAGTCCGGAATAAATGGGATGCCGGAAATAAGCGTAGGGCCCGGTGGAGATGAGCTTGTGGTCCTCTTTGAGAGTGATTCTGGCGCTCCAATACTGTCCCAGGTGCCAGCGCGCCCACAGCGCGATCGCGATGCCGATCCAGGTGAGCGCGACGCCCGTGATGCCCAGCGTATATGTCCGATGGACAACGCGGTGCCCTAGAACCCCGATCCCCGCTGTGTCGCTGAACACGAGGACAAAACCAAGAATCTCCAGAAACAGGACGCCATAACGCGACGCGAACGGTTCCCGCCGGACGGTCCTGCGCGTCTTCAGCGCGCCCACCGCCCAGTACGCCACAAACACGACCCACGGAACCCCGATCAGATATCGCCAAATCATGCTTGAACGCATCGGCGGATCGTCGCTCGCGGCATGGCCGGCAAATCTTCGATCGAAAGGCTCGGTGGCTTCTCAACGTCGCCCTTAATTTCGAGCGCCGTCTCGACGGCGCGAGAAGTCGTTTGCGCACGCGAAACGGGAAACACGCAGGCAAGCAGCGGAACTACAAAGAGGACCGAATATCGGCAGGCCGTAGGCCTCAGGCGGGAACGCACACTAAGCTTTCTCGAGCATCACTTCCGTGGATTTGATCACAGCAGCCACCGTGTCGCCCACTTTCAAGTGCATATCCTCGGCACTCTGCCGCGTGATCACGCTGTCAATCACGTTCTCACCCACGTGCACTACGACGTGCGCCATCACATCGCCCATCTTGATTTCCGTGATCGTGCCAACCAATCGATTTCGGGCTGAGAGTCTCATGCCCGCATCATAATCCCGCTCGCCGTCTCTGTCGAGAGCAGCCCGCTCCTTGACTCCCGATTCTCGCGGCCCGGCGTACTCCGCTCAACGTCGTCGCTAACCCTTCGCTTTGTTGGGAGCGAACTATCCGAATATCCGTATGCCCGGTTACTCGACCGAATGAAAGTCACGGACCTCCAAACTCCGATAACGCTCACGACGTTCGTTTTCGGCCAACTCCGTTCCCACACGCGCACACACACCGTTCCACTTGAGCGAATAAGTTCTCCCGATTCAGCGGCAGAATTTGGCGTTCTATGTGCCGGCAGCTTTCGCGCGACCATTCCCAAGCCTTGCTCGAACCGCGTCGCCATCACAGTAGCGCCATAGGCGCAACACGCTTCTTCCGGGGAGGTACCCGTGATCTCAGTCGTCCAGGACTTGCGCTACGCCCTCCGCACCTTGCTCAAGAGTCCTGGTTTTGCGATTGTGGCGGTCCTCACTCTCGCCCTGGGGATTGGCGCGAACGTCGCCACTTTCAGCCTGATGTACGGCGTTCTGCTGCGCCCGTTGCCCTTCCCGCATCCCGAACAACTTGTGCGCGTCTTCGACGACCTTCGCGGCCCGAACAACCAGGATGTAGGCATGTCGGCGCCCGAGCTTTGGGATTTGCAAGATCGCTCGGGCGTATTTCAGGATATTTCGGCTGTCGCACCGAGTAATTCCGCAGTCGGCGGCGGAGATCGCACGGTCCGCGCCGAAAGTCTCATCACCAGTCCCGATTACTTCACCTTGCTGGGAGCAAAGCCGGAACTTGGCCGCGTCTACACAACTCAGGATGCCGTCCCTGGATTCCTCGAGCCTGTCGTTATCAGCGACGGCTTTTGGCGCCGCTACTACGGTTCGGACCCGAAAATCATCGGGCGAAAAATGCGCCTCGATAAGGACCTGTACACGATTGTGGGTGTGATGCCCTCGGGCTTCCGACATCCAGGGCCGACACTAAATACCGACGTCGAAGTGTGGTCCGCCACTGGTTTCTACGGCCAGCCATTCCCTGTTCCGGCCGTGAGGTCACTCAGAATGATTCCAGGCGCCATTGCGCGCTTGAAACCCGGCATAACAATTGCTCAGGCGGAGGCGCAGCTCGATGCCTACATATCGCAACTCAGCCGCCAGTATCCCGTCGATTACCCCGCTGCGGCTACATGGACAGTGCGCCTCGTTTCGGTGAAAGAAGACCTCGTCGGCCCGCAGCGAACCGAATTGTTCATCCTTTTCGGAGCGGTGGGATTTGTCCTTCTGATCGCGTGCGTGAACATCGCCAACCTTCTTCTGGCGCGCTCTTCCGGACGCCGGCGCGAGATTGCCATTCGATTGACGCTGGGCGCAAGTCGCGCCCGCCTGGCTGGCCAACTCTTGACCGAAAGCACGCTCTTGTCAGTAATTTCCGGCGTCGTCGCCCTCTTCACAGTCTTCCTCTTGAAAAACGTGATCGTCAGCCTCGCTCCCGCGGACATTCCCCGCCTCAACGAAGTCGACGTCAGTGCCCGGGTATTTTTCTTTGCTTTCCTGATTTCAATACTCACGGGCATCCTCTTTGGGCTGGCGCCTGCGCTTCAAGCTGCGAATCCCAGTCAGATTGAGAATCTCAGGGAAGGCGCTCGCGGCTCCGGGGCCGGCAGACGCCACACTCGGCTTTCGCGGGCGCTCGTAGTCGCGGAGATAGCGCTCTCGATTGTTTTGCTGGCGGGCGCGGGGCTTCTGCTTCGAAGTTTCTGGCGCGTGCTCGAAGTGCGCCCCGGATTCAATCCCAGCCATCTGACCACCGTGCAACTCTGGATGCCCATCTCCAACAACCCGGCCACCGACCCCTATGCAAAAGAGGAGAACCGCGCCGCTTTCCTTCTCGAAGTCTATCGCCGCATCTCTGTTTTGCCCGGCGTCGAACAGTCATCGATTGCGGGTAACGACACTTTGCCCATGAACTCCGGCCGAAACTACTCCCTCTTTTCCATTCAAGGGCGCCCAACAGATTCCGAGCGCACCCCCACCGCGGACATTGCCGTGGTCGACACCGAATACTTTCGCACCATGGAAGTCCCTTTGATCTCCGGACGAAATTTCACCGTCTCCGACACGAGTACGACGCAAACCGTTGCTGTGATCGACCAAACCCTCGCTCGCCGTTATTGGCCCGGCGAGAATCCCGTCGGACAACAGATTAAGTTTGGATTTGGAGCGGGCGTAAAGGGCGTCGCCATCGTCGGCGTCGTGGGCGACATCAAGTCCGACGGTTTTGAGGCTCCCAGCGTGCCCCACATCTACGTTCCCATGGGGCAGTTCGCCCCCGTCAACGCGGTGGTTTTTCTCCGCAGCCGGGGCGACGTGGAGCATCTCGGCGAAGCCGTGCGGCACGAAGTCGAAAAAGTCGATCCCAACGTTCCGGTGCACAGCATCAGCTCCATGGATCAAATCATCTCCCGATCCCTGGCTGATCGCCGCTTTGCTCTCGAGCTTCTGGGTGTTTTTGCGGCGGTCGCGCTGCTGCTCGCCGCCGTCGGCATTTACGGCGTCATGTCCTACTCCTTCAGCCAGCGCACGCACGAACTGGGAATCCGCATGGCCCTGGGCGCCCAGCAACTGGATATTCTCCGCATGGCGTTGGCGGAAGGCATGAAGATCGTCGTGATCGGATTGGCCTCGGGTCTCGTCGGAGCCGCCATCGTGACCCGCTTTTTCCGGTCCATGCTTTTCGCCGTTGGGCCGGCCGATCCGATTACCTTCGTTTCTGTTTCAGCCATTCTTGCCGGCGTCGCGCTTTTCGCTTGCTATGTTCCCGCGCAGCGCGCCACCCGCGTCGATCCTCTCGTCGCCTTGCGCGAAGAATGAAACTCTCCTCCGATCACCGTATCCATACCGGTGCCGCAAGCGTGCTCCCGGCGCCGTAGACGCAACCCATTCTTCCCTGCCTGGAGCTCCGATGGTCCAGTTCGCCATGCAGCCCCTCCGCGCATCGATTTCTCGAATGATACCCATTGGAACTTTGACGCCCTCGCGGCCTGCGTCCCATGCCATGCTGATGCATCCAATACTAGGATTGGCTACTGGTGCACCTACACACTGATATTTGCTTATCACTAAGGCAGCGGAATCTACGACAGAGGAAATGGACACGCATGACTGAAAAGCCGTTAAAGCACTACCTGTTCGCGAGCGATTTCGACCAGACGCTCACGTTCAACGACTCCGGCTACGTCCTGAGCGAGATCATTGGCATCCCCACGGAAGAGTTCAAGCGCCGCGCGACGGGCATGGCAAAGATCAACCTGGTCCAGCAGGGAGCGGAGCTCGCCTACCTGCTGTTGCACGATCCCGAGTTTCGCAGCCGCGTTCGTCGCGAACATCTCTACGAAACCGGCAAGAAGATTCGCCTCAAAGAGAACATCGGCTTGCTCTACGACATTCTCGATCATGGCATCGAAGGCTATCACTTCGATTTTTCGATTGTTTCGGCCGCGCCCGTCGAGGTGATTCAGTCGGCGCTCGAAGGCATCGTGCCGCCGGAACGTATCTACGGAACGCAATTCCATTACAAGAGTTCAGGTGAGATCGACACCATCATCCGCGCCACCGCCGGCTACGGAAAAGTCGCGGTCATCGACGAGTTGCAGGCCAGCTTGCAGATCGGCCCCGACCACATCGTTTACGCCGGCGACGGCAGCTCCGACATCAACGTGATGCTCCACGTCAACGCGCGCGACGGCTTCACCATCGCCGTCTCCGAAACAAAACAAGTCGCGCACGTCGCCAGCCGCACCGTGCTCGGCAATAGCGCCATCGTCGTCCTCGCGCCTATCCTCGAAAACATCGCCGGATGGTCGCGCCCGCGCATCCGCGAATTCCTCGAATCCTACGGCTTCCTCATCCAGGAATGGGACACCGTCCGCACCGACTGGCTAACGCTCCGCGCCATCGACGAGTCCCACCCCGACGCCCGCTCAGACGCCAAGGCCGAACTCGCCCCCGTACGGGCCGAAAAGAGCTCCGCCTAGCGTTTCAGCGCCTCGCCGTCCAGAAATTGCATCGCAATGACCGGCTGCACCGCCGTGTTCGCCGATTTCGTAGATTGTGCAGATATTCGGGTGCTCCAGGGCCACCCGGTCGCCCGCCGCCTGCTCACGCAGGGACTTGAGAGCCACGAAGCGTCACAGCTTGGTTGCCTTTATGAGGACTTGAGTCTCGAATTGAAAGGGTTCTAGAATTGAGGCTCACTCTTTGGTGAAAAGAAGTTGAATGTTCACCTCACACCGCGCGGAGATTTTTCTACAGGCGCAGAGGCGTCGGTCCCTGCTGCGCCACCATGCACCACGCCAACAACAAGCGCTGCGTATTCCATTACGGATGTCGGGATGCATCGGCATTGCCCGCACCCAAAGGCCACGGCGCTGTCACCTTCAAGAACGAGCCGGACGTTCTGATATTTCAATCGTTCGACCACAAGAAAGGATAGAGACTGCCATGACCGCGACTCCCATAAACGTGATGCAACCTGATTATTTCACCGCCTATCGCAGCCTGAAGTTGACCCGAGATGCTCAGGGTGTGCTGGTTGCTGAGTTCCACAGCAACGGCGGACCGTTCATTATGAGCGCGCAAGCTCACACGGAATTTGTCGATGCCTTCTATCGGATTGCTCAAGATCGAGCGAACAAGATCGCAATTCTGACGGGCGCAGGTGGGAACTTCATTACTGACGTCGATTGGTCCTCTTTCGGCGATGTCACCGATCCCGGCGTCTGGAGTCAGGTTCACGACGAAGGCGTTCAGGTCTTGGAAAACATAGCCAACATACGCGTGCCGGTCATCGCGGCTATCGAGGGACGTGCCCACGTGCACTCAGACTACGCGCTGCTTGCAAGTGTAATTGTGGCGGCGGAGGGTGCGACCTTCCAGGATGTGGCCCATTTCTCCGCGGGCGTTACGCCCGGCGACGGAATCTTTACCACCTGGAGCTATCGCGCTGGAGCGGGACGAGCGGAGGCGTTCCTGCTTAACCCACAGCCGCTCCCGGCGCGTACCGCACACGAATGGGGAGTGGTTGCCGAGGTTGTGCCTAATGGCCAAGCGCTCGCCCGGGCGCGCGAACTGGCGTCGCTTTACCTGAAGGCGCCGGAAGTGACACGCCGCAACACGCGCGTGCATTTCATCCAGCCCTTAAAGGAACGCATCGTGCGAGAGGTTGGCTATGGACTATCGTTGGAAGGAGCATCGTCTGCTGCTCTCGTGAAATCAATGCAAGCCAACGGTGGACCTGTTGAACCTGTCGCTCGGAAAGGAAAATCCGCGTGAAGCCCGCCGAAAGCGCCTCATCCGCTCAGGTACGTAACAAAACGCAGCCGGAAGAATACGACCTTGTGATCCTGGGCGATGGAACGGGATCGACGCTCGCTGCGTGGACGTTTGCCAGCCGAGGGCAGCGTGTGGCAGTGATCGAGCGGAAATACATCGGCGGATCGTGCCCGAACATCGCCTGCTTGCCGAGCAAGAACATCATCGACAGCGCAAAAATCGCGACGTACTTTCGCGGACCTGAACGCGGCGGAATCGCCAAGCCGGGTTCGGCGATTGACATACCGGCGGTGCTGGCGCGCAAACGCAGAATGGTGTCGGGCTTGAACGACATGTACTTGGAGAATTTCAAGAGCAGCGGCGCGGAGCTGATCCTCGGCGTCGGACGCTTTATTGGTCCTCGGACTTTGGAAGTGACGCTTCTGGATGGGGCGCAGCGGCAACTTCGCGGAGCCAACGTCATCATCAGCACTGGCACGCACGCCGTCGTCGAGCCGGTCCCGGGAATTGCCGACGCGCAGCCGTTGACGCATGTGGAAGCACTCGAACTCGATGAAGTGCCCGAGCATCTCCTGGTGATTGGCGGCGGCTACGTTGGGTTGGAGCTCTCCCAGGCGATGCGCCGGTTCGGCAGCAAGGTAACTGTGGTGGATAGAAACGACCGGTTGCTGCAGCGGGAAGATGACGACATCGCAGAAGCCGTTACCAGTCTGTTCCACGATGAGGGCATCGAAGTCCTGTTGAATGCCACGGTGAAAAGGGTCTCGGGAAAATCGGGGCAATCCGTCAAAGTAATTCTCGAGCAAAATGGCGCGGAGAAAACGCTGGAAGGAAGTCATCTGCTAGTTGCGACGGGCCGAACTCCGAACACGCAGGGCATCGGGCTGGAGTTGGCCGGCGTCCAGGTAACGGATCATGGGTACATCAAGGTCAACGAGCGGCTGCAGACCACCGCGCCCGGCGTTTGGGCCATCGGCGAGGTAGCGGGCAGCCCGCAGTTCACGCACATCAGCATTGACGATTTCCGCGTCGTTCGCGACAACTTGACTGGCGCCAATCACATAACCACGGGCAGGCAAGTTCCGTTTTGCCTTTTCACCGATCCAGAATTCGCGCGCGTCGGACTGAGCGAGAAGGAAGCGAAAGCACGAGGAATTGCCTATCACCTGTTCAAAATCCCGATGAAGTCGGTGCTGCGCGCGCATGCGCTCACCGAAACGCGAGGATTTCTAAAGGCGTTGGTGGCGGCGGATAGCGATCGCATCCTGGGTTTCACGGCCTTCGCTGTCGACGGAGGCGAGACGATGTCCGCGGCTCAGATTGCGATCATTGCAGGGCTGCCCTATACCGCGCTGCGCGATGCCGTCCTGACTCACCCGACGCTCGCGGAGGGGATTGGTGTGCTGTTCTCGTCCGAGCCTTCGGCGCAAAACCAGTCGATGCGAATGGCCAGTCAAGGCTGAACAAATAAATCTAGCCTCGCAGTGATCTCCGCCTTTGGCATCCGGCTCTGAACACGGATGACGGCCACGAGTGCAATCCCAAGTTCTATACGTACTACGTAGTTTTGCGAATTTCGCAAAATCTTTTTCTATGCTAGCGTAGATTGTTTTCGCGCCCGCCGAAAACGAGCGCAGAAAGGAGGTCTTCGCTGTTGCGTCTTGCAAACGATCGGCGCCCGAGGCACGTCGCGCCACTCAAATTTCTCTCCGAACTCTGCAGCTTGCCCGCCATTTCCTTTGGGCGGGCCTCTGCGGTAGATTCTTCCCTGTCTGAAACCACCTGCTTTCTGCCGGACAGGAGGAAATCTGACATGCGCCACCAATTTTCTAATCGCAACAACCCCAAATTCAGAAATCGCTGCAAGCTGCTGCCAACAAACGACATCACATTTTCTAACCGCAACAAAAGTGCCTCTTCCGCTTCTCCCTGTCTTCGCCTCGTGCTCCTCCTGGCGCTACTCCTCGCCGCGCCTCGAGCCCACGCCCAACCGGCTCCCCTGCGCGTCGCCATCGCCGGCCTGGCCCACGGCCACATCTTCGGATTCCTACAGAACTACCAGCACAATCCCGGGATTCAGATTGTCGGTATCGCAGAATCCGATCAAGCCTTCGCGTCGCGCGTCGCCACCGACTACAAACTCGACAAGGCTCTCCTCTACGCCGACCTCGACGACATGCTCGCCAAAACTCATCCGCAAGTGGTTCTCGCCTACACCACCACATTCGACCATCGCCGCGTGGTCGAAATCTGTGCCCGCCACAAAATCGACGTGATGATGGAAAAGCCGCTCGCCGTCGCCCTGGCAGACGCTCGCGCTATCGAAAAAGCCGCCCGCGAAGCTCACATCGAAGTCATGGTGAACTACGAAACCACATGGTATGCGAGCAATCGCGCCGCCTACGACCTGCTCCACCAGCACGCCATCGGCGACATGCGCAAGTTTGTCGCGCGCGACGGCCACGAAGGACCCAAAGAAATCGGCGTCGGCCCCGAGTTTCTCTCCTGGCTCATCGATCCGAAGCTCGACGGCGGCGGCGCCCTCTTCGATTTCGGCTGCTACGGCGCGGACCTGATGACGTGGCTGATGGACAACCAGCGCCCGCTCACCGTCACGGCCGTGACGCAGCAGATCAAACCTGCTCTCTATCCGCATGTCGATGACGAAGCCACGATTGTCCTCACCTACCCAAAGGCGCAAGCCATTATCCAGGCTTCCTGGAACTGGCCGTTCAGCGTGAAGGATATTCAAGTCTACGGTGAGACCGGATACGTCAAGACCGTCGAGCGCGACAACATTCTCGTCCGCCGCAAGGGAGAACATCAGGAACAGCAAGTCGCCGCCACTCCCCTCGCGCCGCCAGACGATGATCCCGTTTCCTATCTGCGAGCCGTCGTCCTCGACGGAAGAAAACCGGAAGGGCCAACGTCGCTCGCAACGAACGTAATCGTCACCGAAATCCTCGACGCCGCCCGCGAATCCGCCGCCACAGGAAAAACAATCCAATTGCCCCGCGAAAAATGAAGTAGCGGGCCGGAAAATGCCGAACGACCAAAAGTTGAAAAAAGATTTGAAGGCGCAGATGGAGCGTGTCGCTCTTGAATTGGCCGAAGGCCGGGGCGCGCACGCGGATCCTGTCGCCTGCATCGAGGACCTCGACACCAAGACAGCATGCCGCAAACCCGCAGGATTCGAGCACTCGATTTGCGAGCTTGTCTCTCACCTGAACTACTGGATGGAATACGACATGAAGCGCATGCGCGGAACTCCGGATCCTTACCCCGTGCACGCGGCCGAGAGTTGGCCGTCATCAGAAAACGTCCGGGAGGCCCACTGGAAGAAAATAGTCGATAGGTTTCGCGGGCTCTTACACGAGCTCGAATCGGTTTGCCGCTCGAATGCGGAGACGTGGACGAAACAAGCTCCCGCCACGCACCTGAGCCACGAAAGGAACGCATCAACCGTCGGCGCAATGATTTTCCAGCTCATCGCGCACAACAGCTATCACATCGGACAGATTGTCGACCTGCGCCGCGCGCTCGGCGCGTGGCCGCCCGCAAAAGGCGGCGACACGTGGTGAACGCTCGGGCCAGCTCGTGGGGGATCGCTAGGGGCGGGTTTCAACCCCGCCCGCAGTTCACAAATGCAAAGGGCGGGCTCCGCTGGCGCGCTCCCGCCCCTGTGCAATCGAGAGATTGCTATGGAGAGATTGTCCCGTTCGATCGAACGACGTCAGTTCGCGGCGCCGGCCAATACCGGTTCGGCGCTGGCGTCGGAGCTCGAGGACTGCCTGGTGCGCTCGATCTCGATCCGGCCCTTGAAGTAGGCGCCGTCCTCGACGCTGATGCGCGCCGTGGTGATGTCGCCCGTCACCGAGCCGTCCTTCTTGATCTCGACGCGATCGCTGGCGTGAACGTTGCCGGTCAGGTTGCCGTAAACGATCAATTCGCGCGCCCAGACTTCCGAGCTCAACTTGCCGGTGCGTCCCACTGTGAGCCGCTGCCCATTCAGCGCAACCGCGCCTTCCACTTTGCCGTCGATTTGCAAATCTTCATCGCCGGAAATCTTGCCTTTAATTTCGAGACTTGCGCCCAGGCACGAAAGATTGCGTGCGGCCGCATTGCTCACGCTCGCGCTCGTGCGGACGCTGGCGGAAGTCGCGGGAGTCGCTGGTTGCGGCGGCTGCCACTGAGAGCTCGACGGCGCGGGCGCTTCGGACTGCTTATTCCACATGGTTCCTCCTCATTCGGTCGAAAGGGGTCGTTGCTACAGATGACACTCACTGTAGGCGCGCCGGCCGCACCCGGCAACGCCGGCGTGGGGAAGGTTTGCTCACTTCGGAACCTGACCCAACGGACAGGTCCGCGCGCAGTGAATCGCTGGTTCCGCGAAGCGCCCCCTCAACGGAGGAACGCCCCGAACCTTCGCGTGCCCCGGCTCGTTGATCTCGGGCGTTGTGATGTGCCGCGGTTAGTCTCAGGCGTTGTCGATTTGCGCGCGCTGCAGGCGGTCCGAGTAATCGATGTACAGCGTCTTCCATTCGGAATAGAAATCGAGCGCCGCGTCGCCGGACTCTCGATGACCGTTGCCCGTATTTTTGATTCCCCCGAAAGGCAGATGCGTTTCCGCACCGATCGTCGGCGCGTTCACGTAAACGATACCGGTTTCCAGGTCGCGCTCGGCGCGAAAAGCGTCATTTACGTTGCGTGTGTAGATCGACGCCGAAAGGCCGTAGTTCACTCCGTTCGCAACCGCGAGCCCTTCTTCGAAAGTCTCGAATGGAATCACCGAAACCACCGGACCGAAGATTTCCTCTTGGCAAATCCGCATCTTCGGATCGCAATCAGCGAACACTGTCGGCTCGTGGAACCAGCCGGCCGCGTACTTTCCTTCTTCCAAGCGGTGCCCGCCCGTAGCGAGCTTCGCGCCCTCGTTCTTGCCGATTTCCACGTACTTCATAACGGTCTTGAGCTGCTGCTCGTTGATGCACGGGCCCATGTCCGTATCCGGGTCCAGGCCGTCGCCCACTCTCAGCGCTTCCGCTCGCGCGACGAATTTCTCGACGAACCTCGAATAGATCTTTTTGTGCACGGCGACGCGGCTCGCGGCCGTGCAGCGCTGACCCGTGGTTCCGAAGCCGCCCCAGATCGCGCCGTCGACCGCGAGATCGAGATTCGCGTCATCCATCACCACGATGACGTTCTTGCCGCCCATTTCGAGATGGCACTTCTTGAAGGTCGGCGCGCAAGCTTCGCTGACGATCCGTCCAACTTCCGTCGACCCCGTGAAGCTGACCAGATTCACATCCGAGCTATTGAGGATTGCTTTTCCGACGACAGTCCCCTTCCCGAACACTACATTCACCACGCCGCGCGGCAAGCCCGCCTCCTCCAGAACCTCGATGAGGTTGTGCGTCGAAAGCGGAGTGTCTTCGGCTGGCTTAATTACCACTGTGTTTCCGCAAACGAGCGCCGGCATAATTTTCCACGACGGAATCGCCATCGGGAAATTCCACGGCGTGATCAGCCCGGACACTCCAATCGGCGAGCGCACCGACATCGCAAATTTGTTTGGCAGTTCGGATTGCGTGGTGTGGCCGTACAATCGCCGCCCTTCACCGGCCATGAAAAACGTCATGTCGATGGCTTCTTGAACATCGCCCCGCGTCTCGTCGAGAACCTTGCCCATTTCGCGCGTCATGTCGCGCGCGTAGTCTTCTTTTCGCTCGATCAGAATCTTCGCAGCGCGAAACAGAATCTCGGCGCGTTTGGGAGCCGGTGTGAGCCGCCAGTCCTTGTATGCGGCCCGCGCGGCGTCCACCGCGGCCTTCACATCCTCTTCCGACGACGACGGGAAAATGCCGACGAGCTCGCTCGTGTTCGCAGGGTTGCGGTCCTCGATGGTTCCCGATCCTCGCGATTCCACCCATTCGCCATTGATGTAGTTCTTGTAGGTCTTCAGCGCGTATGACGTGGCCATGCGTAATCCTCCCCGGCGATTCGTGCGGTTGTCGCTGTTCGTTAAACCAGTTAGATGATGCTGCGGAACGCCGAGGTTCAGGGTAACAAGTGCGCACCAGTTGGGTCAACGACGTGGTCGGATCCGGGCTCTTCGGGAGAGTCCTCGTGAAACTGTGCTCTTTTGTACAGTCCGCTCCCGGATACCCTTGTTACGCTGCCGCAGCGGCGGTCGTTGAGGAGAAGAAATCTGCACCGAAACCTTCGTTGCTTCTTGTTCATCTAAGGGGGTAGAGGCCGGAAGGAATAAGGCGCAGAGGAGGTTCAAAGACATGAACATTTCCAGACATATAGCGGGGTTCTCAAGGCCTCGATTGGGCCAACAGATTCTGGCTTCTCTGCTGTCGTTGGGGCTGCTGTTCGCCACTTGGCCTCAGAATGTGTCGGCCGGTCAAGACACGCAAGCCTCCGCGCCGTCCGCGCAAGACCAGGCACAGGATCAGCAAGCGCCTTCATACACGCAACAGACTCCCGAACAGCTGCAGCAGCTAGTGGCGCCGATTGCGCTGTATCCGGATTCGCTCGTAGCTCAGATCCTGGCAGCGGCAACCTTCCCCGACCAAGTCGTCGAGGCGGACAGGTGGGTGCAAGCGAATCCTGATTTGAAGGGCGACTCTTTGGCCCAAGCTGTGGACCAACAACCCTGGGACCCGAGCGTTAAGGCGCTCGCCGCATTTCCATCCGTTCTTGGGAATATGGACAAGAACCTCTCTTGGACGTCATCGCTCGGTGACGCCTACTACAACCAGCAGCAGGAAGTGATGGATGCCGTACAGGTGATGCGTCAGCGGGCGCAAGAAACCGGCAACCTCAAGAGCACGCCGCAGCAAACCGTACAGACGCAAGGCTCGACCATCGAAATTCAGCCCGCCAGCCCCGATGTGGTTTACGTCCCCGCGTATGATCCGTGGCTGGTTTACGGATATCCCATCGCGGCGTGGCCGGGATGGTACCCATATCCCGGAATCTGGTTTGGCGGTCCGTACCTCTCGTTTGGAGCTGGCTTCGGGATCGGCTTCTTTGGAGGTTTTGGTTGGGGCTGGGGTCACTGGGGATTTGACTGGCACAACCACTACGCGGTTTACAACCACAACAGGTACTACTCCCGGAGCAACACGTTTTACAACCGGGGCAATTACTATCGCGGCGGAGGCCAGCGAGGCGTTGAAAGGAACGTGCAGCGCGGAGCGAGCGGTTACCGCGGCGGCGGAGTCTACAACCGACCGGGAGGAACAACGAGGCCGTTCAACGGAAACTCCAGGGCTGCTCGGGGATTCGCCCCTCCCCGGGGTCAAAGCGGCGTCCGCTCAGGCGCCTTCAGCGGCTACGACCATGGCGGACAGGCAAGAAGCTATTCATCGCGCGGAAGCGCCAGCTTCGGTGGAGGAGGGGCGCGTGGCGGCGGAGGATCTCGCGGCGGTGGAGGCAGACCTCGTTAATCGAAATTTCTTCGCGCTAGTCTAGAGCGTGAAATCTGAAAATGGAGAAGATCTATATGCGGCGAATGAAGGCGAGCTGTGACATGCTTCGTTGGGTTGGTTTTGCTGAACTAGCCGCTGTCCTAGTCCTTTTGACAGGGTTCATTCCCGGCCGTTCCCTCGCGCAGCAACGCGGCCAGAAAACATTTCCATCACCGGAAGATGCGAGCAAGGCACTGGTCACGGCAGCACAGAACAACGACGAAAAGGCGATGCTCGATATTCTCGGACCAGACGCAAAGCAAATCGTCTCGTCGGGCGACGATGCCGAGGACACACAGGGTCGGGCCAATTTCGTACAAAAATACCAGGAAATGCACCGCTTGGTGAAAGAGCCGGATGGAACCGTGGCTTTGTACATCGGTGCGGAGAATTGGCCCACCCCGATACCGCTCGTGAACCATGGTAATTCTTGGTATTTCGACACAGATGCGGGCAAGAAAGAGATTTTGTATAGACGAGTTGGCCGAAACGAGATGTCCACGATTCGCGTTTGCCAGGAACTCGCGGCAGCGGAAAAGGAATACTACTCCGCACAGAACAACGAGTACGCCCAAAAAATCTTCAGCGACGACGGGCAGCACAATGGCCTTTATTGGAAGGCCTCTGACGCCGGATCCCAGAGCCCCATCGGCCCGCTAGTGGCCTGGGCCACCCCAGAGGCATCTGCGAAGAGTCAAGAAGGCACCCCGACTCCTTACCGCGGTTACTATTACCGCATCCTGACGCGTCAGGGCGAAAGTGCCTCGGGTGGCGCGAAGAGTTACATCGTAGACGGCAAAATGACCCAGGGTTTCGCTTTCGTCGCGTATCCCGCCGAATACAAGTCGTCCGGCGTGATGACTTTCATCGTCGGCTCCGATGGAGTCGTCTATCAGAAGGATCTGGGCAAGAAAACCGATGTCCTTGCCAGATCCATGAAGGAATACAACCCCAATTCCAGTTGGGAAAAAACCGAAGAGCAGCAGGAAGAAACCGCAGCCGAGCATAAGCCCCAGTAACGGTGTTGCGTCTCTTCACTCACTCGGACGAGCTCGCACTCACTTGACACACCACAAAATTATGCACGTCTATCATGCAAGCGAGGAACCGCCGAAGCTATTGGGTTTTGGCTTGTTGTTGGGGTTTGGCAGACGGCGGAGTAGTCTGACTCGGAGTTGAAGAAGATGTGGGTGTGATCGGACGCGGCGCGGAGACGCCGGCGATGTCTGATCCGAGACCGAGCTTTTGCAGACTCAGCGCATCAAGCTTGCCGGTTCCGTCAAGGCCGTGGTCGGACTGGAACTTTTGCATCGCACCGATCGTGTTCGAGTCCCACTTCCCATTCGGATTGCCTTGGTAGTACCCATTGCGCGCCAACGCGGATTGAATCTCCGAAATGCGTTCAGGCGTGGGAGCCTTCTGTTTCGGCTCGCGTCGCGCGTAGTGGTGCTTCTTCTTGGCGGACGCCTTCTTCGGCGTGCTGGCCGATGTTGCCGGCGAAGTCGTAGCAGAGGAGCCGCTTTGGTACTCCCGGGCAGAAGCCTCCGCGACGGACCCGGGGACGCACCCGAGTGCAATCGACGCGATGATGACCAGCAGCTTCAATTGTGTTTCCTTAGCTTCAATTGTGTTTCCTTAATTGAGGCGCCCGCCCCGTAAAAATCGATGCCAGGGGGATTTAATGATTATGACCGTTTCCCTCGGGCACTCAAGTATTCAGGAAGCAAGAGGTACGAATAGGATACGGTCCAGTGAGAACCGACGGGCGGCAGAAGCCGATCGCCACGCTACCGAATCGGGGAAAAAGTGTGAACCTACGCCGCCGGGTGCACACCAGTTCCGCGCGCGGCTACTGTGCGTTTACGGCCGGAATTGCACCGGCCAGGAACGTCGTCAAGACGCGGTCGCTATCCGACCGCCGCGCAACCTTGAAAAGCACATCCTGTCCGGGATGCAGCTTCGCCACCTCTCGACGGTAATCGGCCATCGCGCTGACAGAAGCGTGATTCACTTCGGTGATCACGTCGCCGCGTGTGAAGCCAAGATCCTCTGCGAAGCTTGCCGGATCAACTTCCGTCACCACGACTCCGGTTAGCTTCGGCATTCCGAGCTTCCGCGCGAGATCGGGGGTGAGGTCTTCGACGTGCAGACCGAATTGGCCGGGCTCTTCGCTCCCTCCCGGCTGCTCATCGGAATTCTCCGCGGTCTGCGGGAAGATCTTTGACCGGTCCGCGACGGTGAGAGTGGCGTCCTTCGCTTGCTTATCGCGGATGTACTGGACCTGAACGGACTGGCCAATCGGAGTGTCCGCGATCGGATTCACGAGGTCGGCCCCGTTGTGCACCGGCTGCCCATTTATGCGAGTGATCACGTCGCCCGGCTTGATGCCCACTTTGTCGGCGGGGCTGCCTGGCGCAACGTCCTCCACGACAATTCCGTAAGGCGCTCCAAGTTCCTTCATCAGCACCGGATTATTGCTGTTCGCTTCCTGGAACGTAACGCCGATCGATCCGCGAATCACTTTCCCGCCCGTGATCAGCTGATTGTAGACGGTAATCGCGGTGTTCGACGGCAGCGCGAATCCCACACCCTCGAAGCCGCGGCTACCCGTATAAATCGCCGTGTTGATCCCGATCACTTCCCCCGCCAGGTTGACGAGCGGACCACCTGAATTCCCCGGATTAATCGCGGCATCTGTCTGTATGAACCGCTGGAACTGCTTCCCCACCGTGGAGCGATCCTTCGCGCTCACGATCCCCGCCGTGACCGTCGAGTTCAGACCGAACGGGCTGCCGAACGCGAGCACCCAGTCGCCCACTTGCACGCCGTCCGAGTTACCAAGCTTCGCCACAGGCAGCTCGTGATCGGTTTCGATCTTGATCACGGCAAGATCCGTATCCTTATCCGTGCCGATCACCTTCGCGCTGTAGTGCGTCGGATCGCCATCAAGCTCCACCTGGATTTTCGTGGCCTGGTCGATCACGTGATCGTTCGTCAGAATGAAGCCTTTCCTGTCGACCACCACACCCGAACCGAGACTGCGTTCAGCGTCGGGGCCATTGTCGGGCGAATCGAAAAAGCGGTCGAAGAAGTCCTGGAACGGATCGTTGTAACGCTTGTTATTCTTGCCGCCGCCCGTCTTCGGCTTTTCAATTACCTGCGTTGTCGAGATATTCACTACGGCCGGCCCAAGTCTCTTCGAGATACCCGAGAAACCGTTCGACAGCGTCACCGGATCGGGTATCGCGAGGAGAGCCGCGCCGCTGGGCGCCGTCTGTTCGTGAGTTGCCAGCGCATGGCCCGAAATGACGGTGCCGATGATAATGCCTATCGCCAGCGTCACGGCTACGAGGAGAGACGCAAAGACCTTGCGGCGCCTTGCCCAGCTCACTACCTCTTGAAACTGTATGCCCATCCTCGTGCTCCTTTGGGTCGGCCCAGAGAGGCGGAAGTGAAAGTATACCATCCCTTCCGGGACCGCCAAGCTTTCACAGTCGGCCCTTGCCCAGGTAGGTAAGTCTGGACGCTTAGATGGTCGGCAACACCCAAACGTTTCCCTGAAAGACCGGGCTGCGAGCGATCTGGCGTCGCGGAAGCGCTGGCACGAACTCGGATCTCACCTATCGGCGGCAAATCGAGCTATCTCAGTGCATTAAACTCTCCAGCTCCTGCGCCGCCGAGTTGATGAGCTCCGTTTCGCTGCTGAGTACCGCCGAAACCCTAACAATCTCTGCGTTGGCCTCGTCCCAATGCTTCTGCTCGATCGCTTCGCGGACACCGGCCACTGTCTTGGCTCCGTATCCCGAATAGACGCCGGGGACATAAATCATGTGCTTGTACCAACTTCGCCGCAGAATGCCGTCGGGCGTCGTCAGGCGGTGCTCGCTCTCCATCAATTTCTGGTTGAGGCTGGCCAGAATCGCCGGGGGTATGCCCGTAGGCCAGGCCTTCCGCAACGTGTCTTGATAACGCTGGGCAGCCTGTGTGAGGGCATCCTCCGCGTTGTCGAACGGGGCGAAATTTAGATGCGGAGGTACCTCCTCCCGTGGCGGTGCCACCGTCGGATTGTGCGGATCATTCACTGCACCAAACAGGCCCTCGTCGAGTTCCTTATCTCGCTCAATGGCCTCATCTCTTGCGTCGTCCGCATCCTTCTTCATCTGCTTCAGGTAGAGGTGAATCGTGTCCGCCAAATCGGTGAATTCGAATGGGAGCAAGTCGGCGTCCGCAAGCCGCATGATCGTCGTGCCGGCGGTCTGCGAAAGCGCGCGCCCGTAAACGAAGTCAGTGTCTGAAAAATGTGTGAACCAATAGAAATCGTCATATACGGAGTGATAGATGCCGCCACGGTCTTCGCCTCCGTAGCCCAAATTGATCGACGCGACACCGAGGTGGTCGAGGAAGGCACTGTAATCACTCCCGGAACCGAGCGCCCCTATACGGATGTCCTGACGGCTGCGGATTTCTTTCCGGGCTTCATCGCTGCGGGCCATCGAGATTTCGCGGAACAACGCCCGCTGCCGCACCGAAATATTCTTCTCCGGATCCTCGATGTCACGTGCTACGCCGTTCATGAAGTGCTCGAGCGTGTGCGATCCTTCCGCGCCAAAATAGCCTCGCCCGTTGCTGTCGCTGTTGATGTAGGCCACGGCATGCTGCTTTAGCTCAGCATCGTGCGCCTCGGCCCATTCCGTGGATCCCAGCAGACCCGGCTCCTCGCCATCCCACGCGCAATAGATAATTGTGCGCTTGGGCTTCCATCCTTGTTTCACCAGCTCGGCGAGCGCGCGCCCTTCCTCCATTTCGGCTACCTGGCCTGAGATCGGATCTTCCGCGCCATTCACCCAACCGTCATGGTGGTTCCCGCGAACCACCCATTGGTCGGGCTGTTCCGAACCGGGAATCTTTGCAATAACGTCATACAGCGGCTTGATGTCCCAATTGAACGCGACCTTGAGATGAACTTTCGTCGCGCCCGGACCAACGTGGTATGGAATCGCGAGCGAGCCGCGCCACGCTGCAGGCGCCAACGGGCCGGTAAGCGCCGCCAGCAGAGGTTGCGCATCGCCATACGAAATCGGAAGGACGGGAATCTTCGTCAACGCGGGATTGTCCTTGATCGGAAGACGCTTTGCATCGTGCGTTGCGCCAACTCCGGGAGTGAGCGGGTCGCCTGATTGAGTCGACGCGAAATCCATTACACTGCCGCGTTGAACGCCGTCCGCTGGACGCATCGGCCCTTTCGGGAACACGTCGCCGTCGAAATAGCCGTCTTCGTGCGGATCGGAGTAAATCAGGCAGCCGACGGCGCCGTGTTCGGCCGCAACCTTCGGCTTGATTCCGCGCCACGAGCCGCCGTAACGCGTAATGACGACGGCGCCCTTCACCGAAACTCCCAAACGATCGAGCTCCTCGTAATCCGCCGGGAGACCATAGTTCGCGAAGACGAGCGGCCCGGTGACGTCGCCATCGATCGAATACGCGTTGTACGTCGGCAATTGTTCGCTCTGCTGATTCGACGTCGGATCTTCAGGCACCGCCGGTTCCTTCAGCTTCGCTACGAACTTCGTGGGCGCCACCATTTCGAGGACGCGCTCCTTCGGCGTCGGGAACAGCACCTCAAAATTCTCGATGTGCGCGTCCCATCCCCACTGCTTGTATTGCGCCAGAATCCACTCGGCATTCTCTTTATCGTAAGCTGTGCCGACGTTGTGTGGATGGGCGGACAAGCGCTGCATGTAATCGCGCTGATTCTGAGGGCTTGGAATCGCCTTGAATTTCGTTTCCCACTGGCGCTCCGTGGCTGAATTGTCGCGCGTGAAACCCTGCAAAGGCTCGTCGTCAGCCGCGGCCGGAATTAAGACGCTGCACACGGAAAGAAGTGTAAGAACAACAAGACGTCGCATATCGCCCCCTTTGTTTTGCGGCTGCTCGCGAATTCGAGAAATAGACTCGCTCGAAGTCAGGAAGGTTACAGCAAACATGCCGCGAAGCCAAGAATCGAGGGCGGGATTGAAACTCGCGATTCGGCGCGCTGTCGTTGTTTCCTTTCGCCGGTTTCGCTAGAATGCGCTCCATGTCAACCGATTCCTTCTACGTGAGGGCGCACGCCGGTTCCAAGGAGGGCGTGCACATCCTGATACCGAAAGGTGCGATTTCCTTTCAGAGTGGCCCTGCATTTCGCGAAGCCATCGAGGCCGCGAACGCGCCGCGCCTGATCATCGACTTCACGGAAGTTCCGTCGATTGATTCGGTGGCGGTGGGTGTACTCGTCCGCGCGTTTGTTTCCTGCCACAAGTCTGGCCGGCGGCTCGCCCTAGTTGGGCTCGCTCACCGCGTCAGAAATGTGCTTCAGCTCACTGGCATCGATCCCCTGTTTGAGATCTACCCCACGGTGGCCGACGCCGAGACCGCTTTAGGCTGATCTGACACGAAGCAGGTCTCGGAATGTATCTCCAATGCCATATTTTTCATCGAACTGACGAACTTGCACGCGCGTATTAGTGCGTCTGGCGGATGTCTCGTCACGACACCCTGAATCGTTTTGTCGGAACGTGCTCAACTTCATAGGAGGAACTCAATGGCTACTGGAACTGTAATGGAGAGAGAACCGGAACTTTCTCGCGAGCGTCTGGCGGAGCTTCTGAACGAAGACCTTTCCCGCGAATACCAGGCTATCATCGGCTACGTGGTGTATTCCCAGGTCCTTAAGGGAGCGGCATACATGAATATTGCCGATCAACTGCAACTTCATGCCAAACAGGAGCTCGAGCACGCCCTCATAATCTCGCGACAGATTGATTACCTCGGCAAAATGCCTACCGTTACACCGAAGATGGTTAAAACGTCCGACGATCCGAAAGATATGCTCCGATTCGATCTCGAAAACGAGAACGAAACGATCCGGAACTACCGCGACCGAGTTCGCCAATGCGAGCGCCTCGGCGAGTACGCGATGGCCGAACAGATTCGCCAAATCCTGGTCAACGAACAGGACCATCAGATCGATCTCGCCACAGCGCTCGGCGAAGAAGTGCCGGACCTCACCGCCTCAGTCAACAAGAACCGCAAGAAAAAGTGATCGGCGCTGCCGCGTTGTTTTTTGGGGGGAACCATGAGCAAAATCGCGCTCCCGGAGCGGCCCGCGACTCCTCAGACTAACGCCTCGGTTTGCTAGCGCTATGCGGGAATAACCTGGGCACAATTCAGAGCGGGACCGCCGCCCGATGAGGGCGTGAATTCCCATTGACACGAAGATTGCAACGCTGTATAGGTAGGACCTCTATGCATCGCCTGTCTAGGCGTGGCGCATGAACGAAGATCGTTCCGAATTCCTCAAGGGCACGCTCGATATGCTCATCCTCAAGATCGTCGCCCTCGGTCCGATCCACGGCTACGCGATCTCGCAGAGAATTAAGCAAATTTCCAAGGATTTCTTCCATATACAGCAGGGATCGCTCTATCCGGCCCTTCATCGTCTTGAAGACCGTGGCTGGCTGAAGGCCGACTGGAAGGAAACAGACACGGGGCGCGAAGCAAAATTCTATTCGCTAACGGCCAAAGGCCGGAAGCAACTCGAATCGGAAATGCGCACCTGGGGAAGGCTCGCGGACGCGGTCGCGCTGATTCTGCGGACCGCGGGATAGCTTCCCGCCGAAGGAGTAGGCCTATGAAATGGCTGCGTCGCCTGTTTCACAAATCTCAAGCCGATCGGCAGCTCGATTCCGAGCTTCGCTTCCATCTCGACGAACAAGTTTCCGAATACATCGCGGCCGGAACACCGCCGGATGAAGCGCGACGCCACGCGCGCCTCGAATTCGGCGGCCTCGACCAGGTGAAAGAGGAGTGGCACGACGTGGGCCACGCCAGGCTTGTCGAAACGTTTCTACAGGATTTGCGCTACGGACTGCGCATGCTGCGCAAGAGTCCGGGGTTCACGATTGTTGCGGTTCTTACGCTCGCTCTCGGTATTGGCGTCAACACGGCAATCTTTTCGATTGTGGATGTGGTGCTGTTGCAGCCCCTTCCCTATCCGGATTCCGATCAACTCGTCGTGCTTTCGAGCAGCAACATATCTCAGGGCGTCAAAGGTCTGGGCGTTTCGTTTCCAAAACTCGAGCGAGTCGCGGAGCGGAGCCACACAATCGAGGCGGTCGGCGCATACTTTCCCATCAATTCCAGTTTAACCACTCGCGGCGCCCCGGAACAGATTCCCGCAGCACTCACCACGGGCGCCTTCTTCAAGGCGCTGCGAGTTACGCCTTCCACCGGGCGTGACTTCCTCCCGGAGGAAGACCGCGAGGGCGGCGCGAACGTCGCTATCATCAGTGACGGCTTCTGGCACAGCCACTTCGGTGGCGACCCCGGCATGATTGGCAAAGCCATCCCCGTCGATGGAGCGCCCGTGACCATCGTGGGAATTCTTCCGCCGACTTTCAAATTCCCGTTTCAGCAGCCCGAACCCGACGTCTGGTTTCCACGAGCTTTCGACGTCCCCACCCTTGGGCCGACCCGCGTGCATTCCGGCGCGGGCTATCTGACCGTGTATGCGCGGATGAAGCAGGGGGTGAACGCGACGCGGGAACAAGCCGAAATGAACGCGTTGAATCAGGGCTATGCAAAGGATTTTCCCGGTTTTGTCGATTCCGCGAACTACTTATTGGACGTGACCCCACTCAAGGAAGGTCTCGCGGGACCACTGAGGGCTTCTCTGCTCGTTCTGCTGGCCGCAGTAGGGCTGGTCCTCCTAATCGGATGCACCAACGTCGCCAGCTTGCTTTTGGCTCGTGCGACCGCCCGCGAGCGCGAAATTGCGGTCCGGAGGGCGCTCGGCGCCTCCCGCTCGCGACTCGTTCGACAGCTTCTCACCGAAAGCTTTGTGCTCTCTTGCCTTGGTGGAGCTATCGGAATAGCGCTCGCCGCCGCGAGCCTGCGCTTCCTCCGCCTGCTACCGGCCGGAGTTCTCCCGCGCGTGGAAGAAATTCAGGTGAACGCGAGCGTTCTTTGTTTCTCGGTGTTTCTCTGCGTCCTCACGACGATCGCATTCGGCCTGGTGCCATCGTTGCAGGAATCGCGTGGGGACTTGCACGCGATTCTGAAGGAAGGCGGCCGCGGATCAAGCGAAGGCCGCAAAGGCGGACGCTTGCGTTCCGTGCTGGTTGTCGCGGAGGTGACGGTTGCGGCCGTGCTGGCCACCGGTGCCGGACTCTTGATCAAGAGCTTCGCGAATCTCGTTAACGTGAATCCGGGTTTCGATTCGCGCGGCGTGATGACTTTTGCGATGGGACTTCCGCCAACTCGTTATCCGCAAGTGGCGCAGCAGTCGGAGCTTTATCGACGGCTGGTCGAAAGTGTCGAGGCTTTGCCGGCCGTCCAATCAGCCGCCGTCGTTAGCCATCTGCCCTTAACCGGTGCCATCCGCTTCGTTTACTTTTGCCCCGAGGAAGTGGTCTGCCAGGGCATCGGCAAGGACCCTCTCGTTTCTATTCAGCAGATTACTCCCGACTACTTCAAGACGATGCGCATTCCGCTCCTTCGCGGCCGCGTCTTCGATGAACGCGATATTGCTGGAGCGAATCCCGTAGTGATCATCAACCAATTCACTGCCGAACACTATTTCCCGAATCAGAACCCGATCGGCAGGCACTTGCTCCAATCGCGGGAGAGAGTCCAACTGGAAATCGTGGGCGTAATTGGCAACGTAAAGTTCGCGGGCCTCAACACACCTGTTCTCGATGAGATGTACTTGCCGCAGGCTCAATCACCGTTTGCCGTGATGACGCTCGTGGTCCGTTCGGATTCGAATCCGCAGCCACTGGTCGCGGCGATACGGCAAAAGGTATTGGAGCTCGATCGGGACCTGCCGTTTTCAAACGTTAGTAGCCTCACGGAAATAGTCTCCACATCAGTTGCCCAGCCTCGACTGACGGCTGAGTTCGTCGGCGTGTTCGCGGCTTTGGCACTTTCACTCACGGCGGTAGGAATCTATGGAGTTCTGGCCTACTTCGTGACGCAGCGAACTCACGAGATCGGCATCCGGATGGCCCTCGGAGCACGGCACGCCGACGTCCTGAAACTGGTCCTCGCGCAGGGAATGCGCCTCGTGCTCATCGGCCTGGCTGTCGGATTCATTGCATCGCTGGGAGTGATGCGGCTTCTCACTACTCTTCTGGTTGGAACCACCGCCTCGGATCCATTTACGTTCGCTTGCGTCTCCGTCCTTTTGTTCCTCGTGGCGTTGGTGGCTTGCTACGTGCCGGCTTGGAGAGCGATGCGCGTGGATCCCCTGGTTGGGCTGCGCTACGAATAGGAGAGTACAAATGAATTGGCTCCGGCGGCTGTTCCAAAAAACCCACGCGGAACAGCAGCTCGATTCCGAACTTCGTTTCCATCTCGACGAGCAAATGACCGAATACATCGCGGCGGGAATGACACCGGACGAGGCGCGACGCCGCGCACGTCTCGAATTCGGCGGGGTCGACCAAGTCAAGGAAGAGTGCCACGACGTGGGGCGTGGCCGCGCAGTCGAAACCTTCCTACAGGACGTGCGCTACGGTTTTCGAATGCTGCAGAAGAATCCGGGTTTTACGACCATCGCGGTCCTCACCCTGGCCCTTGGAATCGGCGCCAACACCGGCATCTTCAGCCTCGTGAACGGAGTCCTCCTCCGGTCCCTGTCCTTCTCACAGCCCGAAAGCCTCGTCGCGGTGAACGGCACCTATCCGAAAGGTGCATTCGTGGCGATGCGCGAGCAAATCCACACGATGGACGTTAGCGCCTACTACCAGGGCTACGAACTGAATCTGACCGGCGTCGGCGACCCCGTGCGGCTCAACGGAACAGTCATCTCGGCCGAACTCTTTTCGGTATTAGGCGCGCCGGCACAAATTGGCCGAACTCTTCGTTCCGGCGAGGATCTCGCGGGCAAAAACAGCTTCGTTATCCTGAGCCACGCCCTGTGGCAAGAGAAGTTCGGCGGCGACCTAAGTATCGTGGGACACTGGATCGACCTCGGGGGCGTGCAACGCGAAGTTATCGGCGTGATGCCGACGGACTTTCGCTTCCCTTCCGCGCAAACGGATGTCTGGATTCCTCTCGATATCGACTCCCGCAACGAGATCCACTATTGGGCGGACGACTTCATGCCCATCATCGGCAAACTGCGCCCAGGTTCGACCATTGAGCAAGCCAGCGCCGAACTTCGCCTTTTTCAGTCGCGCGTTTCAAGAATGTTTCCATGGCCCATGCCTGCCACTTGGAACCCTGCCGTTGCAGCGCTTCCGCTTCAGAGCGCGATCGTCGGCGACTTCCAATCACGCCTCCTGATTCTGCTGGGCGCCGTCGCTCTGGTCTTGCTGATTGCCTGCGCGAACGTGGCGAACCTGACGCTTTCTCGTGCCGCAACGCGTGAGAAGGAGATTTCGCTTCGCGCTGCGCTTGGAGCGAGCCGCTCGCGGATCGTGCGCCAGCTAATCACAGAGAGCACCGTTCTGGCATTCATCGGCGGAACGCTGGGATTGATCCTGGCTTGGAGCGGCCTGTCGTTCATCAAGTCCAGCCTCCCCGCCGACACGCCCCGGTTGGCTGAGGTTGGCATCGATTGGCACGTCCTGATCTTCACGGCTGCGCTCGCAATCCTCACGGGACTTGCGTCCGGCCTGGCGCCGGCTTTGCAGAGTTCGCGGACCACTCCAACGGAGTCACTCAAGGCCGGCGGCCGTGGGTCGTCGGCGTCCGTGAGCCGACTGCGGAAAGCGCTCGTTCTCGGCGAGTTGGGTCTTGCCGTTCTGCTGGTCAGCGCGGCGGGCTTGCTGATTCGGAGCCTGTGGGCGCTTTCGCACATGAACCCCGGGTTTCGCTCCGACCACGTAGTAACCGCCCGCATCACGCCTAACGAATCCTTTTGCAGTGACACGGGAAGATGCGATTCGTTCTACCGAAGCCTGGTCGATCGAGTACGCGGCCTGCCGGGCGTGAGCGACGCCGCCGTGGTGAATACGCTTCCGCTCGGGGGACGCGTGAGCAAGCGTGCCGTTGATTTCGAAGGCTATATTCCGTCTGCCGGAGAACCCGATCCGCTGGTTTGGGAAAATTTCGTCTCTCCCGACTATTTCCGCCTCATGGGAATCACGCTTCTTCGCGGCAGAGGATTTTCAAACGCTGATAGCGCGGGGACTCCTCTTGTGGCGATCGTCAGTGCCCGGACCGCTCGACGTTTTTGGCCTAACGCAGATGCAGTCGGCAAGCACATGCAAGCAGACGGAGACAAGAATTCGTACACGATCGTCGGCGTCGTGCCGGACGTGCGAGCCTATGATCTTCAGCACGAAGTGCCCACGTGGATCAATGGCACCGTTTACGTACCCTATGGCCCGAAGGCCACGATTTCAGACGGAACCATGCCCGCTGAAATGACGCTGGTCGTTCGCACGTCGAACGACGAGTCGCAGATCGGAAAGTCAATCCACGACATCGCCTTCGATTTGAATCCCGAGGCGCCGGTGAGTGAACTCAAGACGATGCCGGGCCTCGTGTCGGATGCGATGTCGACGCCGCGGTCCGCTACGTTTTTGTTCGCGACGTTCGCGGGACTTGCCTTCGTCCTCGGCGTCGTAGGCATCTACGGCGTCATCTCGTTTTTCGTGGGCCAGCGAACGAGGGAAATCGGCATTCGCATGGCGCTGGGAGCGCAACGCCGCGACGTCCTGAAAATGGTGGTGAAAGAGGGACTGTCACTGACCCTCAGCGGCGTCGTTATCGGACTCGTAGCCGCCCTCGCTCTGACGCGCCTTCTCGGCAGCCTGCTCTACGGCGTTAGTGCCACGGACCCACTGGCCCTCGGAAGCGTGGCAATTCTGTTTGCGGTGGTTGCCCTTGCCGCATGCTATATACCGGCGCGCCGAGCAGTGCGCGTGGACCCTGCAATGGCGCTTCGCGAAGAATAGGGTCGATGACGCACTAACCCCACATCTGTTTTCTATTGCTTTCCCATAGGACAGTATGCGATCCTCTGCGACACTGCGCTATGGGGAACCAATAGGAGAGCTGATGGGCGAGAAGAAGGATGTTTGGCAGGGAACCTTGGCGCTGATGGTCCTAAAGACGCTCGAGGCCATGGGACCGCTGCACGGTTACGGCATCGCCCGACGCATCGAGCAGACCAGCGGCGATTTGCTCGCCGTGAATTACGGCACGCTCTACCCTGCCTTGCTCAAGCTCGAACAGGAAGGCTACGCCTCCTCAGAATGGGGCTTCTCCGACAACAATCGCAAAGCCAAGTATTACAAGCTCACGCGCGCCGGCCGCAA
>Ga0073928_10001623_pt1 | contig 42180 bp, 41 predicted proteins | sample PaiPotPPA55metaG_FD_76969 | JGI IMG/M metagenome (GOLD analysis project Ga0073928, IMG submission 76969) | Iron sulfur acid spring bacterial and archeal communities from Banff, Canada, to study Microbial Dark Matter (Phase II) - Paint Pots PPA... ...
CCAGAATATGAGCGCGTCCATGGCAATCAACGCCAGCTCCGTGTATCCCGCTAGGTCACGCAGCACGATGCAGGGCGCGAGGAATGGCCGGTGAACTCCCTCGGCTCGATCATGAGTGGCACTGCCCCAAGTGCGCGAGTAAATCCCCACGGGCGGCGTGATCTGCTTGCTCGCGACACCGATGCGGCCATGAAACTCGGGGTGCCGCAGGCGTGTTTGTGGTTCATCGGACATACAAGCTCTCCTACCCTCCAAATTGTCAGCTAGCCGCACCGTGCGAGCCCCGAAGATTCAAATTAGAACTTCTTGCGAACCATGATACCGAAGGTTCTTGGCGCACTCGTCGTTACGAACCGCTGCGCGCCCGGGGCAAAGGCGCCTGAATAATTCCCAGGTCCGCCCGGGAAAAGGTAAACCCCCAGCTGCGGGATTGTATTTGTCAAATTGTTCACGAACGGTGTGTATTCCCAATCGTCATGAACGGCCGAGAATCGCAGGTTGAGCTCGCCGTATCCCGGGAGCAGGTAGGCGGGATTGAGGGGCGTGTTGGTGCTGTTCATATTGCGAGCGCCAACGTAGGCGTAGTCGAGACGTGCAGTTGTTTGCCATTCCGGTCGCGGGGTTACCCGGTATGCAACCCCAGCCGTCACTTGAGTTTTCGGGGTAGCCTCTAGCGGGGCGCCCAGAACACCGCTCGACCCGGCAGGGACGGAAACGATCTTGCCATCGGCATATTGACCGCTCAGGGCCACCTGCAAATGATCGGTTACTTGCGCGCGCAACTCGCCGTCAAGCCCGTTTATTCGAGCGGCACCGGCATTACCGACGAATGTCCCGCCACAGCCAAGGTTGAGCTCAGCTAAGACGATCGTGCTCTGAATATTAGTCCAGTCAACCCGGAACGCTGTTAGATTGGCAATGATCCGACCGCCGGCCATTGCACTTTTGATCCCGACTTCATAATCCTTGACTGAATCTGACTTGAATTGTGTAACTGCCGCAGGATCAGACACCCCGAATTTCTGCAGTGCCGCTTCGCAACTTGGTGTCGTAAGGGTTTGGGTCGGGTTATAGCCGCCGATACGAAATCCCTCGGAGTAGGCAGCGTATAAATTAACCTCGTCTGAAGGCGCGTACGTGACTGTCGCTCGCTTCGTTGTCTTTTTTTGCGATGCCGGCTCCTGGACCGAGGTGTAGCCATTAGGAGGCGCACTTGCGAATACGTCGCTGAAGTCAGTACGTGTCGCCTCTAGATTCTGCGACGAATCGCGTGCCCCTACAGAAACTGCGACCTGCGGAGTGATATGGAAGGTCAGGTCAGCAAAAGCGGCCTTGTTCGTGTAGGTTGCAGTATATAGATTGTCCCAGACCGTTGGTGTCCCGCTCGGCGGAGCCTTTAGCGGAGCCTGCGCCTCCGTGAGCCAAGCGGCGCCCACGGTTGTCGAGGCGTGCACGTCGCGACTCTCACGCTGGTAGAAGACTCCTACGGTCCAGTCGAGACCCGAGCCGGTCCAGATTAGGTCCTTGACCTCGCCTTGTAGGCGCAGTTCCTGGCTGACAATACGAGTGTCGGGGTTGAACGTGACCGCTGAGGGCGTTGGAGCCGGAACGACGCCGTTACCGCCGAGCGCGCCGTACGTGACGCCCGTGAAGTCGAACGAGTTGCTATAGCGTCTATCGAGCCAGCCACTGATCGAATGTAGCACTGCCCAGCCAAAATCGTAGCTCGCCTCCAGTGAGGCCAGCGAGTAGTTGGTGGACTCGGGCTGCAACTGGAACTGATTTGCTGTCCGGGGGCTCGTCGAAGTCGACAAGGCGGGCTCGTAGTTTGAAAGTGAATCTGTCTGCTTTGAGTCAAACATGAAAGCCAATGTCGCGTCGAATCGGTCGTCAGGTTTAAAACGAAGAGCGGCCCTTCCACCGCCAGCCTCGCTCTTGTTGGCGTCCTTGAGCAACTGTGCTGTCCCAAATGCGTTCGCCGCAAGTGTTAGCCCGTTCGGGCCGTACTGGTCGTTCGGGTTGCCGGTCAGCAGATGGATGTTTATATAGCCCGGGTCCTGACTTGCATGGAACGAGAAACGAAACGCCAGTACATCGGACAGGGGCATATTCATCACCGTAGCGACATTCCAACCGTTTCCTCCCGCGCCCCCGCCGTTGTCAAGAGCGGATACGCCGCCGACTACAGCACCAGAGAATTGCGTGAAATCAGGCGGGTTGGGGACAACTTTGACGAGACCGCCCATCGCCGCAGCGCCATACAGCGTGCCCTGCGGGCCTTTCAAGACCTCGATGCGCTGTATATCAACAAGCTCCGGGTCAAAGCTATAGGCCGGCATCTCACCGTATACGAAACCTGTTGTGGCTGTTCCGATGTTTGTCTCTTGGTCGAGTAGACGAGAGTTGGCGATACCGCGGATGACGATGTCTGGACCCGAGCGATCGCCTCCCTCAGAGCCTGCACCGTTATAAATCATACCGGGAACATATTTCGCATAGTCGCTCAAGCCTGTAAATCCATGCTCTTCGATCGCAGCTTGGTTGAAGACCGTGATCGTCATCGGAACGTCCTTAGCGTTCTCCTCACGCTTCTGGGCCGTCACGATCACCTCTGTCAACTGCGGTGACTGCTCGGCTGCGGCGCCGGGCGCCCCGGGAGATGTCTGCGCCATCGCCGACGCGTACGCGATTACCGCCGCTGTTGCGAAGATCGATAGCGCGCAGGCGAGAGAGCCCCGCACCGGTGCACAGCGACTCTTCTTCGAAGATGTGTTCATTTTCTCTATCCCCTTAATTGGTAGTGTCTGTGTTAGATATCGCGACCCGCTTTTGAACCCTGCAATTGGAGCCTCTCCTCGCTGTAACAGCATTAGCGAAGTGTAACGTTACATGTCGCTGGAAATTCTTCGCTCGTCAATACTCGCGACGTAACCGTTCTCCCTAGCCCCATCCGAATGTAACGTTACATGTTGCCGGAAACTTTTCGCTTGCCCAATACTCCACGACGTAACCGTTGTCCTCGCTATAGGCTCCATTACAGCAAAAGCGAGAGTGTAACGTTACATCGCGCGGGCAAGAAACTTGTTGCCTATTCACCACAACGAAAACATCCGGGGAAATATCTCTGTTTCTACCAATGCGATAGTTTGATCCTAGCGCGGGAATATATCCACGTCAACTTCCCGCGTCCCGCGACCGTTTATCGCGAATCTGCTAAGCCTGCAGGTGATGCTGCACGAGCTGAAAGTATACCGCCGCACGGCAGGATTATCTTTCAATGGTTGCGGCCAGGACACGCACTCTGCGCACCGGTAAAAGCAGCGTTCGGAAGAACCAAGCACTATGATCCCCCGCTCACAGCGTGAACTCACCCACTCACCCAGCCGCTGAGACTTTCTCCAAATCGCGGTGCCGCGCGCTCTCGCATCCCTGCTCGCAGACATCGCTAGGCACAACGCAGCTCGCGGCATGCGCCTCACGCAAGTCGCGGTACGAGGTCTGCAATTTACTAGAAATCAAACGTCCGCGTTATCCCAGCACAACATCGCGACGCGATGCGATGCGGTTACGTCGATCCAAAATAGGGGTTGCGTGCGTCAATGCCACACGAGCGTTTCCCCCCAGATTAATGCGACAGTCGATCAGAAGCTTCACAACACGTCGTTCGAGCGTGTCTAAGCGTCTGGGACGCGGGTCACGATGATCGTGAATGTCTGTTCGAACGACTCGTCTGGACTCAAGATTATGGGTTGCATGTCGACTGAGCGGAGTCTGCACCGATTGAACGAGTTGGTGGCATGGTTGATCGGCTCAAAGCAAAAGAAATCCTCGCCAGTAGGCGCCCAGATCACCACGTGCTCGAGTAGGGGTCGAGTGACTAGGCGCACCTGAATGCGCTCAGCCGGCCACTCGATCTGCGCCTGTCCGTTCCAACCGCAATACTCTACGGCGATCGGGAGTTCCGCACCGACAACGCCACGCTCAAATTCGGTCATCCGCACGTTGGGCCCGGAATGGGTCGGCATCAGTTCCTCATCCCAGTTCCATTGCATAGGCAGGTAGGCTTGCAGTGTGGCATTGCGCCGATGCGCAAAGAATGGATGCAGCCCCACTCCCATCGGAATGCGGCGGCGTTCCAGATTGCGAATGGTCAGCTTTACATCCAATCGATCTTCGGCGAGCTCAATTGATTGGGTGCAGTGGTACTGAATCGGTGCTGACGACGTCGGCAGAATATCGAGCACGGCGCGGTGCCGCTCGAGCGCCGTCAGAGCCCAAGGCCGAGAGAACCCGTCGCCATGCGAGGAATGACGTTCGGGCAAGGCGTTGAGCGGGTAGCGAATCGAGTGACCGTCGAATTCGAATCGCCCCTCCCTTAATCGGCCTGCGTAGGGGATCATCGGAAAGCAGGACGCACTCAAAGACGGCGGTGCGGGCAGTTGATTCTCGCTTGCAGGGCGCAAGATGTCGAACTTCTTAGCCCCAATCTTCAAATCAAAACGCGTGAGCGCCGCGCCCCATTCGGGTGCGATGCCAACGCTCAGGCGGCCTTTCCTCAATACAATACGACTAACTGGCACGGACTTCGCTCGAATATTTTTGAAACTGGCAAGCGTCTCTGCCAGGAACAACTCCAGATCCAGATGTTCGCGAACAAGCGCATTTCCCCAACACGATTGCATGCATGGTGTGGCTCGCAGAGCACCCATACTGAAGTGAGAGTGATGGCGCACATGGATGCGATGTTGGAACGTCCGCGTCAGCCCCAGCCGATCGCGGACGTTGACCAGTGGTCAAGGGGCTCGGCGGGCAGCGTCTGCGTCGCAAGCCGAAATGTACCGTAGCGCCCCCGCAAGAACGCGAGCGGCTCGACGCACGCGTCGTGAGAGAAGTGCTCAACCTGGCCCACAAGCAGCAGATGGTCGCCGACAGGATGTTGCGCACTCAGGTGGCACAAGAACGACGCCGCCGCCCCTTCGAGCACCAGGTGGCCCGATGTGGTAATGCGCGAGCGCACGTCCTCCCACGAGCACTCCGAAGGCCGCGCAAAAAGATTGGACAGTCCATGCTGGTCTGCGCGTAGCACATTAATCGCGAAAGCGCCGCTGTCAATAAAGGCACGTAAATGCCGCGCCGCCGTGTGCAAGGCGACTGAGACCAGCGGCGGCGATAGCGATAAGGACACGAATGAATTGACCGTAACGCCCACAGCGCTACCGTCCCTGCGAACGCACGTAACGACAGTTACTCCGGTGGGATAGGTGCCGAACGCGTTTCGAAGCTCCCGAGATTCCATGGTGCTCTTTGGATGCCCGCTACTCACTGGCGACCGCCGCGTCAGCTAGCCGCATGCGGGAGCGCAGGGTTTTCATACGATTCCATGAAATCGTCGACCAGGCGGCGCGAGGTGCTCCAGTCGAAAGCGCGAAACGCATGATTGCGCGTCACCATGGCCGCTCCGGCGTAGAACATCTCGTATTGAACGTGGCGCGACGCGAACTCGGAACCCAGAGCGTCCCAGGCCAGCTTCATGAGCTTGATCCGTTCCACGGGACTCGCAACCGAAGACCGTTGCACGCGGGTGACCAGCGAGTAAGTCGCTTCATTGGTCAAATCCGCGGCGGAGGACGGCAGCATGATAAGGCCGCCGCCTGCGAGTTCGCGAATTGTGCGGATGAACTCCGGATACATCTGTTGCGTGAGCACCTGCGCGGAGTAGAGCATGCTCGCATTTGGCACCCAGTACCTACCGTAATGGCCGCCCGCGGTCTCCATGCCGACCACGAAACTCTCGACCAGGGTCGTCTGCGCCGCCAGCTGGCCCAAGGTCTCGCGCACCGGAGCGAACTGGATGATGCCGTTGGTTTCTGCGAGTTTTCTGGCGAGTCCGACGAGAAATCGCAGCTTCACCATCAGCCGAATTTGGCATTGGTAGTTCTGATAGACGTGTGTCGGGGTCGCGTACCATTGGTCCGCGGACATTTTGACGCTACCGTGCACGAACACGCGTTCCCAAGGTACTTTCACTTCGTCGAAGTAGACGACGCAGTCATTCTCGTCGAAGCGACTCGCGAGTGGCTGATCGAACTGCGATTGGGCCGCAGCCTCGTACGAGCGCCGGGACAGCAGCTTCAAGCCGGGCGCGTTCAAAGGCACCATTGCAGTAAAGGCGTATTTCTCCTCGCCTGGACGCAACGGCTGGATCGACGCGACCATCAGCTCATTGGCGAGCGGGGTGGCTGTAGCTAGCATCTTCGCGCCGCGCAGCGTGATGCCTGTGTTGTCCTCGTCGCAGATGCCGCAGGGTAGAAATTCGTCCGCCTGTTCGGAAGCATTCTTGGAGCGGTCGGCCTGCGGACTCACGATCGCGTAAGTGAGGTACAAGTCGGCGTCGCGGGCATATTCGTAATACTCGCGCACGGCCGCCGCTCGCTGCTGGTCGTAGGCTTCGAACTGATCCAGTCCCATGTACAGGCCGCTCAATGCCGAGGCAACGTGATCGGGAGAGCGGCCCAGCATGCCGCAGCTCAGCTCCGCCCAAGAAACCAGCGCCTTGCGACGTTCGACGAGTTCGGCATGCGAGGTGGGCAGCTGCCACATGCGGTTCACTCGCGCGCCCGTGCGTGGCGAGACGAAGGTCATGTGCTCCAATTTCTCCGAACTGGCCTGAAAGTCATAGAGATACGCGGCACTGCGAACCGCATTACGGAATGCCGGGTGCTCGGTGTGATCGTCTACGAGTGCGCCGTCCAGGTAAATCTGGCGGCCATCGCGCAGGGACGATAGATGCATCGCACCGTTCTTCACCGTCACCACATTCTCCTCAAGATGCCTTCCTGCCGAATAGAGTCCCGTACTTTATTTGAAACTCGGCAAGAGCGACGGCGCGGTCGCCGTCATCCACAAGTTGTGGAAACACCTCCCGTAGCGTCTGGAACTGGCCCCCCGTCAAACTCGCGAACAGTGTGTCGTTTAGCTGTCGTTGCAGCGGCGCGATCTCGTTAAATCGGCGTTCGCACAATGCCGCCAGAGTCAGCCTCACGCGGCGCGCATCCGACGGATCGCGGTTGCGCACCACCAGCCCGGCGCGACAAAGTTTGCCCGCCTCCGTGGTGACAAACGCGCCCGAACAGTGCAGTCGCTCTGCGGCCTCGTTCACTGTCAGGCCGCCACTGGCTGTACTTTCACGTAGGTGGCTCAGGATTTCGTATTGGGGGGCGGATACGCCGACCGCCTGGGCCAGATGGCTTCGAATTCCCTCCAGGCGGCGGGCAAATACCATGAACGAGTGCAGAAAGACACGAAAGTCCAGATCGATGCCGTCAGTGAGCAGCTCCGGGCGCCCGACAGTCAGAGGTCTACGCTCCGCCATGAGGTCTCCTACTCGATAACAAGCTAATTGTCATAGAACGGGCACAATGTTCGCAGTGTCGTTTAGATCGCCGGCGTCTTTCGTGACTTCGGTCTCCTGGGTCGGCGCATCTTGGACGCCAGAGAGATCAGCGTTTTCAAGCGCGCTTTGGAATGCGCTGCGGCAGCAAAAGGCGCATTGGTCTCGGCCGCCCAACTGGGAGACAGTCCCATCCCAATCATCACGCGGGTCGCTTCAACAATCAGCAAAAATCTTTGCAACATTGTTAGTTCCCCTCTGATAATTTGCCGCGGCTTTCGTCGTAATAATGTATCTCGTAAATCAGGCATCCTTGCCTCGAGCTGAATGGTCCGTGGTAGGTGCCTGGTGGGCGGCAGGCGTAAGTCGGGTACGCGAATGATTCACCACCCAGGCCCCGCGTATCGCTGCCGACGGACAGATCTCCGGAAAGCAGGAAGACTTCTTCCCAATGGTCGTGCACGAACGGCGAGGTGGTAAATCCACCGGGAGCGAAGCGCAGCAGACGGGTACGGCTGCCCATCTTGCGGATCTCGTCTATGTCGCTGGCGAGGATCTTCTGCTGGATCGTCGCCGGGTACCCTTTCGGCGTCTCCCACCCCTTCATCATATCGAGGCGCTGGAACTCAATGTGAGGTTTATTCATCGGCATGGGGTCGCTCCGCTCTTACTGTGCGACAGGCAATGAGGTCACACGGTACTCATGATGGATTTTGCGCCCGAGCATCGGATCTTCGAGTTCGAAAGCGAAATGCGACGAGGGGCGGACGCCACCTATCGCGGCCAGAGTTCCGCAGAACATCAGGGTGTGGTCCGGAAGAGTGGCTCCACGTGCGTAACGCGTAATCAACTCGGACGGCTCGAGCATGCTACTGACGCTTCCTGCCTGATAGAGGGTCCGCCCGCGATCGATATAGGCGCGCAGAATGAGGCTGTCCCAGTGCCCTACGACCTCAGCAAACGCCCACCACTGTGCGGCGACCGGCTTGTCGCACATCTGCTTAGAGACACCGACGTCATAAGTCTCGACGTTGCGGTCAGTGTGGTCAGAGCCCACTCCCAGCCACAGCTGTCCTGCATGCTGCAGCAGCACGAATTCGACTTCACCGCTCGAGTGTTCACCCAGTACTTCGATGCAATCGGCCGTGGTCACGCGAGCCGCTGAGGTTCGATAGAACACGGGAACCGACGCTGGCCGCTTCACGCCGAGGGCGGCGAGTTCCTTGATATGAATCTCAACGGCAGCGCGATCGCGCCCAGTCCAGCCGGCGATGACGGCATGACGCAACGTCACGGACGTTCTCTGAGTCGTGTCAATTTGGCTCAGATTCAGCGCGATCGTGTACTGGCTCACTCCGATACCCCCTGGAAGTCTGAGCAGCGCGCTCGCGGGAATACGCGGGGCTTCGCGCCACATTTGGCCATGTGAGTTAGCTTAGTTACTTAGCTTCTTTGTGTCAACTGGCTCGCGGAAATGGACAGTGCACGTTAATCTCGCCGATGTTGGTTGTGCTGGCGACGAACGGAGATTCTCTGTGCAAACCCCTTCACCTCAAACACTGGAGCAACTGGCGACCGATCTGGCTAAGCGGCGGGTAACAAGTCGCGAGTTGGTCGAAATCTGCCTCGCGCGCATTGCGGCGCCGGGTGGTGAGGGCGGGCGCGTCTTCCTGAAGGTCGGGGCGAGTGCAGCCCGCGCGGCCGCCGACTTCATTGACACGATGCGCGGCTACGGCGCCGGCGCCGGCCCCTATGCGGGCATTCCCATTTCTGTGAAAGATTTATTCGACGTGGCGGGAGAAGTCACCACGGCGGGTTCGCTGGTATTGCGCGGCGCAGCGCCTGCGCTGCAAGACGCCGTCGCCGTGGCGCGACTGCGAGCAGCCGGTTTCATCGTGATCGGACGAACAAACATGACCGAGTTTGCATTCTCTGGGCTCGGTGTGAACCCGCATTTCGACACTCCGCGCAACCCGTGGGGGCGCCCCTCGAATCGGATTCCCGGAGGGTCGTCCTCCGGGGCAGCCGTTTCGGTGACAGATGGGATGGCCTTCGCGGGCTTGGGCACCGACACCGGAGGCTCGTGCCGGATCCCTGCAGCGATGTGCGGAATCGTCGGTTTCAAGCCCACCGCTCGCAGGGTGCCGGTTGTAGGCATCTACCCCCTTTCGTCCACTCTTGACTCCGTCGGAACCCTTTCAAAGTCAGTCGCCTGCTGCGCGATCCTGGATGCGGTGCTAGCGGCTGAGCCTCTTATCGCGCCGACTGCGGCATCGATCGCCGGTCTGAGATTCGCAGTGCCGCGCTCCTACGTGCTTGACGGAATGTGCGCCGAAGTATCCGCTTCGTTCGAACGGGCTCTGCACTTGCTCGCGAAGGCCGGGGCCCGCATCGAACAAATCTCGTTCGCGGAATTGAACGAGCTGCCCGTCATCAATCGCTTAGGCGGCTTCCCCGCGCCCGAAGCTTATGCACGCCATCGCGACCACCTCGTCGCAGATTCCTCCCAGTACGATCCGCGGGTCCTCGCGCGCATCCTGCGCGGCCGCGAGCAGGATGCTGCCGACTATATTGAACTGCATCAGCGGCGAACGGAGTTCATTAAACGCGTTGCGCCGGTCATGGGCGCGTACGATGCACTGCTGATGCCCACAGTGCCGATCGTTGCACCGCGGCTGGAGGAACTCGCAGCGGACGATGACTACACTCGAATCAATGCGCTGGCCCTGCGAAATTCCAGCGTCGTGAATTTCATCGATGGCTGCGCCATCTCCATACCTTGTCATGAGCCCGGTGAGCCGCCGGTTGGCCTTACACTGTTCGCTGCGGGCGGCAACGACCGGCGGCTGCTATCAATGGCCGCTGCAGCCGAAGGCTGCATTGGATGGCCTAAAGACGCGGACAATTTTGGACGTCCCGTCCTCCCTGATTGAGTCCGATGGGACATTCCGGCTGTCGTCGCCCCAAGATGCAAGTGAGTTGCATCTTTTAACGTTACACGATATCGTAAGCAAACTTGCCACGCAGTTCTACGATCACAACGGACCTTTCCACAAAATACTGTCTGCTAAGCATCGCAAATGCAGGACTCGAGCAGAAGCCATTGTCACCCTCTTTCGAACCGCGAACGCCGGCACTCACGCATCTTCCAATCATGGTTCATCCAGACTTAGTGTGGGTGACTTTTGATGATTAGTTGCTCAAAGCTTTGGCAGCAAACGGGCGATCCGTTGAACGTACTCCCTGTCGACCCGCCAATAAGCCTCCGGGCGACAGCACACAGATGTTTTTATTCAAGCGCTCCTCGAAGCCGAAGAAGACTTTGCTCTCGGGGCCGCGCTAAACGGCTGTTCGCCTGCAATTTGTACCACACCTCACCAAACTACGCCTCCGGCGCGAAAACATGATCGCTTTTACCCACACTTAGGACGGGAGAACCACAAACCATGAAGATCACCGCAGTCAAGCCGATCGTCTGCAACGCACGCATGCGCAATTGGATCTTTGTCAAACTGGAAACCGATCAACCCGGACTCGTAGGTTGGGGCGAGGCTACACTCGAGTGGCACACGCGTTCTGTGGTCGGTGCAATTGAAGACCTGGCGACACTGATCGTAGGCGAAGACCCGACGCGGATCGAGCATCTGTGGCAAATGATGTTTCGACAACATTTCTGGCACGGCAGCGGCATCGTTCGCTCGACCGCGATATCAGGCATAGACATCGCCCTGTGGGACCTTGCCGGAAAAATTCTGGGCGTTCCCTGCCATCGGCTTTGGGGCGGTAGCGTCCGAGATCACATCCGTTTGTACTGCCACTTGGGCGGTGGGCGCATGGAGGATTTCTACGAGACGGACGTCGCCAATGCCGATCGTTTTGCGGATCTAGCACGTCATGCCGTCGAGCGCGGCTATACCGCATTCAAATCGATGGCGGTGCCCCCGACCGCAGCACTCGAGGGCATCGCGCCGATTCGCGCCGCGGCAACTGTCGTGGAGCGCATGCGCGCTGCGGTAGGCGAGAATATTGACATCATGGTCGATTGTCATGCAAGACCATCGCCTGCGATGGGCATGCAGTTTGCGAAGGCCCTCGAACAGTACGGACTGTATTTTCTGGAAGAGCCCTGTTGGCCGGAGAATATCGAGGATCTGGCGCGCATCAATGCCGCAGTATCGACCCCAATTGCCACCGGCGAGCGGCTTACGCACTTGAGTCAATTTCGCGACCTGTTTGCCGCACGCGGTTGTGAGGTTTCGCAACTCGACATCACACATTGCGGCGGATTATCCGCGGCTCGCAAGATTGGCGCGCTGGCTGAAGCGCACCGCATCGCCGTTGCGCCGCACAACCCGCAGGGACCTATCAGCACAGCTGCCGCCTTCGAGTTCGGACTTGCGCAGCCCGATTTCATCATCTGCGAGACTGTGAGCGAAGACGTCGAGTGGCGCTACGACGTCGTGGTTGACTCGCATCCAGTGAACAAGGTGGGCAGAACCGTGCGTCCCGCCGCGAGCCCAGGGCTTGGAATCGAGGTAAACGAAAGCGCCATCGCGAAACATCCGTTCGAGCAAGAGCTCCTGCAGCGGGCATTTTACGCCGATGGCTCCGTGGGTGACTGGTAGTAACGGCCGCCAATCTCGCGCCGGAGGTTCAAACATGTCTCACGCACAAGGGATCGATAGTTGCGTATCAATTACGATCGCGGAACTGCTCAATCAGAACTGGTCGCGGAGCCGCTAACGTGCGCCTATTCCTCTGTGCATCTTCAGGAGAACGACTTGCCGAACGCCGGAACAAACCTTGCGCTCAATGCACTTGACTACTGGGTATTTGTGGGATTTTTGGTGGGTCTCGCCATTGTCGGCTATGTCTCCGGTCGCGGCGGGCGCGACTCTTCTGAGGACTACTTTCTCGCCGGTCGACATCTTCCATGGTACGTGGTGGGGGGTAGCTTTATTGCGGCAAACCTCAGCACCGAACAGTTCATCGGCATGGTGGGGGCGACCTACATTTTGGGCGTTTCCACGGCGCTTTGGGACTGGTTGAATGGATTCACATTCCTCTTCATGATTTTCCTCTTCGTGCCGTTTTTGTTGAAATCGCGCGTCGTCACCATTCCGGAGTTTCTCGAGAAGCGCTTCAGTCCCGCAATTCGGCGTATCTTCGCTGTGATCACCGTAATAGCCAATATCATTGTCTTTATGGCGGCAGTGTTGTACGCCGGTGGACTCGCCTTGAGCGGCTTTCTTGGTTGGCCGCTCCTTACTTGCATCGTTCTTACGGGTCTTTTTGCCGGTGCCTGGGCGATATACGGGGGGCTGTCTTCGGCCGCTTGGACGGGCCTTTTTACTGCAGTCATCAAAATTGGCGGCGTCGCCACCTTATCGGTGTTTGGTCTCCTAGCGGTTGCAGGAAATGGCAGCATCATCGATGGGTTTATGATGGTGTTGGAACGCAACCGCGCGCGCGCCGGTCCCTGGCACGAAGCCGTCATCCACAGCGTGCCACATCTCACCTCAGCAGGCGCCTACGATCGCCTGAGCGTCATCCAGGGGCCGGACCATCCGCTAGCGCCGTGGACGGGCCTCGTGTTCCTCGTACTGTCGCTCGCCATTTGGTACAACGTCTTAAATCAGTTCATCATCCAGAGAATTCTGGGCGCGAAGAACATCTGGCACGCACGCATGGGTGTAGTGTTCGCCGCCTACCTGAAAATGTTCCTGCCTATCGTGACGGTGTTGCCGGGCCTTATCCTATTCGCGCTGCACCCCGAATACATGCTGGGTAACTGGACCGACGCGCAGCACCTGGCGGACGGCGGTTTCGTGACTCTCGTGAAGCAGCTATTACCGGTGGGCATGCGAGGGCTGTTGCTGGCGGCCTTGTTCAGCGCCGTGCAAGCTACCGTCACGTCCGTTGTGAATTCCACGGCCACCGTCGTCACCTTCGATCTCTGGGTGCCGCTCATGCAGCGCACCGCGAGCGACTTGCAGCGCGTCAGAATCGGCGTGATCGCATCCACGGTCACGGTCGTCGCTGGAATTCTATCGGCCGTCTGGGTGAGCACCCATAGTGGGGGAATATTTCAATACGTGCAGACTCTGAACGGGTTTTTCGCACCACCCTTTGCGGCGGCTTTTGTACTCGGGCTGTTGTGGCGCGGGGCTAATTCAACGGGTGCCCTTTCGGCGATCGTGGGCGGCTTTTTGATCGGACTCGCCATCAAGATCACTGGGTTCCTGTACACGATGCCGGACTGGTTTTATCCGTTTGCGAACCAGGCTGGCATGGTGTGGATCGGTTCGGTTGCTCTGTGCATTGCCGGCAGTCTCCTCCACCGTCATGGTGGGCCGGAACCCAACACCGCCGAGCTTACCATCTGGAACAATGCCGCCATCCTGCGCGAGGGCATGGGAGACAAGTGGTACCAGAATGTGCCGCTTTGGACAGCTGGATTCTTTATACTGGCGATGGGGCTTATGTCGTTATTCTCGCATATCTAACAAGCGGGAATCTAAAGTAGCCTATCAATCGGAAGGATCGATCCATGCAGCGCTTCGAGGGACAGGTTGTGATAGTGACTGGTGCAGCGCACGGCATCGGTTACGGCATCGCTGCGAACTTTTGTCGCGAGGGTGCCATCGTGAATGGATTTGATGTCGATGCGGCCGGCTTGCAGGTTGCCGCCCATGCACTGAATACGTCGCAGGAGCGGTTTTATCCAGCCGTCGTCGATATTTCAAGCGCCACGGACGTCGCGGACGGTATCGATTCCATACGCCAGAAGCTGGGCAGGATCGACATCCTCGTCAATAACGCCGGCATTAACATGTTCAAGCGGATCGCGAACCTCGAGCTCACCGATTGGAACCGTACATTCGACACCAACCTCAAGAGTGTCTACATGATGTCGAAGGCTGTCTGGCCGCTGTTCACGACGCAACACAGTGGCGTGATCGTCAATATCGCTTCGGTCATGGGGCAAGTCGGCGGCACCTCGGCGCCTGCCTACTGCAGTACGAAGGCCGCTATCATCATGCTGTCGCGGTGTCTCGCCAAAGACGGCGGCCCGTTAGGGATTCGCGTCAACAGCGTGTGCCCGGGCTACATCGACACGCCGATCATAGATCGCATGCTGGCGGAACAGCCAGACCCCGGAGCGACCCTCCGTGAGATTCTCAATCGACAGCCTCTCGGGCGACTTGGAACACCCGAGGACGTTGCGAACGGGGTCCTGTTTCTTGCCTCGCGCGAAGCCGCCTTTATAAGTGGAACCGAATTGACGATCGACGGCGCCTTCACGGCGACTCAGTTCGACTGACCGGCGTGCGTCGGATGGCAAGACGAAAATCCGAGCGCACGACCCTGGCGGATGTGTCACGCGCGGCTGGCGTCTCGGTGATGACTGTGTCCAATGTCGTGCGCGGCAAATTCGTGCTTCCACAGAACAAGGCGCGCGTCGAGGAGGCGATCGTACGACTCAACTACCGCCCCAACTTGAGCGCACGCAGCCTGCGCACGTCAGAGGCGCGCTCGATGGGTATTGTCATAGCCGACACCAATCCTGCGTTCCTGATCGATCCGTTTACTTCCCGACTCGTGAGCGGCCTTAGCAACTATCTGAGCTCTATCGACTACACGCTTGATATTCAGGGTATCGTGCCGGAAAGATTCGCAAGCGCCGGGATACTGCGCAAGGACCGCAACGACGCTCTGTGCGCCATTCTGTGCGGGCCGAGTGAATTGCGACGGCAACACCTGGAGTTCCTGCGGCAGCTCGACCAACCGGTCGTGGTTTTTCAGGAGATCTTCAAATCCCCGTCGCCCAACGTCGTGCTGATTCGGCAAGATGATCTTGGCGCTGGCAAACTCATCGGAAAACTGCTAATGAAAGAGCGCGTTCGCCGCTTGGTTTTTCTGCGGCCGATGCTCGACTGGTCGGCGGTGGAGCAGCGCGAGAAGGGGCTTCGCTCGATCTGCATGGAGACCGCACCGGATACACAGATAACGACGATTCAGACTCCGTCCGAGAGCTTCGATGACGTACATAGCACCGTTAAAAACCTTCTCTCACGCAGCGTACCGGATGCCATCGTGGCAGCGACAGATTCCATGGCGGTCGCCGCTCTCAAGGCCTGCGAAACCATGGACGTGGAGGTTCCAAAGCGCCTCATCATCACCGGATTTAATGGCTTCGATCTGTGGCGCTTCACCCGCCCGACGCTGACTACTGTAGTGTCGCCGGCGTATGAGATGGGCCGCCACGCCGGCCATCTGCTTGTCCAGCGGTTGCGTGACGGCCTCTTTCCACAACGCAATGTCGTATTCCCCGTCACACTTAGTCCCGGGGAATCAACCCGGCGCCGGTAGGCCTGTGTCGCAGCACCCCACAGTCCCCTCATTCAATTTAAATAGTCGGCTCTCTGACACGAAAAGGAATTTTCAGCACGGCTCGCATCGATCTTATGTTGGTACGAGCTCGAATTGCGCCGTGTGCTCGCTTCGACCCCACGCATGAGCCGTATCGGCCGGCGCTTGCTCGGGTCTTGGCAGTCTCAAAAACCGCGCATCGAAAATCCACTTACGGCTCACTCACGGCGTAACACCGCATCATGGATCTGGAAGAGTGCTTTTAGACGCCGGAATCTTGCATGAGTATCTTTCCAATAAGGAAATCAATGGCGCTTGGCCGTCTGGCGGCGATTAGCAGCCCTCGAGACAGGTAATTACCGAATGCGCTATCCCGAAAATCCGATCCGACATGCCTCGCTACGTTGCTTCTGGACGCAACCACGGGCTTTCACAACTCGAAGCTAGTCGCGCACCACCTGAGCGAGGACCGAGAAGCGTCACAGCGCGAAATCGTCGAGACATTTTTGAGCGGCGAATTCGCATTAGAAGGCATAAGGGAGGCGGTACACCACCGTAGCAGCATCGCTCGTCATAGTGTCCGCGCGAGGAGATTGAAGACTCGCGATTATTGTGGCACTGACAGCGGCTTCGATGCGTCCTGGTTGCTGTTTCCGTGCGCAGCCTGTTGCGCCTCATTGTCGACAAACGCGCGAATTGCCTCGGCTTCGTCGGGCGACATAAATTTCCCCCAGCTGATCATACCTCTCGGTGACAAGGCGCCATCGATCACGATCGATTTCCACGCTTCTGGCACCTGCAACGCACGTGATCGTCGAAGATCGGGCAATACATTCGAGGCCAGCGCGGGAAAGCCATGGCAACGCGAACAATAATGTAGATAGAGCGCTCCGCCCTGCTGCAACCTCGCAGCCGACCAAGTCTGCGTAGAGGGATTGAGCGACGGCGGCGGTCCGGGATCATCGGGCAATTTCGCCGTCCCACCCACCTTGAAGGCAAAGACGCGGCCCACTTCGGATGCATATTCCCGGGGCGCAAAGAGTAGCCACAGCGATCCGGCGCCTGCCGTTACGGCGATATATTGGACGCCATTGACGGAGTAGCTGATCGGCGCGGCAAGCACGCCGTTCGGAAGATGATGCGTCCATAGCTGCGCTCCGTCCGTCGCCCGTAGCGCTGAAAGGTAGCCGATCGTTGCCCCGCCGCCCTGGAAAACCAGTTCGCCTGCGGTCGCCAGAACACCCGAAAAGCTGCCTGGAGCGCTCCACATCTGCCGCTGGCGAACCGGATCCCACGCGATGAGGTTATAAGGCGTCGCGATGGGGGCGAGCTGTGGGTCGCGCGGTTGCGATACGTCCTCGACGCCTGTGCTCAGCGGGCCACGAGTTTCCATGGTAAAGCTCTTCGCCCCTCGGAACGTCATGCCCATCTGGATCGTCCCGAAATAGACAAGGCCCGTCTGCGGGCTTAACGCCATAGGGTGCCAGTTATGTGCCCCGGCTGGACTTGGATTAATCACGAACGGCGCATCAACATACCGCGCGCCGGCAACTTCCGTGGGCCTGCCCGTCGCGAGATCGATCCCGGTCGCCCAGGTAATGCCGGGAATGAAGGGATCGGCGGAGAGCAACTTGCCGTTGGATCGATCTATGACGTAGAAAAAGCCGTTTTTGGGCGCGTGGAGAATGACCTTTCGGTCCGCGCCGCCAATGTTGAGTGTCGCGAGAATCATCGGCGGTGTCGAGTCGTAATCCCATGCCTCGCCGGGATTCTCTTGGTAGTGCCAGATATACCTCCCAGTGTCCGGATCCAGCGCGATGATGGAGCAGAGGAACAGATTGTCACCCTTTCCCTGTGATCGAAGCTGGTGATTCCACGGCGTACCGTTCCCGGTGCCTATATAGAGTTGGTTGAGCTCGGGATCATACGAGATGGCATTCCATGCTGTCCCGCCGGCGGCCGTCTTCCGCCAGGTATCGCCAAACCAAGTGGGACGGGCGAGGCGCTCGAGCACGTCGTCCGACGCGGCATTGTCGCGTTCGCCTGCAGCCCCCGGTACTGTGTAAAAGCGCCAAATTTTTCGACCGGTCTTCGCATCATAGGCCGTGACATAGCCACGGGCGTCGAGATCGGCGCCGCCGTTGCCGATGATCACCTTACCATGCACGATGCGTGGTGCGCCCGTGATCGAGTAGCTGCGGCCCTTTTCGCCGGTCTGAACACTCCAGGCTAATTTTCCGGTCTTAGCGTCGAGCGCGATGAGACGCGCATCGATCGTACCGAAATAGACTTTTCCATCATACACGGACGCACCGCGATTCACGACGTCGCAGCAGGCGCGAATGCCTTCCTCGCCCGGTACCTCTGGATCGTAGCGCCAAAGCTGACGTCCGGTCGCTGCATCGAGCGCGAAGACTTTGTCCCAAGCCGAGGTGACGTACATGACACCATCGACGACAATCGGTTCCGCCACCTGGCCACGGTTGGTGTCGAAGTCGAAAGACCAAGCCGGCCCGAGTTGCGCCACCGACTTCTGATTTATTTGGTTTAATCCCGACCAGTGCCGACCTGCATAATCTCCACCATTGACGAGCCAGTTCTCGGGTTCGTTCGCAGCATTAAGCATCCGCGAGTCGTCGACTCCGGTCGCTCCTTTGCCGTGACATACGGGGAGAACCATAATTGTCGCGAGCGCTAACACGATGGACCTGCGCTGGATGTAGCGGCGGCGCTCGCCATGGTTCTCCTGGACCCTACATCGATGGTCGGTTGGCATGCTCATGGTTTAACACCTATCGACGAAGGAGGATGGGCTGAAAACGGCAATGAACCGTCCCTCTTCTCACTGCGCGGCATCATTGACAATGCGCAGCGGGCCGGCGGTTGGGTTGCGCGCCGCTCGCCTGAACGCACAAGCGCACCGCGCAGCTACCAGATCGCAGCCACGGCGCGCTCAAATTGCTCCAAGGTGAAGTCGATGTCCGCAACGGTGTGTGCGCACGAGATCGAGCATTGCTTGGTTGCGATGGGCACGAAGAACACGCCAGCGTCGACGAGCGCCCGCCGCAACTGCAGGTCCTTCTCGAAGTTATGATGGCAAATGATGTCGTGCAGATCGTGCGGCGTATCTGGCATAAAATAGAAGGAGAAGGCTGATCCCTGCCGCGACACGCAGGCCGGTACGCCGCGCCGCGCGAAGATGTCGACGATTCCGCCCTCGATCCGCTGCCCCAGTGCGTCGACCGCCGAGTAGATCTCGGATTCGTTCTCGAGCAGATATTGAACGGTCTTGATCGCCGCCGCGACCGCCACCGGATGGCCGTTGTAGGTTCCGCCAACGAGGGGCCTCTTGTTCGCATCCTCATGCATGATGTAGTCCATGTAGCGGCCCTTACCGCCCATCATTGCAAGAGGATAGCCGTTCGCAACGGCCTTGCCATAGACTACGAGGTCTGGAATCACTCCTGCGATGGCACTGTACCCGCCGATACCATGGCGAAAGCCAGTCTTGACCTCATCGAATATCAACAGGAAACCGAGCTCGTCAGCAAGTTTGCGCAAGCCCTGCAGATACCCGGCTTTCGGACGTATCACACCGAGGTTCTGTAGCACGGGTTCCGTGATGAGCGCGGCAACCGGATAGCGTCGGCACACATACCGCACCGACTCAAGATCATTGAAGTTGATAACATGCACGAACCGCGTCTGCTCGAGCGTCGTGCCGGCGCCGAGCGGCCGCAGTGGATATTCACCGGGGGATACTCGAGGCCCAATGTCTTCAAGGGAATTGAGGACATTACATGCGAGCTCGTCGTGATTGCCATTGTAGCCGCCTTGCATAACTATGAAATGTGATCGGCCGGTAATGGCGCGGCTGAGGCGAATCGCAAGCGATGTCGCCTCGCTTCCCGTATTAAGAAACGTTACCTTCTCGACCGCGTCAATATTCTCACACACGAGTTCAGCGAGCCTTCCCTCCAGCACCGAAGGGCCAGCGCCAAATAGACTATCTCCGGTACCGAGTACGTCGGTCACGGCTTGGTTGATAGGTTGGAAGTTGTGGCCAAGGAAATACGGTGCGAATCCTGCGTGATAGTCGATGTAACGCTTACCGCGCACATCCCATATGTGTGCGCCCTGTCCGCGCGCGAAGGAAACGGGTGGATCAATGATGCGATTAATTGAACTCACACCACCCGGGATGTAGGTTTTGTTATGCACAACGACATCTGCGAACACGTCGCCGGAACCCGACTTTACTTCCATGGCTTCACCCATTGCACTAATGGCCTGTAACAGACCGATAGATGAACTGCGGGGTCGTCACGAAAAAAAAACCGCTCCATCTTCTAGCGTCATTATTTGTACTTGTAACGTTAAAGTCAAGAGAACAGAAACCTTGGAAGCTGCATTCGTGAGTAAGCGGTTGAGCAAGTCCGCCCTTGTCTAATTGGCCGCCGTGTTAAACGGCACCAGCACCTCTAAGTCCCCGACGGTTTTCCTATTCAGCGACGAAGCCGCAGAGATCGCTGATGTAAACCTGTCGTAAGCACTAGGTCTTTCTCCGGCAGGCAGCGATGACACCGGATCGGCAGCAACTGAAGCGCGCGCTCACATTGAGAACATCGGCCCTTTATTGACCAAGCTAACTGGGTAATGCAGTATTCCTGCTCTGCGGTGCGTATGCGCGCTTGTGGCAGGGCCAACCCTATTCATCAGGCCAGATCGTGACAACACTTCGGATGCCGGTGAGCCTTGCGGAGCCGGAACTATTCATTCCCTATGTGTTCGAAGCGGACTTTGCACTAAACCTACTGCCGTTGCTCGAAGCTGACATGAAACGCTTGGACTTCCTGCCGAACGCACTCAAGCTCTATGCGCCCGTCCGCAGGTCGCCGAGACGCTGTGGAAGCTCAACACCGACGTCATGCCGTTCGAGCCAGACCCTGCCGTAGCTACTTAAGCGCAAGGTTGCTTCTCTCGCAGGCAAGATGAACTGCCGCGCCCTATAGCACGGCCCCAGCTGCTCAATACTGAAAATGGAACGCGATTCACTTTCGGCGGGCTGGGGGCTCGGAGCCGGCGGGGGCGAGACGATTCTCGCCGATGACTTCCGTCCGGACGATGTGTTTGAGAGGGTCTGCTTCGACTTCGTACGTGCCGCATCGATTGATCCGACGACCGTTCCCGAGGTGGGATCCGCTCACGACTGAAGAGACTTCTGAGTTCCCCGCAGGTCATCGAGTTAATGCGTCGTAGGGTTCTGGAAATTCTATAATGCCTGCACGAGGCCCTCGCAATTTCTGTGGAGGCGGATCTGATCGAAGACGCAAGGTATATGAATGGCTAAAGTATCCCGCACAGCGACCCGACGATTGGCGGGCGGCGCTCTGACCAGGAAGCAGTTCCATTTTCCGAAGACAACATCCCGGCCTGAACTACTTGAGAAAGAGAAAGACAGCCGCTTTCGGAAGCTGATCTACGAATTGAGCTATCTCGGCGCCTTGCTAGATAGAGCTCGGCAGCATCTCGCAGACCAGTTTGGTCTGACGCCACCACAGTACAATATCATCATGGTCATCGCGCAGCTACAGGACGCGCACGGCGTCACCGTCATTGATATAGCCAATCGTTTGCATGTCACTGGTGCGTTCGTTACAACGCAGGCGCACGGCCTCATTGCCGACGGCATGATCGATAAGCTGCCGAACCCCGCCGATGGTCGCAGCGTGTTGCTACGCCTGAGCGCTCACGCTGAAGACGAAATCCTGCGAGTGTCGCCTCATATACGTGAAGTCAACGATAGGATCTTCGCATCGCTCGACCGAGACCATTTTATGGACCTTTCCACGACTGTGTCATGCTTGATCGCGGGTGGCGAGCGCGCCGTAGCCGAGTCGGTGGTGCAGAGTGGCACGTTTCGCCTCAATACGCGCCGCGCGACCGCTAGATCGAAATTAGGGGCGTGACACCGGGGCTGGCTTTCCATCTACACGGGGTGCTTCCGGATCATTCCACCGTCTTACCAGCCCGGCCTCCTCATCGAAGAGATCTAGTGCTCTGCCGACTGTATGATTGACAAGATCGTCAATCGTCTTCGGGTGGTTGTAGAATGCCGGCACCGGCGGCATTACGATCGCTCCATTTTCGGTGACGCGAGACATCGCTCTGAGATGACCGAGATGAAGCGGTGTCTCGCGAACCATTAGTACGAGACGCCGACGTTCTTTCAACGCCACGTCGGCCGCCCGAGTCAGAAGATTGCTCGTATTCCCATAGGCAATATCAGAGAGACTTTTCATGGAGCAAGGAGCGACGATCATCCCCATCGTACGAAATGAACCGCTGGAAATCGACGCCCCGAGATCGCAGGTGTTGTAGGCGACAGTGGCGAGCGCCTTAAGCTCCTTTATCGATCGATTGACCTCATGTGCGATCGTCAGCGTAGCTGAACGCGACATGACAAGATGAGTTTCAATGTTGCTTCCCTGGAGCACCTCGAGTAGTCGAATACCATAAATTGCGCCCGACGCACCGGAGATCCCGACGATCAGACGACGCTTCCCGGAGGCTGGCCGATCGGACGCACAATTGGGTGGGGCCACGGCAGTTCACATCTCTTGCTGACAGCCGAGAGGCCTGCCGATATCGCGTTCGACCGACTCCCCAATCGCGAACAATTGCTGCTCTTCAAACGATCCGATAAGCATCAGCTCAAGCGGCGAGTCACATGGCGACTTGCAGGGACACGGGGACGAAAGTCCGTCGGACAGTTCGGCAAGGCTCGAATTACTCAGCGGGGTATTTAACCAGCCTACTGCCTTCGCGTCGTTGCGGACCCGAGATAGTGCGGTCGCTACGATTTTCCGCAAACTCGTGCGCCCTCCTCGACCGCGTGCCAGATCGAGCGGTCCGATGACCCAGTTGCCTCGCGTTACGATCATGCACGAACGGCGCCGTTGTATAACTGAAGAGCCCAATTTGCAGCAAGCCCAATCGGCGGCCAGTTTTCCTCCGCACATCCAGATCGGTTGCAAGGACTCCCTGTTTGAATCCCAGTGGATATCCCGTCGGTTTCTCTCAACCCAAGTCGATATTGAGATTAGCAATTTCTGTTTGCCCCTTGGGTCCTGGCTCTCCTCGAAGTGGTGCGAGATAGATCCAATCATACGATGGCTCGGTCGCTCACAGATAATCTTTCAGATGAACTTTGCCCCAGTTTTTGGGCCACGCGCGCGCGAAATCTCTGGGGTCATGCCGCGCCTTGATGGTCGCATCGATACCCATCTTGCCGACTACGCGGAAAGGGTAGAAAGCCTCAGGAAGTGGACGGGCCGACGGATCGTAGAGCGAGCCGCGAGTGCGTGGAACTATGATAATGTCACGCTCTGGATCAGCTCGGGTCGCGATAGCGTGATAGACCTCCGCTGGATCATCGAGATCCGTGTCCGGACTGACCGCGACGACGAGCTTAGTGTTTATCCACGGCGCTCCCATCACCATCATCAGGGCATCGTTAACGTAACCTTCGTGACGATAGTCAATTTGAATCAGACAAGATAGCGCGGCGCCCCACGTTGGAAAGCGCACATCTTTCACGGCGAGCCCCATCTCGCACAGCCGATTGTAGAGCACCGCCTCGTGGCATAGGCGTGGTAATGTTTGATGGTCTGTCGCCGGGCAGGTCTGGTGGTTGCGATAGATCGGTCGATCGCCGCGCATGGTCACCGCAGTCACTTCGAACGCAGGCATGTCCTCAAAATGCGGCAGGTTGTACATGCTAGGGGACGTGATGTCGCCGGTACGGTGCCGGGTCGTTAGATCCACGTTCCCCTCGATGATAATCTCGGCGTGGACGGGCACCTCCAGCGCCACCGTTTCGGCCGGGGCCACCTCAATATCCTGGTCCATCACCGTGCCGACCATCTCGAGCTCCCCCCATACGTCGAGGTGGAGCCCTGAGTAATTCGCGACTATCTCGTATGCCGGGTGAACGCCAGCCATCATCACCAATGGCATCGTCTTCGCGCCCATCTCACGATACTTGCGCATGATCAGATTGCTGTGCGGAGTCACGAAACTAATGATCCCACTGCGTGGACCCGTGACCGTCGTTCCCGCATGGTTCGAGTTGTAGAAACCCGTCTCAGGATCGCGGATTATGTTTGCGCAAGTGATGTAGGGGCGAGTATCAATTTCCTTGTGTAACGGGATCGGCAAGCGATGGAGATCCGCGTCCTTGCCGAGCCACTTCACTTCCTTGACCGGACCATCGGACACGCGCCTAAGCGGTCGAGGCGGAAGACGCAGGCGATACGCGAGAGTTCTGAGGTAATCCTCGCGAGTAGTGCCGAGCGCACGGGATTGATTTCGGCGATTTTTGACCAGGATATCGGTCAAGCGGAAGCCGGGCGCCTCGATAATATTCTCGAACAAGATTGGATCGTCGACCTGGGCAGAAAGAGCGCCGATGTCCATGATGCTCGCTGGCTTCGTGATGCGCACAACACTATCGCTATGCCTCGCGAGATATTCCCGCAAGCTCCGATCGAGCGGCGGATTTGGCATTGGAGGCGGGAGGTTGCTAACAGAAACTGTCATTGCTCATGATCATGCCCCGGAGCAGGGCGTGTCGCCCTGCCCTGGCTGGCCCCGTCACAATGAGACTCATGTCGGTGCCTACGGCGTTAAGCAAAAACAATGTTGCGAACCGGCTCATATGCGAACGCCTATATCCGTAACGCCCTTTATCCGCCTACATTTTCCGCCGTCTGACCAGAAACACTAAGCGCGCATCCCAAGCAGCTCGACCAGATATTGCATTTGTCAGTAAGGTTAGTCAATAATCTTCTGTATTTCTGGCGGACAGAAGGATGCTCGGGGTTTAGGCCCGATCGGAACGGACGTTTGTCTGGCGTTCATGGACAGGCCGTCGTGGCACTGATGAGCTATCGGTCGAGCGACGACACGAACTCGCCGCAGAAGAGTAGTTTTGCCTGGCGGCGAATGGCGGCCAGGAATTCGCTGTCGCCCGCCCGACTGGCGATGAGCAGATCGCGCCAGAACTCCGGGTCATGGTCCCAGCGGACCCGAAGTTGTTGGCGATTGACGCATTAGAGTACGCCGCTGGCCGTTTAACTTGACGTCGGCAAAAGATCACTTCCAAGGAGTTGGAGACAGTGGAGATGGACATTCGCGAGAGCTTGATCGTCCGTGCCGATCGCTGCCTCCAGCAGCCCCTTCCAAAAGCTGCGGCTCTCGGGCCATCGCGTCTTCAGGCGTGGCGCCTCCTCGACGGCGATGCGCTCAAGCTCCGGCGGTCCCATCTGAAGGATCATCGTCAAGACCGGAGGCGCCATGCCAAAGACGAGATTAAGTGCGCGAGGCATGGTGCGCCCCATCGTCCAGGCGTCGATCAAGATCTCGCAAAGGAGCGAAGCCGCTCGCTCGACTTCGGGCGAGTACTGATTTTCGCTTGGCAACGGGTCAGCGCTTCTTTGACTCGCGCGTTGCCACCAATCGCGACGCTGAAAGTGAAGATCCACGAGCAGGACCGGGCAACGCCCCGCTCGCTCGCATACGCGCTCGTCCACTTGCGCCCACAGCGCCTCCAGCACCGCATCCTCGTGCGGCAGCCCCGCCAGGAGTGCGACGGATCGCTTATTCAGTTGATGCACGGTGCTCAAGGAGTCCCGACCCTCCCAACGCTGAGGCTCAATTGTCGGGCGGGGTGTCTTCTTTCGCATGCTCGATTCCTTTCCCAAAAAAATGGGAACGGAATCTTCCATCGAGCGGCTACGTTTGAGTTGCGGGGTTTCGCGGAGTTTTCAGTGAAATAGCAACCGCGTCGAGCTAAAAGCAGTTCAAACCCATTCACGAAGCGAGGTGATTCATGGGACCTTATACTATGGACGATTCGGCCTTGCAGCGGGAAAACCGACGCGTGGCGCTCGGCCGCCGCTTGCTCTCTCATGGCGTACGCACCAAGATCATCGGTCTCCTGACTGGCCTGACGCGTAATCGTTTGGAGACCCTGCGCCGCCGACTGGGGGTACCCGGCCGCACGCGCCGGCGCGGTCCGACACCGACTTCCCTGAAACGATTCTTGCAAGAGCCTGTTGAACGCTCCGAGGGTGCCGCGTTCGAAGCCATCTGCGCGGCTTTTGGCCTGCCTGCCATCGAGCGCGAGCTGGACTTGCTGCCGGCCGCGTTTATCTCGCTCGATTACGGGGAGCGCCTGTGCGAAAGCTACGAGGCCTACCGCGCCTGCCATCCGAGGACCCAAGTGGCCCTGGAGGAATTGATCATGCTTAGAGATAGGCTCGCCAAGGCCGACGAGGTGGAGCTCGGCAAGTGCCGCAGCTGCAAATGCCTCATGCTGGTGGATCGATACAACGGTGGACGCAACTGCTGGCACTGTGATCCAGGTGCCTACCGGGAGAAAACGCGCAGCAAAGACTCGTAGAACATCAGTGCAAGGGCGAATCCGATAGAAAGTGCGAGCATGGTCCACGCGGGAAAGTGCGGCGCATGGATTAACACGAAGAAGATCGTCGTGAGCACGCCTGCGAGCGCAAGTCCGCCTAAAAGGAGCGCGACGACAGGCTCCAAGATCACGAGCAGCGTGAAAATAGGCAGTCGGACGAGAAACCAGACTCCTCGCAAGAGCGCACCTACCCAGTCGTCTTGGTCAATGTTATCCCGCCGCATCGCTCTCTCGCTTTTCCGCATTGATTCGCTCGAAGATCTCTTCTCGGTGCACGGCGACATCTTTCGGCGCATTGATGCCGAGGCGCACTTGAGTGCCTTTCACGCCTAACACGGTGACGGTGATGTCGTCACCGATCATGAGCGTTTCATTCTGGCGTCGGGTCAGGATTAGCACATCGCCTCCCTTCGACAACGCGGCCTACATCACTGGAATGGCTGCCGCTCAGAAAATCTAAGCACGGAGGATATACCTTAATTGTAGCGCTCAGCTAATCGGAGCGCACAACATTTGAAAGCCTTACGCAGTGCCACGTCGAAAGCCGTGGCCACGGTGCTCGCCAAAGCACGCGAACAAAGAAACCTATCGCAGCGCGATCTGGCGCTGTTGCTCAAAAGGCCGCACTCGGTCGTGGGCATGATTGAAAGCAACCAACGGCAAGTGAATGTGCCCGAGTTCTTTGCCATTGCGGAGGCGCTCAAGGCCGACCCGCTCGAGTTATTTCGCCAAGTGATCCGAGAGCGAAACCTTCGCTGATCGCGCCCATTCGATTCTTTTCTCTCGGTCGAGTTTCACTGAATTATCCGCGAAACCGTGCTCGATTTCGCCTTGTATTACTGGCACCATATACGCATACGTGACAACTTGACCCTAAACGACCGGAACCACACATGAAGGTCGTTTATGAATTCGGAAGATTCTCCAACGCCGGTTATCCCGGCTGCTGCTGATCGCGTCCGTCTCTCGCCATTCGTCAACGAGCGATTCCCCAATTGGGAAGAGCTTCTCTCCGCCCACGACGTGGCACGCCTGACCCGCCGACCTCGCTGGATGGTGTTGAGTCTCGCCCTGCTCGGCCGCTTCCCACGCAAACGTCGCTTTCACGGCCGTGGTATCGGCTGGCTGCGGTCGGACGTGGTCCGTTGGCTCGCGAAGGATCTGCGCACAACGCAGTGCCATACCAATCCTGCGGCTGTTACTCGCTCACGAGTCGCCCGTCAGAAAGTGCTGCCACTTGAGCAACCGCACTGCTCTCGTGCAGACGGCAAAGGGCTTGGCACGTGTATAGATTCCAAGAACGGGTCGGGGCGCGTGGATCCCTTAAGCCCGTCGTACCAGACCTCTTCTCAAACCTTCGCACGGAGCCACGCCGATGAGTGACGCCGCCCGTCATACGCACAGGCCCTTAGCCGGCGCCGCGCCATCGAATGCCCCAGAAGCTCCGGTGCGTGCCGCACCGAGCTACGATCCGCGACCGCCGGGGCATCGCGCGATTCGCATGCTGCGGCTGCCCCAGGTCATCGATGCCACCGGCTTAGGCAAGACGAAAATCTATGAACTCCAAGGGCAAGGGGACTTTCCGATGCGTGTGAAGATCACCGCGCACTCGGTCGCCTGGGTCGAAGAGGAAGTGCAGATGTGGCTCGCCGCGCGCATTCAGGCGAACACCACACTGACAACCGTCTGAACATGTGTGTTGCGGCTAGGCCGCCCGCGCCGCGAGCGGCTCGACGCCCGCTAGAGGGAGGGGCGCGTCCGATGTCTTCGGCTGAAGGCTCGTGACATGGGACGCCGCTGTCAGATCCGCAGCCCAGGTCTCCAGCACCGCTCGCATTTCCTTGACATAGCCGTAACGGTTGTAGATCGCCGTCACGCTTCCATCCGCATGACCGAGGACCCGCTTAATGAGCTGCTCGCCGCCGACGCCGAGCTGTTCCGCAATTCGGGTCGCGACCGTCCGGCGCAGATCATGGGGAGTCCATGGCGCCAACGCTTTCTCGCCAGTCACCGCGCAGATCGCGCGGTTCATTCGCGCTTTCGCCTTGCTCCACCCCGAAAGGCGCTTCTTGCCGCCGGTACCGCTCAAGATGTGCTCACCGCTCACTCTCCGATGGTCGCCAAGCACGTCCTCCAGGATCTCAATCGCCTGCGTTACCAACGGCACCACATGGACATGATCGCTCTTGTACGCATCGGCGGGAATCACCATCAACCTCTGCTTGAGGTCCAGATACGGGCGCAGACAGGCCGACCATTCCCCCGGCCGACAACCCGTCAGCATAATCAACTGATACGCCGGTCCGAACGGGTAACCGAGTGTCGGCGCCGCTTGCCACACGATCCGCGCCTCCTCGATCGACAACACGCGCGCTTTGCGCTTTTTCTTCGGCAAATTGTCTTCCATGCCAGTCAGCGGATTGTCGGTGCGCTTGAGGAGTCTCTCGCGGATGCCCCAGTTGATCATCTTGCGAAGCACCGCAATCACGCTTCGGGCCGCCTCCTTACCGCCGCGGGGCCGATCCTTGGGGCCGGATTCGCGCGGCACGCGAACCATGATTTTCTTGACGGACGCGCGGACCTGGTCGCGATTTAGAACGTCAGCGAGGAAGAAGCCCAAGTGAGGCACGATGTGGACGCGAATCGCCCCGTCATACTTCAAGAGAGCGCGCAGTTCCTTCATGCGCACGTACTCGTCGAGGAATCTCTCGGCGAGCGCGCTGACCGTGAGGCCCCCAGCCGTCGCGACTCTCTCCAACGCATCGGTCGGGCACTCACCGCTCTTCGCCTGGTCAAGGCAGTGGCTGGCTTTGGCCCGGGCGGCCTCGAGCGAGACCTCGGGATAGCTTCCCAGGGAGATCCGATGCTTACCCCCCTTCAATGCGTGACCCCGGCCCGTCAGGCCACCTTCGCCGACGACGCGAAAGAGCAGGGACCAAGTCGCACCGCGGCTGCGCCCGATGCGAAGGGCAAGTCCGGGCACCGCGCCATCGGCGAGATCGACCCGCCGAATCCGGGGCCTGGCAATCATCGCGCGAATGGCAGTGTCCGTGAGTCGTTTCATGGGATTCAAACCTGCGATTCGTACCTGTTTTGGCCGGGGTTCCAGTCGTCGTTTCTGGGGTGTCACTTGGGGTGTCAATTATGCGCGGCTCGGCCACATTTTGCACGAACGGCGGCGGACGATGGACCATACAAAACCCCTATTTTTATCGGCGTTTTGAGTACTTCTACGAACCAGTGGGAACGATGTAGTTTAGAATTCGGGACGTAGGAGTCGCAGGTTCAAATCCTGTCACCCCGACCATTGATTTTCCTCATATTTTTACTCTAAAAAAGACGCTGGGTGCGAGCTCCAGCATCTACCGGGTGCGAGGCTGGGTGCGAGTTTCCAATGCCCCATTCGCGCCCGCCCCGGCGTATCGGGATTCATCTATGGTGCCTCGGGATGCTTCAGACCCTCGCAGGATCGCCCCGATCGTGCCCATTTCCACCACGCCCCCTCGTCGGTTCAGTTCGACGGGGGGTAGATTCAATCTAAAGTCACGCGACGATGGTTTCGTGCCGGTACTAGGAAGGTAGTAGGCAATCTCAGGAGTTCGGCATGTTGGCGATCAGCAACGCGTTCTTTTTGCAGGCCGAAATCGTTCAGCGCGATCGGTGGGCCGGATTCCCGCTGGAAATCGCGTTCGTTCAGTGCCCGCGTCTCGGCTCGTGGAGCGAGGAGAGTGGCAGGATCCAGCTGGCACTCCATGATTGGAACCAGTCGTATGCCGCGGGCTACTTGCGACGCAGTGACACATTCGAGGCGGTTGCGTCGAAAGTCCCCGGCATCGAACATCGAAAGAACCCCAATATTATCCTGGCGCCGCGCGGCGAAAACGGTGTGAGCGAGTTACATGTGATGCTGGCCTCCCTGTTGCCGGACGCGGTATTGGCAGAACTCGGTATCGAGCGCGTTCGTGCCAATATGGGCCTGTCGCTTTTTGGTCGCCACCAACTGCCGAGAGGCTATGCGTCAACGGTCGAGCAAGCTTTTTCCCAATACATTTGGAACAAAATGTCTCCCGGAAAGCGCTCAGCCACGAAATTCTTCTCCCCTCGCTCGCCGATGCGGCTCCTTGCTGGAGACTCGCGCTTCTGGATGCAACGCATCTATCGAATCGCTTTGGAACGGCGAGAATCATTTTTCGCACCGACAACGCACGAAGATGCGGGATGGGTTTCGATGGATGAGGTGCGATCCAGGTTCTACGGTGAAATCCCCGCTGAAGACGCTCAGCAGTATTATGTTCGCCGTCCGCTCACCGGCGGTACCATCTGGGACGAGAAAGACTGCAACGAGCGCGAGGCGGTTATCGATGACGCCATCTCAGGCGCCGGTGTTATGGACTCTCTGGACCCCATTGTGGATCTGCTTCGCGCGCAGCGTGTCCACGAGGATTTTTCCGCCCGCGCATCGTGGATCAAGGAGGATTTTGAACGGAGTTTCTATTCCAAACGAGCAAAACTCAAAGTCGAGCTTGTTGAGACGATCGATGACGCTCCTGTATGGGATACCGCGGAGTGTGATGGGTATAGCGAGGTCTTGTTCAGAGACCTCTTAGCAGTACTTAATCTCAAAGAGCGAAAGTTGCTGCTCGCTGTTCGCCAAGGCAAAACTCCCTGTGAGATCGCCTCCAGTGAAGAGCTTCGCGGTCATGCCGCAATTTCGCGAAGAATAAAGGCGCTGAAATCGAAATTGGGAAAATTGCTACATTGACCGGGTTACCACGTTTGTGCTGCGGCGGCGCGGGGTGGTCCGTAGCGTCGCTTGCGCTTCTTGGAAACCTCTCGACTTCGACAGGCCGTGTAGGGATCGAACCTACGACCAATTGATGAGGTGGATGTATCCGGACAGCATTGGATCTCTTCGGAAAGGAAGTTCCGGCCTCAGCGTCGCAGGTTGTAGTCGGGTGTGTCTCCTCGGCTCAGCACAGCGTACCCTGACGTTACCTCACTAGAACAGACGCCTGTGAACCGGCATCCTTGATTGACCAGGTTTGAGATCATATCGGCGGGCAAGCCGGACCAGGAAATTCTGGGAAGATTTTCAAAACGACCAATGGCTTGCTGCGTAACCAGCTGATCAGAATTGGACGCCGACGTACGGTCAATGTCCAACACCGGTTCACAGCTAAAGCCTTGACGACCTGAATCCAGAAATCCAGTGGACTCATCATCATCTCAGGTGAAAGCATTCAACGGCGCGCCACGCGCCATTCTCACCGATTAAAGTAATACGATGAGCGGATTGAAAAGCGCTATTTCAGCCGTATCCCGAGATGCAGAATGGCCACGATATGGTCCCGGGAGCTGAGCCCGACAAGCGCCTTGACGTCGGGGTCGTAGGCCGCGGCGCCCGTCTTCCACATGACGCCGTACCCTAGATCGTGTGCGGCCAGGAACAGATTCTGCACTGCGGCGCCTGTCGAGATCACCTGCTCCACTTCCGGCACGTTGGGATTCTCATGCACTATGCAACCCACGACGACGATCGCCGGCGATCGCAGGATCTTCTCACGCTCCGCGGTAACCTGCTCCTCATTCATCGAGGGAACCCGTCGGCGCTTGGCCTCGGCGGCCGCCGCCGCAAACTTCGATCGTGCCGGCTCCTCGAGAACGACCAGATGCCACGGCTTGAGCCGCCCGTGATCCGGTGCCTGCCGGGCCGCCTTCAACATCCGCTCGAGATGCGCCAGCGTCGGGCCAGGCTGCGCCAGGCGAGCGGCGGAGGAGCGGCTGTCGATTGCAGTGAGTAGTTCCATTCGGACCTCCGCTCCCGATGAGTTCCTCAAAACGCGCGCAGCCGTCTGTCATTCGCGGCATCGATGGCGCGTGTCCACCAACTGCGACGCCGCTCAATTGAGGAGGCTACGATCTGCATCTCGACTTCGAAGATGCGCGTCATGCATGTCACCTAAAGATCGAGGAGCGCTCGGTTCTTGACGGCCATTGGACGCGCCATGTGAGTACTCTTGCCCACAATATTCGCGCCAGACCTGAAGCATATCGCCACACACCGAGATCACGGTTGGCCATCGTCCAAAGCCCCGCCCACGAAGTCGCAACACGCGTCCGTCGTCGAGTTCCATCTCCATTCGATCGTGCGATGCGTCGGCTCCGGCAAGAAAATCGCGGTAATCCAACTTCTGTACTGAGAGATTAGCTCGCAGCGTACCGCAATTTCGCGCTATCGTCGTTACCAAACGCGCATCGGCGCCGTATGCTCGACCATCAACTCCCTCAACCGCAATCGAACCCTCGGTGAGTATAGTATTGAAACCAACGATAGCCATCAACCCGATCACGTCACAGGCATATGCATGCGAAATAGGACACCCAGATCTCGGGTTATACGGCTCATTGATGACGGCACGAATGATTCGGACCTGTCCGACGTGCCGCGCAAGGAGCTCTAGGATCGGCAGAGCTCCCCCCACCGCCGCGCTGAAGCGCAGTCTCGGAGGCTTTGTGTTCATATAGCGATCTAGCTCGTTAGAATATCGTGCCATCATAGCCGTGTTTGATGAAATTACGATTTGCCCTGCTTTCAACGCCCCGAGGACAACGTCGAAGCACGGCGACAGTCCTCCCATACATTCGACTACCACCTCAGCACCGCCGCGGACAGCATCCCAAGCATCCGTGCTTAGTAACTTCTCTGGAACGACTCTTGAATACCTCTCTCGATGCTTGACGACAACGCATTGCAAGTCAAATCGATCAGGCTGCGCCATTAGCCGGGCGCATACGCCGCCTCCGACGATACCGAGTCCGAGCAGGGCAATTTTCATCGGCGGCGCTACGATGTGTGGATTCGCAAAGCTGACCGAATACTCCCCCACCTTTGTATCGCGGTCTTCCGATAACGCGCCCACCGCAAAAGCAATTCGCTCGCTTTGAGCGAGCCGCATCGCTTTGGGCTGTATCAGCCGACCGGTAATATCAGCGGCGACATCCCATCCTACCGTTGCAAAGCGCTGGACCTCTCTGCCGGCAGTGGCTGGGTCAAGGTTGTAAACGCCGGCGACGTCCTTGAGCAATCGACAGCTCGAGTGCAAGCGTTGAGCGAGGAACAACGCCGTATAGTCAGATCCACCACGGCCGAGCAATCCAATGCGCCCATCATCACCGATTCCGAAGAAACCCGGTAAAACGAGGACACTACTGTCTTTGAACCACTTAAATATCTGGCTTCTATCAACGGAAACCAACTTTGCGTTGAGCAAGTCGGAGTCCCCATCGATCCTCAAGTGCACTTCGCGCGGATCTATGGTGCGCGCACAGATGCCGTCTCGGAGTAATGCGCCGGTCAACATCGCGGCCGATTGCAGTTCGCCGGTCGCGATATACGTAGCAGTCGCTTCCGGTGCCTCCTCACCGAACACCGCGCTTGCCTCGCGTAGCAGCCGATCCGTATGGCCCTCAAATGCGGATACGACACTTAGAACACGCTTGCCTACACGCAAGTGTCGATAGATCTCATCAGCCACATCGGGCAAACCGGCCGGATCCCGTAATACGGAACTGCCAAATTTCAAGACCACCATTTCGCTCTCGTCCATGAAATATCCTCGGCCAAAAGTATCTCGAGAGATTGAGCCAGTGTGTGCTTGAAGACGCAAGAGATCGGCCAATAACGATGAATCGAGCATGGGATGCTCGCCATACTACGGCGCGGAGCGGAAGTCGAGGCATCAATTGCCGGTTGCGCGCCCTGGCTCCCACATCAAAAAAATAGCCACAGCGCTCCAGGGGCGTGCGGACGCGATGATTGCGCAAAATTTGGCAAACCCGGCAGAGAAACTCTGCATTTTTTGTAAGGTGTGACGGTTTCGATCGAGCAGCGTCGCTTACTAAAGATACAGGATAGTTTTCAGCGCGCGATGGCCCGTTTTCCGATGGGCTGTCGCAAATCCGCGTCACGATCGTGATCGCTTACTATGGTTACCGCTTTGGAGAAGGCGCCAGATGCAAGGAGGATAGGAGCATGACAGAGCGTACGGCGGATAGAGTTCTGATCTCGGTGGATCCGTTTAGGTGCAAAGTCTGGGCGCTTCACGATCGCATCGAGGACCATATAACGCAAGAAAGCTGTAGAACTGAAATCGAGAGCTTCCTTGAACACGGACAACTCGTTCCCGCGCTGGGCCGGACAATTTCATCGGATCCGGATCATGATATAGAGGTCATCTATGGCGCTAGGCGTCTATTTGTCGCTCGTCATCTAAACCGACCGCTGCTCGTTGAATTGCGGACGATGTCTGACAAAGAGTCAATCATCGCCATTGACATTGAGAATAGACAGCGAGCGGACGTGAGCCCATACGAGCGTGGCGTCGCTTTCGCGCGCTGGCTGAGAGCCGGACTATTTGAATCCCAGCAGGATCTAGCAAAGGCTCTGAATGTATCCGCGTCGCAAGTAACGAGACTCTTTCAGTTGTCCAGATTGCCGACAGTGATTCTTACAGCGTTCAAGACACCAAATGAGATTTGTGAAACCTGGGGTCTTCAATTGGCACAGGCATTAGCCAATGAGCAATTGCGCGACAGAGTAATCCATAGAGCGCGAGTGCTGGCAAAGACGCACCCGCGACCACCAGCGGAAATGATTTACCGTCAGTTGCTAAACTCGGCGCAATCTCGGCGACCAAGACTTAAATCCCGAGACGAGGTAGTGCGGAACAGTGCAGGGAGGATTCTTTTTAAGGTCCGTTACCGAAACAGCGATGTATCGTTTGTGTTCCCCACTCGCAATGCCAGTGACAGGATGATCAGGGGAGTTTCGTCGCTTCTGATGCAGACGTTCGAAAGCATCGAGCGAGATGGCAGTCCTTCAGGACGACGCTAGTTCGCTGGCGCATTGTCTTGCCGTCCTAGTTGGCGTGGGGATTCCCGCCGCGTGCACGTTAAATCCGCACCGCCGCGATAGTCTTCGACCCTCGCTAGAACATCGAGTCAAGTGACATCGGCACTGAGCCCCCTCGCCGGCGGGTCGCGATAACCGCCTCGGAGTCGCCCCACGAGACCCGCAGTCTCTCACGGCCAGCGGAGGATGCGCGAGATCTTGCATCGTGGAATCACCGATGTCCCCGTGGTCTATCGTATTTATTCTTAGTGTCGCTCGGCGCCGACAATGATTACCTGTGGCGTGGATTGCCTTCGGCCTCACCATTTTCGGGTATGACTGTGCCCCTCAACTTCGCTCGGGCTTGCATCTAAGCAAGACCTCACGGAACTTAGAGGTCACAGCCGCGCGAGTCGGTTCGACGGTAGCAACCATGCGGATGGATATATGGCGAGACTTCAAAATGCGGATGACGTAGCTCTTCATTTCCGCGCCCGACGGCAACCTACACACGTTGTTGCCCTCAATTTTCGAGTGCCGTTGGATTTGCGGCGGCAACTCAAGTTGGAAGCGGCTCTGCGCGGCGTTTCTATGACCGATCTCGGGATCGATGCAATTCAGCAATATCTCGCAATGAGTCGCGATTCGCGTGCCGTGAGTGCTTGCAATCAAGATATTCAGCAAGAATGAAATGAGTTTTTTGTCACACCCCTTGTTTGCCCATGCTCACGCGCATTAAATGCCTCCTAGCGTTCGTTGGAAATTTCGTTAACCCGAGGAGAGCACCGCGATGGAACTTCAGATTTCGAGCCGTGTGTCACAGCTGAGCGCGACCACAGAAGCGAACCGCCAAATCGGAGACCAACTCAAAGACGCCATCGCCAATCACGATGGGATGGCTATCCTCGAGGATGCCTTCGGGACTGCGCTCAAACGTGCGCCGCTGGGGCGCGCAGCCCTCGAGCGGTTTCTGGCCTGTCACGTTGCCTTTGTGCGTGATGTACCCACTTCCATTCTCACCGTGGCGCTTCGTCTCTCCCACGCGTGCATGAAGTTCGACTACTTCGGCGGCCATTCCATAGCCGCACGCACACTGTTTGCCGCGGTCCACGAATATGGGCTTCAGAATACGGAGGTCGGCTTCGCGAAGACGCACTTCGAACTCTACAGGGAGGGTATTCGTTCCTTCGGCTTCGACGAGAAGGCAATCCTCGCCAACAAATCGATCTTCCCTGAGGTAATCGAGATGGCGGATTGGAACGAGAATCTGGCTCAGAATGCCCCCCTCGCCAAGGCGCTGGGAGGGCACGTCGCGCTCGAGGCGACCGCCGATCGCGAGTTTCTGCTTCTCTGGGAAGGATTCAGCAAGTACTGGCAGGCGTACAACCTCGGGGGCGTCGATGACCCAGCGCTCGGCTTCTATCAGATCCACATCGTTCAAGAACCCCAGCACGCCGACCTGAGCGTGAAGGCCTTGAATAAGTACCTGGCGTTTATGCCAGACGAGGCACCGCTCGCGCTCGAGGGCTGCAACGAGTACCTCGGGATGTACTGCAAGTGCATGAAAGCCTTCGACCGCGCGTTCTTTTCGTAGTGGAGGCAAGTCAGATGGCCCCGGTTAGTGTGAAGACGTTGATCGATCTCGAGCGCTACCCGATCGAGGATACCCAGTCAGCCAGTTATGGCGCGCTCATCCAGCGCTGCCAGGCACAGTTCGACGACGCAGTTTCGTGTCACCTCCCAGGTTTCCTGAAAGCCGAGGCCGTGGTTCCCATGTTGGGCGAGGTCGATGAGAGGCAGAATTCTGCTCATCTCTACTCATGCTATCGAGGTGCCTTCGATCGCGAGGAGCCTCGCAGCGCGGCCCACCGCGTCTCCCTGGCCGAGGACCATCCCTGCGCGAAGCCGCTGAGGCGGCACCAGCTCTGGCTCGGGACTGACGATCTGTGCAGAGAGAACGGCCTCCGGATGCTCTACTATTGGCCAGCCCTCACGCGCTTTGTCAGCGACGTGCTCGGATGTTCGACGCTTTACGTCCTTGCTGACCCGCTCATGGGGATCCTGATTAACATTCACCGCGACGGTGACGAGCTCGGCTGGCACGTCGATTCGCACGACTATGCCGTTTCGATCCTGCTGCGTCCTCCGCTGACCGGAGGGCTGTTTCAGTACGTTCCAATGGCCGGCCCGAGCGACGAGAACTTCGAGTACTGCGGGAAGCTCTTCGCGGGCGATCTCTCCCGCGTGCGGACCGTCCCTATGGAAGTCGGCTCGATGGTCATCTTCCGGGGACGCAATACCGTGCATAGAGTCAGCCCGGCCGGCGGTACGCGGACCCGCGTTCTCGCTCTTTTCTCGTACGACTCCGTGCCGGAGCGCACCTACGGCTCCCAGTTTCGAATGAACCTGCTCGGCCGCGATGTGCCCAGAGTTACCCGAGACTCATACCGTTGAGGTAACAGTGCCGAGCGACACGCAGACGCGAGCGATCAGCGAGAGTTCCGTCCGCGCAATATTGGCGCGCGAGCGAACCCGCTTCATTCAACGCAACCCAAGATCTCAAACACTGTCCGAGGAAGGCGCCAAGAACTGGCTACGCGGTGTGCCGACACCGTGGATGGAATGGGGAACGCCCTTTCCTCTGTTCATCGCCCGCGCCAGCGGTGCGGAGATGGTCGATGTCGATGGCAACGAGTATGTCGACTTCTGCCTTGCCGACACCGGCGCCCTCTTCGGCCATTCGCCCCCGGTCGTTCTCGATGCGATCCAGCACGATGGGATGAACGGTTTCACGACCGGTATGCCCTCGCCGGAGGCCCTGGCCGTGGGTCGACTCCTGGAAGACCGTTTCGGGCTCCCTTGCTGGCAGGTGACATCAACCGCCTCCGACGCCAACCGCTCGGTCATCCGCTGGTGTCGGGCGATCACCGGGCGGACTAAGATTCTCGTTTTCTCTCACTGCAATCACGGCGCCGTCGATGAAACTTTCGTGAGAGTGGCGGGTGGTCAGACCCAAACCGTCGTCTCCTCGATAGGCGAGCCGCGTGACCTAGCCGTACTTACCAAAGTCGTCGAGTTCAATGACGTAGCGGGGCTCGAATCCGCGCTCGCCCCGGGCGACATCGCGTGCGTTCTCGCTGAGCCCTATATGACCAACGTGGGCATGGTCCTGGCTGATGATGGTTTTCATAGCAAGCTGCGCGCAATCTGCCGGCGGACCGGTACGCTGCTCATCTTGGATGAAACCCATTGCTTGTCGTCTGGCCCCGGAGGGTACTGCGGCGAACATGGACTCGAACCCGACGGCCTAGTTTTCGGTAAGCCCATTGCCGGTGGCTTTCCGGCCGGCGCCTACGGCTTCTCGGCCGAGATGGTTGAACGAATCCGCGCCTACCTCGCCGAACGCGCCACCGGCCATTCCGGTATCGGCACCTCATTCTCCGGCTCGAGGATGCAGCTCGTTCTGATGCACGCCGTGCTCGAAACCTTCTGTACCCGCGAAGCCTTCGCGCCCATGCTCGTGCATGCGGAGATGTTAGAGCGAGGTATCGCGGATGTCATTCGCAAGCATTCGATTCCCTGGCATGTGGTCCGCGTCGGCGTGCGAGTCGAGTTCCTGTGCTGCCCCGATCGCCCACGAAATGGCGGCCAGGCATCCAGGGCGATCCATCAGCCCATCGATCAGGCGGTCCATGACTTTCTGCTCAACCGCGGCCTCATCATCACGCCTTTCGACAACATGATGCTCATCTGCCCCGCGACCACGGCAACCCATATCGAGCGACTCATCGAGGGACTCGATCGGTGCGTGGCCGAGCTGATCGGTTGAAGCGCGGAAAGCGTCCGGAACTGCTCGATGCCTGACTACCATTCAAGCGAAGCGTTCATGCACCGGCGGGCGGTATGGTGGCTGGTCACCGCGACAGCGGCTTGGGGCCTTAGCTTCCCTCTGCAGAAGATGTTGGCGATGGAGCAGCAGCAGCTCGCGCCGGCAGCGGGCAGCTGGTTCCTCACCTCATGGATCACGTGTTTGCGGTCGCTGATTGCAACGCTCGTACTATTGCTCTGGAAACCGAACGTGCTGCGCGCCCTGACGCCACCTGAGCGCCGTCAGGGCGTGTTGCTCGGTCTCATCGGCGGGCTCGGGCTGATGCTGCAGGCCGACGGACTGGCGCATACGAACGCCTCGACCAGTGCGTTCCTGACCCAGGCATATTGCGTTCTGTTGCCCATGTGGGACTCCATTTCGCATCGCCGCCTACCCGGGTGGAGGCAGGTCGGGTGCGCCGGGCTGGTGCTCTGGGGCATCTCGATCTTGTCTGGATTCGACTGGCGGACGCTGCACATGGGACGCGGCGAGTGGGAAACGCTAGGTTGCGCGCTGGCCTCCACGGTCTGGATCGTTCTGCTGGAGCAACCGCGCTATGCGAAGAACCGGGTCATGCCAGTCACGCTGCTGATGTTCTTCGGCTTCGCGGTCTGGTCGGCCCCCGTCGCGGTGCTGGCTGCGCCGCAGGTGGCCGACCTCTTGCGGGTTGTTGCATCACCCATCGCCGTCGCCCAACTGAGCGTCCTGTCGCTGCTCTGCACCGCGTTCGCCTATGGGTGCATGAACCTGTGGCAGCCCAAGGTCTCGGCGACGGAGGCAGGGTTGATTTACTGCATCGAACCTGTCTGCGCGGCGAGCTTCTCTCTTTTTCTGCCGGAGATCTTGTCCCGCTGGACCGGTGTTCCTTACCCAAACGAAAGTCTGACCGGGGCGCTCCTTGCCGGTGCCATTCTGATCACCGGTGCCAACGTCTTCCTCCAGATTACGTGGTCGCCGAGAACGTCGGAGACTGCCCTAGCACTCAACTCCGAATCGGTGACTCAGCACGAGCGAAGGGATGCGCAAGCATGATTACGAGTTCGGTCGCCATTGCAGCCTCCCCCATCGCTTCCCTTCCGGTTATCCGAGAAAATGATTCCTCGTGATCTATCATGAAAAGAATGAGTGGGACATCCTCTGGAGGCGCGACATCGAGGAGCGACCTGAACCGCTGCGCGTACGGAAGGCAAAGCTTGGACAAACCCGCCATCGCCTCCTTCCATGGTTGGGCCGCGAAACGTTCCGCTTCCTTCGCTCCGAGGTTACGCTGAGAGGCCTCTTCTATGAGACTAATTCCGTAGCGTGCGAGGAGAGGACGCAATCTGACCTTCGCTTCGGATTCGAGCTGCAAAAAGAGACTGAGCTTGTATTGTTGCTCTGGATCGGTCGTCAACTCAAGCCATCGCGTAGCCATTCCCTCGCCTTCGACCTCGGCCCCGTACAGCTCCTGGATGCCTTTCAGATAATCAGCCTGGCCCATCTTTCGCCCTCCTACAAACTTTGTTGGTCCCTGGATCTCTCCCACCGGCTGGGCAGGTTATAAGCAAGCTCATACGGCGCGTCAATGGGCGATACGTTGGGCATACCGAGGCCGTCGTAGACGCTTTTAGGGTTAGTATAAATGTGGCGGAGCCAATCAGCCTAGAAGCCTGCATGCCGCATTGCGGACTCAATTTCCTTTTGCACGGGATGGGACGTGCCGACCAGGGGGAGGCGAATCTCCAGGCTACACCGATTGAGGAGATGTAGGGCGAACTTGGGCCCGGCCGGATTCGGGTCCAGAAAGAGCGCCCGATGGAGCGGCGCGAGCTGATCTTGCAACTTGAGAGCGGCCGCGAAGTCGCCCCGTAGGCATGCCCCTTGGAATTTTGCGCACAGATGGGGCGCGACATTGGCCGTGACCGAAACGCAGCCGTGGCCGCCGTGCGCAATGTAACCCAGCGCTGTCATGTCCTCTCCGGACAGCAGATTGAACTCATTGCCGCACGCCATTCGCTCCAAAGTCGGTCGCAGAAGATTACCGGTCGCATCCTTGACACCCACGACGTTCCTGCACTCCCGGAAGATCCGGGCAAGCGTCTCGACGGAGATGTCCACGACGCTCCGCGGAGGAATGTTGTATACGATGATGGGAATGCCGATCGCGGCATCGATGGCCTTGAAGTGCTGGTAGATGCCCTCCTGTGAGGGCTTGTTGTAGTACGGCGCCACGATGAGGACACCATCCGCACCCGCTCTTTCGGCATGCGTCGCGAGTTCGATTGCTTCGACTGTATTATTAGAACCCGCACCGGCTATCACCGGCACCCGCTTCCTTGCAGCCTCGATAGTTATCTCAACGACTCGTTTGTGCTCGTTGTGAGAGAGCGTCGGGCTTTCGCCGGTCGTGCCGCAGGGCACCAACCCGTTGGAGCCCTCCGATATCTGCCACTCGATCAGCCGCTGCAAGGAATCCTCGTCGACCTCTCCCTGAGCAAATGGCGTCACCAACGCCGTGATCGAACCTTTGAACAACGCTATCGCTCCCAAAGAAGTATAGTTCGCCCTTTGCGAAAAAAGCTCCTAATGAAGCTCCTCTGTGAGGGTGGCTGTCAAGGAACCCACACGTGCAAGCGATTCGACATAGAAGCACCGCGAGGGTGGCGGCGGGTAATTTTGGAGGCCGGCTGCTTCGGGCCGGGCGGCTCAGAACTCGATCTCCTGCTGGAAGTCATCACTGATGTACTTTGAGCCGTGATCGTGCCGCAGTTCGATCCCAGCGGCGAACTCATACGCGGCCGCGGCGATCTCATTCCCGCACAGTGCGGTCACGATAAGCCTCGTCACGCCGATCGCTCGCGCATGCGCGTATGTTGCCACAGGGAGCGCCTTCAGCCTGTCCTGGCGACGTGCGTCGGGCGACACCCAGATGTCGGACACGACGAGTTCAGGACGGTGAGATTCGCTTGATTTCCTTCGCCCAGGCCGATATCCATAGCTGACGTCGCAGAAGTCTGCTTCGAAAACCGCTTCGAGAATGCGCGCCACCGCCTTTTGAAGCAGCCTGTCCGCGACAGTGGGAATTCCCAGCGGCCGCGTTCGTGCCTTGCCCGGTGGGTGAGTAGGCCGGCGGAAGCCACCGGCCTCTCGTAGAACCAGGACGTGAACCTCTCGATTCATCCGGCTCCTATCAA
>Ga0073928_10001624_pt1 | contig 42179 bp, 39 predicted proteins | sample PaiPotPPA55metaG_FD_76969 | JGI IMG/M metagenome (GOLD analysis project Ga0073928, IMG submission 76969) | Iron sulfur acid spring bacterial and archeal communities from Banff, Canada, to study Microbial Dark Matter (Phase II) - Paint Pots PPA... ...
CCGCGGTGGAAGCCAGAGGGGACACGGGCGCCGCCCGCCGCGTGAGGGGTTCGCGATATCGCGAACCCCTCACAGCGACATTCTCCAACACAACCTGCCGCCTCTATCCAGATACAAGGGGGGTAAATTGTTAACCAATCCGCCTTCATCTCCCGTCCGGCTCGCGACAATCCATCCGTCCACGATCAATCCGCACGCCGCCGCTCAACCTTGCTGTGCCATGGCTATAATGGTGCCCGCGCTTACAAGGAGAACGCCACGATGAACTACCGCCGCTTCGGCCGGTCTGGATGGAAAGTCAGTGACATTGGCTACGGAATGTGGGGCATCGCCGGTTGGACCGGTTCGGAAGACGCCCAGTCGATCGATTCGCTGCAGCGGGCAATTGATCTCGGGTGCAATTTCTTTGACACCGCCTGGGCCTATGGCGACGGTCACAGTGAACAGCTGCTCGGAAAAGTCTTGCGCGCCAATGTCGGGAAGACCCTGTACACGGCTACGAAAATCCCGCCGAAAAATCGCAAATGGCCCAGCACTCCGCAATTCACGCTCGACGATTGCTATCCGCCGGACTATATCGAGGAATACGTCACCAAGAGTTTAGCCAACATCGGTGTCGCCACACTCGACCTGATTCAGTTTCACACCTGGGAAGACGCCTGGCTGGAAGATAAGCGCCTGCGTCCCGTCCTCGAAAAACTGCTCACTAGCGGAAAGGTCCGCGCCCTCGGGATCAGCATCAATCGTTGGCAACCCGCCAACGGAGTGAAAGCAGTGCACGCCGGGCTATTCGACGCCGTGCAAGTCATCTACAACATCTTCGATCAGAATCCCGAAGACGAATTGTTCCCTGCGTGCCGCGAAAAAGATGTCGCCGTGATCGCGCGCGTCCCCTTCGATGAAGGCACGCTCACCGGCACGCTAACGCTCGACAGCAAATGGCCCGAAGGCGATTGGCGCAACACCTATTTCGTGCCGGAGAACCTGAAGAAGAGCGTAGAACACGCCGAAGCGCTGAAGCCGCTGCTCCGCGAAGATCTAACCATGCCGGAAATGGCCCTGCGTTTCATCCTCAACAACAAAGACGTCAGCACCATCATCCCGGGCATGCGCAAACGCCATCACGTCGAGACCAACCTCGCCGCCAGCGACCAAGGCCCGCTACCCGCCCAGCTCCACTCCGAACTCCGAAAACACCGCTGGGACCGCACCCCAACAAAATGGAGCCAATAAATGGATCGGAGCCCAATGAAGTTCGAGCGCTCGATCGATATTGTCCGGGCTCTTAGTTCGCTCGGAAGTTGTACGGTCGGGTCCGATACTGTCTGGGCTATTTGGAAGTTGTAGGGGCGGGGCTTGCCCCGCCCGGTCGACCCGGTTAGCAGACTCATTCCGCCGGACCAAAGGGCCGTCGATCAAGCCGTCTGTTTCAAAGCGCGCTCAACGAGCGTCAGACAACGCTCGGCTTGTTCCCGCAGCAGGTCATTGTGCTCGCCAAGATCGCGTTGCGTGCTATGAAGTTCGTCGGCAATCGACAGAGCCGCCAGCACAGCAATCTTATGCGTATCGACCGTGGAGGTCGCGTCCGAAATCGCGCGCATCTTCTCGTCCACGAAGGTCGCGAGCTTTTGCACGTAAGCCGGATCCAATTCGCCGTGAATCGTGTAAGTCTGTCCGAAGATTTGTACTTTCACCGGTGAACTCATAATGGCTCTCCGTGCCGCAGTTCCCGATTGTAGCGCACAGCGACCTGTAGCCGCTCTCTCCGAGAGAGCGGGGTTTAGAGTCAACTGCAAGCACATGTTGCAATGCGCGCACAGCGCGGGCAGCGATGCCGGCGTCGAGCTCCGGCGAAGGATAGCGCCGATGCGTGATCTAAACCCCGCCGTCTCGGAGACGGCGGCTACGGGTATCGAGAAATGACCGCCACTTCAGCTCGCGCGGAGCTGCGCGCCCAGTTGCTTTTCGAGGGCAGCGACAATGCGCGCGGAAAACTCGGCGATCTGCGCGTCGGTCAGCGTCGCGTCGCGGCTTTGAAAGATCACACGCACCATCAACGAATATTTTCCCGCAGGGACATTCTTGCCGCGAAAGAGGTCTCCCGCTTCGATGGAAACGATTTCACCAATGCCGAGGGAGCGAATCGTTTTCGTGACGTCAGAGAAATGCGTGCCATCCGCCAACAGCAGCGAGAAATCGCGCTCCACCGCCGGAAAGCGCGGCAGCGGTTCGTACCTGCGCGAATCCTTGAGGTCGCGAATCGCCGCGTACACCGGCTCGAGCCGCAACTCCGCGAGAAAAACGTCTTGCCGCAGCTTGAGGCGGTCCGCCACGCGACGCGCCAACTGGCCCGCGTCTCCGATTTCCTCGCCGGAGAGCGCAACGTGCCCGCTTAGCGCGGCATGCGACCAATCGCCAGAAACGCGATGCGTGCCCTGGCTTGCCGCGTCCACGGCGCGATCGCTCCATGCAAAACCTCCGGCGAGTTCGCCGAGCGAATCGAGGTCGCCTTTCAAATCGGCGAAAGAATACGCACGCGCCGAGTCGTACAAATCTTTCTCGCGAGCTTCGCCGGTCGCGCCGACCGTCAGCACGCGCGTTTCGACAGACTGATGACCACGCAGATTGTACTGGCTGCCAATCTCAAACAGACGCACGTTGCGCTGGCCATGATTCAGGTTCCACTCCAGCGCCGCGGCCATAGTCACCAATCCGGTCGAGCGCAGCACGCCCGCTTCCTCCGACAACGGATTCGCGAGCCGCGCGGGCTGCACGCCGGGTGCGCGGAACAACGCATCGCGCTCTTCGGCCACGTGCGGGATGGTTAGGATTTCGCGATATCCGAGACCGATCAGCCGCTCGCGAATTTGCGACTCCGGCTCGTAATTCGGCAAACGCAAAGCGCCCTGGCGGGAAACCGGAAAACGCGGAGGGAATTTATTTAGACCATAAATGCGCGCGACCTCTTCGATCAAATCGATTTCGCGCTCCACTTCCGCGCGCCACGAAGGTTGCGTGCATTCCCACGCCGCCAACAGCGATCCTTCCACACCGCGATTCTGGTCCACGCGCACGGGAGAAAATCCGAGCGCACCCAGACTCGCCTCAATCTCTTTGTCCGGGACGTCGGCGCCCATCACCCGCAGAAGTTCCGCACGCGTCAGCACAATCTTTTTTGGCGCGCGCTTACCGGGATAAACATCGACAACCCCGGCAAACAACTCGCCGCCGGCAAGTTGCAAGATCAGCTCCGCAGCGCGGCGCGAGGCCAGTTCCGCCGTTTCCGGGTCGGCGCCGCGGCCAAACCGCGTGGATGCTTCCGTGTGCAATTTCAAAAAACGCGTGGCGCGGCGAACGGCGATGGGATTGAACCAGGCGCACTCGATCAAAACGTTCTTCGTTGAAAACGAGATTTCGGTTTCCGCGCCGCCCATGATCGCGCCGATACCCACGCCGCGCGAACCATCGCCGTCGGCAATCATGCAGATACCCGGATCGAGCGCGCGCTCGATGCCATCCAGCGTGCGTGTTTTTTCGCCGGGCCTGGCTTTACGCACGACAATGCGGTGATCGCGCACCTTGTCGTAGTCATACGTGTGCAGCGGATTGCCAAGCTCGAGCATTACGTAGTTCGAGACGTCCACGACGTTGCTGATGCTGGCGACGCCGCTCGCTTCCAGCCGTTCGCGCAGCCACGCCGGCGATGGCTGAATCTTTACCCCGCGAATCACACGCGCGGTAAAGCGCCCGCAAAGCTCTGGGACTTGAATTTCGACACGGACCGCGTCGGCCGCTTTCGCCGATCCTTCCGCTGGTTTTGGGGAAACAGGTTTCAGCGGCAGCTTGTACACCGCGCCGACTTCGCGGGCGATTCCGTAATGCCCCAGGCAATCCGGCCGGTTCGATGAAACTTCCGCGTCGATCACCGCGCCGTGCGCGCCCTTTTCCACGCCGCCGATGTTCGTGCCAGAAAGCGCCAGCCGCGAAGCCAGCTCATCGGGGGACGCAGAGACGTCGACGAAGTCTTTCAGCCAGTTGTAGACGACCTTCATGATGTAGGCAGGCGACCGAAGTAAACGTGCGTCGCGTATTCCATACGCACGGTGCCATTTTCCTGATTCGCGCGGAACAATTCTTGCAGCGCCGACATCATTGGCGCGTAGTTGGCGTGGCCTTCCTGCGGCGCATAGGAACTGCTGCGCAGCCGCCCGGCGAGCCCTTCCCAGTCGAGAATCTGCTCATTGGGCACGCTGCGTTGCGAAACGCTTCCTCCGGCGAAAAATTCGTGCATCGTTTGGATTTCGGGATACGATTCGCGGACGCGCTGGTAATCGGTGCCGTATTTCACGAGGAGTTCCTCGTAAGCGTTGGCAAAGGCGGAATCCATTTGCCGCTCGTTCCACATCACCACAACCCAACCGCCTGGTTTTAGAATGCGCTGAAACTCACGGCGCGCAGCCGCAGGATCGAACCAGTGGAAGGCCTGGCCCGCGGTTACGAAATCGATCGTGCTATTTTCCAGTGAGGTGGCTTCGGCAGACGCGTCGATACTGACAAACGAATCGAACGACGCGAGATATTCTTCGCCGGCGGCGCGCATCGCTGGGTTGGGCTCGATGCCGTAAACGCGATTCCCGTTTTTCAGAAAGAGCTCGCTGAGGAAACCTGTGCCGGAACCAATGTCGGCGATGGCGTGGCCCGAGCGGAGATCGCATTCGGTGCGCAACAGTGCAAGCGCCTCCGCGGGATATCCAGGGCGGTAGCGTACGTAGTCGGCCACCCGATTCGAGAAACGCTGTTTAGCGTCGGCGAAAGTCATAGCGCGGTACCTCGATCTCGTCGGGCACTTTGTTTTCTTGTCTCTGTGCCCTCAGTGTTCATTTTTTTCTTTTTCTCATGGAAACTGCCGCAAGAAGCGCACATCATTTTGAAAAAATACCTGGATATCGTCGATGCCATATTTGAGCATGGCCAAGCGGTCGATGCCGATTCCAAAGGCGAAGCCGCTCACCTTCTTCGGATCGTACTTGACGAAGCCGTAGACGGCCGGATCCACCATGCCGGCGCCGAACAGCTCAATCCAGCCCGCGCCCTTGCACTTCGAACAGGTTCCGCCGCTGGCGGAGACTCCGCTTCCGCCGCAGAAAACGCAGGTTACGTCGAATTCGACGGAAGGCTCGGTGAATGGAAAATAGCTGGGCCGAAAACGCGTTTTCACGCCGGGCCCGAAGAATTGCTTCACGAAATATTCGATCGTGCCGGTGAAATCGCAAAAGGTAATGTCGGTGTCGACTGCAAGGCCTTCCACCTGGTGAAAAGCAAAGGAGTGTGTGGCGTCGGGATTGTCGCGTCGATAGACTTTGCCCGGGACGATCACGCGCACAGGTGGCTGCCGCTTCTCCATGGTGCGAATTTGCATCGGCGAAGTGTGTGTGCGAAGGAGCAGGGGCGAAGGCGCGCCCTTCGGCAGTTCGAGATAAAACGTGTCCATGTCGTCGCGGACAGGATGGAACTCGGGGATATTCAGGGCCTCGAAATTGTAGTAAGGCGTTTCGATTTCCGGGCCTTCGACGACGGAAAATCCGATCGAGACGAAGATATCTTCAATCTGCTGAAAAACCTGGCGGATCAGGTGATGGGATCCGATCGGGCGCTTCACACCGGGCAAAGACAGGTCGACGCGTTCCCGCGCCAGCGCGGATTCGTCGGCACCGGCTTCGATGGCCACGCGGCGCGCTTCGATTTCGGACTCGACGTGCTCGCGCAGTTTGTTGAGTTCCAGCCCAACGACGCGTTTCAACTCGGGAGTAGTCGGCTTAAGCCAGTTATCCGTGACTTGCGTAAGCACGCCGGATTTCCGGCCTAGCCACGCGTCGCGGAACTGTTTCCAAGCGGCTTCGTCGTGGGCGGCCGTTGCGTCGGCGTCGAAGCGGGCGCGAATCTCCGCAAACAACGGAGCGAGCTGATCCGGCTGCGTCACGCCAAGAGCGGCGAGCGTTTGGCTGGATTTGTTTTCAGGAGCGGTCATTCCATCACTCATGGTTCCAGCGAAGTGCGAACGGTTACACCGACAGCCAACAGTTGGGTGCAGCGTCGACGAGGCCGGCTCGTTGCGCTCGCAGGGACGCACTGAAGCGCGCCCCTACATTAGCGCCCAACACTACGACTATGCCGCGCTCTTCTTCTTTTTCGCTGGCGGTGGTGCTGCGGCTTTGGCGGTAGCCGCCAAGCTCGCGAAAGCAGCGGCATCTTTCACCGCGATGTCCGCCAGAACCTTGCGGTCCAAATCGACACCCGCGGCTTTCAGGCCGTGAATCAGCTGGCCGTAGGTGATGCCGTTCAGACGCGCAGCTGCGCCAATACGCTGAATCCAAAGCTGGCGGTATTGACGCTTTTTCACGCGACGATCGCGGAATGCATAGCGATCGGCGCGATTGGCGGCCTCTTGTGCGGATTGGTACAGCTTGCTTTTTGTTAGAAAAAAGCCTTTTGTGCGCTTGAGGTACTTCTTACGACGCGCGCGGCGCTTTGTGCCGCGTTTTACGCGAGCCATGGGTTTCTCCTTTTTGTTTGGGGAGACAACGCGGTGCGGGCGCGCGGAAATATAAGAAAAGACACGCGTGACGCAACGGGTTTGTCTCCGTGGTGCTCTGCAGACGCCGGACCCTTCGTTCCTCAGGGTGAACTAAAGTCCAGTGCCTACATTGCCGCTTCAGATCGTCCGCCGTGAAGCGAGTCGATTGCGTGCGGCGAATCGGCCGGCAGGCACCCGTGTAGCGCTGCCTGGCGCGATGTGCGGGGCTCGCGCCCCGCGGTGTTGCTTCTCGGCTCCGATGCTGATGAAGCCGAAAATCTTCGGATGCGCTACAGTTGCGCCCCTGTAAAATTCGCTCTCAAACCGATGCGATGGCGGCTGTTGCGCCGAGACGCTGCGGCCCGGTGGCCCTTCGAAGCTCAGGATAAACAAGCCCCGCCCCTACAAAAGTCCACGCCTAAGCGTAGGGGAGCATCTGGCGAACGGAGGCTAGATCGGCCTTGTTCACCAGCGTCAGCTTCTTTAGCTTGCGCATGCGGCCCGGGGCTTTGGTGCCGAGCAAATGGCGCTTGCCGGAATGCATGCGAAGGATTTTGCCACTGGCGGTGACTTTGAAGCGTTTCGCGGCTCCGCGATGGGTCTTCAACTTCTTCTTAGGTTTCGAAGCGTTTCTTGGCATTGCGTAAACCCTTTCTTGCTGTGGGCGTGGCGCGCCGATTTGGGGTCGCCGACTGCCCTACAAAATTAGTTGGTCTGGCTTGATCGAAACTGCGCCCGCCTCGGAAGGCGGCCGCTACAACGGCTACTGTGCTTGCTGGGCTGTCTGGGCTAACGGCTTGGCTACCGCTACGCCCTTTTTCGGGGCTAGCAAGGCGACCAAAACGTTGCCTTCCATGCGCGGCATGGTTTCGATCTGGCCGTGTTCGCCGATTTCACCGAGCAAGCGCGTCATCTTGGCGCGCCCAACTTCCTGGTGCGCCATTTCGCGGCCGCGATGAAAAATCATGGCGCGAACTTTGTGACCTTCGCCAAGGAACCGGATGATCTGGTTCTTGCGAACCTGATAATCGTGCTCCGCGGTTGCCGGGCGAAACTTTACTTCTTTGAGTTGCGAGCCGCGGCTGCTTTTGCGCTGCTCGTGGGCCTTTTTGTTTTGCTGGTAAAGGAATTTACCGTAATCGGTGATTTTGCAAACAGGCGGATCGGCTGTGGGTGAAATTTCCACCAGATCCAGTCCGCGTTCGCGCGCCATCTTAATGGCTTCATACGGCTGCATGACGCCGAGCTGACCGCCTTCTTCATCGATGACCCGGACTTCACGCGCCCGGATGCGCTCGTTTACTCGAGTGCGATCGGCCTGCCGGAAGTTGCGTTCTGCGATATTTCCCCCTAACCAATTTAAGGCGCCAACTTACCCGCCTCGCCGGGCACGGGCCTGAATCAGACTGTACGTACGATCTAAACAATTAGAATCGACACGCCGCCCCCACAGTCCAAAACCATCAAGGGACGGGCTTTGAAGTATAGCACGTACGCGCAATGCTACGACAAGGGTTTGATGCTTGGGCCGAGCGGGCGTATGCAGGTTTGCAAATAAGCCTCCGGAATCTTAGGGACGCACAGCCAGGAATGGCTGTGCCGCTGTTACGGTCGGCCAAATCCCTGGCCCGGCATCAGGTACATCACGAAACCCAGCGCTGTGAGGACGGTTACGAAATATGCGGTCGTGCTGCGGCTGGACTCAGCAGGGTAATCCTTCGTGAAGAGGCGATACGTGGCTCCAGCGGCCACGAGGAGGAAGATTTTCTCGTCCAAGGCGAAGCAGAGAAGCAGCGCCGCCGTGAGAATGACGATGCGCTCGGTCTTAGTCAATGCGGCGAACGCCTTGCCGCCGTCGAGAACCCACACCGGAGTGAGATTGATGACGTTCAGGACCGCGGATGAGCGAGCGAGCGCGGCCCAAAGACCGTTGCCGGTCTTCCACCAGATCAGTGCGCAGATCGCCGCTCCGATGAAGCCGGCCAGCGGCCCCGCCAGGCTGACGGCGGCTTGAGTCGCGAGTGAAACGCCCATCGCGGCCCAACGAACATAGGCACCGAATCCCGGCAAGAACATGGGCATCTCTGCCGGAAGACCGCGGCGCTTGATGTCGATGTAGTGGCCCATTTCGTGGACGAGAATTAAGAGCGCGAAGCCCACGCCGAATTTTGGGCCATACAGTGCCCAGTAGAACGCCATGAACGTGGCAAGGCTTAAAAGCGATTTCAACTTGAAGAGCGTGAGAAGGAATTTGCCCTTCGCGAGTAAGACGGCGATCGGCGCGAGGGGACCGAGTTTTTTGCCCCAGGCATTCTGCTTTTCGGAGTTCGCGGCGGCGGCCAGTTCCAGCTTGCGGGCTTTGTCTTGCACCCATTTGGTTTGCTCGGCCTGTGGAGGGAGAAGCGGCAAAGCTTTCAGCCAGGCATCGCGCGCTTTCTGTAACTCGCCGTGTTCCTCAAACATGCGCGCGCCTGCGGAGATCTGCTCGAGTTCCGCGGCATGTACCAGGGTATGGCATTGGCCGCAAGCCAGGATGCCGGAGGCGAGTTCACGCGAACAGGTTTTACAGTTGCGAGCTACGGCGACGGGAAGAGTGGACACGGCGGCGCGGGTGCTCAGGAGCCAGCGTCGGATTTCGCCGGAGCGGAGTTACTGAATGGTCCCAGGATGTCCAGTTTTGCAGCGGCAGTAAGCTTCCAGGCGATGCGGATCCCTACGAAGAGAATGATCAGACCAATGGCGCCGTGCAGCGGATCTTGCAACTCGAGGAATGGAGAAGCGAGCCCCGCCAGCGTGAGCATCCCGATCGCAGATCCGATGCTCATCTTCGGTTTTGGAGCGACGGATTGTGGCGTGACGGGTTGCAGCGGCGCTTCAGCCGTCGCGTCGGGCTCGGTGGATTCACCGGGGTCGATCGAGGGAGGCGGCGCGTGCTTGACGAGATTCTGTTTTTGCTCGTTTCTGTGCTTGACGATTTGCGAAATGCCGATGGGAATTGCGGACAGCGAAACGGCGGCATATGTCAGAGCCACAGCGGCAATCTGATAGCGCCGCCCACCGAGGCCGTTGGTACCTTTCATGATCGCTTTGCCGACGATATATCCGACAGCAAGCGAGATGTAGCCGAGCATCAGTCCGGTGATGATGCCGAACCCCGCATAAATAATCAGGCCCAGGACAGCGCCACCGATCCCGAAGAGCAGGCCGCGCACGAAGGTCTGATGCGAATCCTGGGGTGCGCGGAGTTTTGCTTGCTCGCCGCAATAGGAACAGGTCAGCGCTCCATTGACCCGGTAATATTGCGAGCCGATGGACTGGCTGCAGGATTTGCAACGCTCGGCGCCAGTAACTCCGGCATATTCGGCGGTGCCAAATTGAGGCGTGGGGTTGGTCAGGGTGTTGGACATGATTGGGCAAAATAACACGGCCGCTAGGTGAGCGATATAGCCCGTCACGTATACGTTAGTAAATTCTTAGGCACGAAGTTGAAGGGCTTGTCTAGGCGAAAATCGGCGGGTCAGAAAGTTACGTCGAGCTGGCCTTTCGGGCCGGCGATGATGGCGTGCAGGTGCGGGGTTCTGGCTTGCGTGATAGGCAAGTCGATTTGGAGTTGATCGGCCTGCTTCAGGAGCACGTCGGGCTTCGGCGTGGCGGCTTCGAAGAGCGTTAGGCTGCAGCCTTGCGGCGCGTCCACCGAGGGGTGAAGCGCGTCGGCGCCCCACTCGATGAAAAAAGGTAGGAGGCCTCCGGCGTCATCTTTCAATACGAGCGTTCGCCAGTTAAGGACGCGGCCGTCGAGGCGCTTGCGCGAACCCGGCTTGGGGCCGGTTGCGGCGATGCCTTGTTCTTTTAGCCTAGCGGCGAATTGCTGGATGTCGCCTGGATGGACGGCCCAGCCGACCAGGACGGGTTCTTCGAGCGATTTCAAATCACGGGCGTCGGCGGTAGCGGGCTGCTGCGGGTCGGGCGCGATGATTTCGAGATAGTGGTTGCGGCCAAGAGACAGGAGTGCGTTTCGAGTTCCGGCTCCGGGATGAACGCCGCCGAATGCTGCGCGGACGCCGGTTCGTTCTTCAACGAAGGCGATGCCGGCATCGAGATCGTTGCAGCCGAGCAGGATGTGATCGAGCAACGTGGGTACCTTCTTCGGCGCCGATAGGATGTTTGGCGCGTTGAGCGCGGCTGCAGCAAATGCGGCGCCAGCTAGAAATACGCGGCGCGAAATCACGTGAGGCTCAAAGCCATTGGGCATGCGCTAGATGGTAGTGCTCGCAAGCCGGAAACTACAAGCTGATCGTCGCGGTTTTCTGGCCGCGCTTGGAGAGATACGCATGCCAGAAAAGACGGGCTGCGACAGCGCGCCAGGGCCTCCAGGGTGCGCTCATCTTCTCGAGCTTATCAGGCGATGGTCGCAGGCGGAGACGCTTTACCTCCTGCACGGCGGTGGCGAGCGCGAGATCTCCTACCGGCCAGATGTCCGGGCGGCGCAGCGCGCTGAGTAGATAAATGTCCGCGGTCCATCGGCCAATGCCCTTCAAAGCGATCAATTTTTCGCGCGCATGGTCGTCATGTAGATCGTGGAGCGCTTGCAGATCGAACTGGCGGCGCTTGATGGCATCGGCGAGGAGTCGCGTGTAGTGCGCTTTCTGGCGGCTGAAGCCGAGCTGGCGCATCTCGACCTCGGTGAGCTTCAAAAAGCGGGCGGGAGTGAATGGGCGGACCGCTTCCTGTAATCGTTGATACAGCGCGCGTGCCGAGGCCAGGGAAACTTGTTGCTCGAGGATGATGTAGACCAGCGTGGGAAAGCCCGGCTCGCGAACCCATAAAGGAGGCGAGCCGTATTTTTCGAGAACCAGGGCCAAGTCGGGATCGCGTTGCGCGAGTTCTAAAACAGCCTGTGCGAAAAACTCCTCGCTCAAACGCGTGAGTGGTGCTGGTGCCGCTTGTGCCATGCTGATTGCTCGACAGAAAAGCTTACGTGGTCGCGCGGGAATCGATTTCGGTTTGCAGTGCGGCAAGAAATTCTGCCAGGGGCTTGGGGCCGAGGTCGCCTTTGCCGCGGTGACGCACCGAGACCGTGCCGGCTTCGGCTTCTTTTGCGCCGACTACCAGCATGTACGGAATTTTCTGCATCTGGGCGTCGCGAATTTTCGCGGGTAGCTTTTCGTTGCGCTCGTCGAGATGGACGCGGACGTTGTGGCGCTTCAGCGTTTCGGTCACGTGTTTGGCGTAGTCGATGACTTTTTCGCTGACGGGACAGATTTCGACCTGCACGGGAGCGAGCCAGAGCGGAAATGCGCCGGCGTAATGCTCGACCAGAATGCCGAAGAAGCGCTCGACGGAGCCGAGCAGCGCGCGATGCACCATCAGCGGTTGATGGCGTGAGCCGTCTTCGCCTACGTATTCCAATCCGAAGCGGCCAGGAAGATTGAAGTCGAATTGCACGGTGGTGAGCTGCCAGGAGCGGCCAATGGCGTCGATGAGCTTGACATCGATTTTGGGGCCGTAGAACGCGGCTTCACCGGCGATGTGTTTGAAGGGAATCTTCATGCGCTTCATGGTGTCGGCGAGGGCGGCGGTGGCGCGGTGCCAGTCCGCGGGATTGCCCGCGTAATTTTCGGGGTGGGCGGCGTCCCAATCGGAGAGTTCGACTTCGTACTTGTCGAAGCCGAAATTCTTCATCACCGCGAATGCGAAATCGACGCAGGCCTCCACCTCGCCTTCGATTTGCGATGGCATGCAAAAAATGTGCGCGTCGTCTTGAGTGAAGCCACGGACGCGCATCAGGCCGTGGAGAACGCCGCTGCGCTCGTAGCGATAGACGGTGCCAAGTTCGGCGTAGCGCACCGGGAGATCGCGATAACTGCGCAGCGTGGATTTGTAAATGAGGATGTGGCCCGGGCAGTTCATGGGCTTCAGCTGGTATTCGGCTTTTTCGACTTCCATCGGGCCGAACATATTGTCTTTGTAAAAGCCGGTGTGGCCGCTCGTATTCCAGAGTTCACGGCGCATGATGTGCGGCGTGTAGACAATGTCGTAGCCGCGCTTGAAAAGTTCGGCACGAAGCCAGTCCTCGACAACGGTGCGAATCAAGCCGCCCTTGGCATGCCAGAAGATCAGCCCCGGTCCGGCCTCGTCTTCTATGCTGAAGAGATCAAGCTCCGCACCAAGCTTGCGATGATCGCGGCGCTTCGCTTCTTCCAGCCGATGCAAGTATTCGTCGAGTTCTTTCTGTGTGAAAAAACACGCCGCATAAATGCGCTGCAGCTGTGGATTGCCTTCGTGGCCCTTCCAGTACGCGCCCGCCACACTCATCAATTTGAAGGCCTGAATGCGCTTGGTTGAGGGAATATGCGGCCCACGGCAAAAGTCGATGAATTTGCCGGTGGTGTAGAACGAGACCATGGGATCTTCGGCTTTTTCTTCCACCAGCTCGCACTTAAAGATTTGATCGGTCTTTTTGTATAGCTCGATCGCTTCGGGCTTGGGCAGCAGCTTGCGCTCGTTGGGCAGGTCCTGCGCCGCTAGTTCGTGCATTTTCTTTTCGATCTTGGCAAGATCTTCGAGGGTGAATGGCTCAGCGCGCAGAAATTCGTAGAAAAATCCTGTGTCGATCGGAGGACCAATCCCAAGCTTGACGTCGGGATAGAGCTCCATGACGGCCGCTGCGAGTAGATGGGCCGCGGAATGACGGAAAACGAAAAGCGCGTCGGGATCTTTTTCGGTGAGGATTTGCAGCTTAACGTTGTGATCGAGTGGGCGCCGCAGATCGATCAGTTCGCCGGCGCCGTCATTCGGCTCAGCTACACGAGCAACGAGAGCCGCATCGGCAAGGCGCGGCGAAATTTTCCTGGCGATGTCCGCGGGCGTAGTGCCCTGAGGGACTTCCTGAACCTTGCCGTCAGGCAATGTAACTTGAATCGCATCCATGCTGTGATTTCACCCGGAAACGAGAAAGACCAAGCTTATCGGCGCCGCCGGACGCGGTCAAGGTGATGCGGTAATTCGAGCGTAGTCTTGAACTAACTCAACTCGAACTAAATCAAGGTGAGGCCCGGTAAAACAGGCTCCTCCCCCAGAGGTTTACCAGAGGACTGTGGGCTAGGGTCATTTCTCCAAAGACTTCGAGGTTTCTTGGGCCCACTGGCTTCGGGGGTTTAGCTGGAGCGCGTGCTGGATCGCCTCGCGGGCATTGGCCTTGTCTGACTGTTTATCGTAGGCTTTGGCTAGCCAAACCCAGGTCTCATCTTGGTTCGGATCCAGCGTCAGGGACTTCTTGAAACACTCGATCGCTTTCGATGTGTCTCCGCCAAACGCTTTGGGAGACATCAGATACTTGCGGCCGGTGCTGGCCCAGACGCGGGGATTTTTGTCGTCCAGTGCCATGGCGCGTTTGTTTTCTTCGTTCGCCTTGGGTCCGAAACGAGGGCCTGCGAACATTCCTCCGCTCAATCCGATTTTTCGGCCGTAGAGGTCCGCGAGGAGACTGTGAGCGTCGGCGGATTTGTCGTTTAGCTGGACGGAGCGCTGCGCGGCTTCAATGGCCTTGTCGACGGCCGTCGCGGCGGCTTTCTTGTCCTTTCGCATCTCGGCGACATCCGCGAGGAAGCTCTCGACCGTAGCCAGTTCGTACTGACCCACTGCGTCGTTCGGATTCTGGCTGAGGCGCTGCTCCAGCTGCGTTCTAAGCGATTCAAGCTGCCCGGGATCGCGTTTTCGACGCGCGGACTCCAGCGGGGCTGCGAGGGGATCGTCGACCTGCGCCACTGCCACGAAGTCAGACGACATCATACCCATAACCAGGGACACCATGAGGAGGAAGGCGAAACGCACCCTCGCAAGTCGTTCGATGAGCATACGCAATACCTCCGGCGGAGCGCTCCTGACCTCTTATACGGAGGCAAACGGGAAATCTTTCGTTGCCGTCCTCATTTACAAATACAAGGCCAATTTCGCCGGAATTAGGCAGTAGCGTAAACTCTTCAGCTTGGCGAACCGAACGGATTTCCTGTCGAGGACACGGATGAGATCACTGTTGGTGTGCAGTTTGTTTCTTACGTTGGCGACGCAGGCAGGCTCGCAGGACGCCAAGCCGCTGCCGGCGGGGGATGCGCGGTACAAGGCAGACATTCTATTGGTGGTGGCGCACCCGGATGATGAGGGCGCGGCTACAGCCTACCTCGCGCGGGCGTTGGATGAGGGGAAGCGCGTCGCGGTGGTGTTTGGCACGCGCGGAAGCAGCGGCGGAAATGAAGTCGGGAGCGAACAGGCGTCGGCGCTGGGGGCGATCCGCGAGATTGAGGCGCGGCGGGCGTTGGGGACGCTGGGGATTACGAACGTGTGGTTTTTGGGAGGGAAGGATACCGCCAGCCAGGATGTCTTGCAGTCGCTGGCGAATTGGGAGCACGGGGCAGCGCTGGAGCAACTCGTGCGGCTGGTGCGTTTGACGCGGCCGGAAGTGGTGCTGACATTCTTGCCCGGCACATTTATCGGTGAAGACCACGGCGATCACCAGGCTTCGGGGGTTTTGGCAACCGAGGCGTTTGATCTTGCGGGCGATCCTACGGTCTTTCCGAGTCAGGTGGCGGCGCCGCTGCGGCGTCTGGAGCCTTATCTTGAAGGTCTCCAGCCTTGGCAGCCGAAGAAAATCTATTATTTTCCCGACGCCGACCGCGAGGATATTTTTAAGGGCAAGGGTCCCGAATATTCCGTGAAGGAAATTTCCAAATCCTCGAAGAAGGCGTATTGGCGCGCCTCGCTGGATTCGTTTCGCCTGCATGAGACGCAGGCGAAGAGCTTTGTCGATCAGCTCAACAAGATGGATGACGCGGCGATTGAAAAGATGATGGCGGCGGACGGCTGGACCGACGTGCAGCGGTTCGTGTTGGGAAAATCACTGGTGGGCGGCAGCGTTACCGGGGCGGTGTTTGAAAATATTACTGCGGATGCCATTCCCTTCCGGCGAGACGCCTTTTCGACGCAGGCTGGCGGAACGGAACTCTCGGTGGAATTGGCCGGGCCTTGGAACTTCTATGCGGAGTTTCGGAGAGCTCATGGGCTTGAGAATTTGCCGCATCCGGAGCCGCCGGAGATTGCCTTGCAGGCCGGGAGTTCGTTAGTGATTCCTTTGTGGGTGCGCAATCCGACGGGCGCGAGCCGCGAGGTCACCTTGTCTGCGGACTTGCCTGCGGGATGGACGGTCGCAAACGGTGCCGGGAAATTCGTGGTTGCGTCGAAGCAGACGGTCCCCGCGAGGATCGAGATTAACCTGCCGGGGCTCGCTGATCCGAAGAAGACGAAAGAAGATGCGCGCGAAGTGACCGTGCGTGCGGAATCGAATGGAGCGAGCGTCGGCGTCGTGAAATTGCGCGTGGAGTTGCGCAAACGTTCCTTGCCGGAATGAAATGACAAAACGGGATTGGCCACAAAGTCATAGGGCCAGGGGGATAGAAGAAGGAACTTTTCTCGCTGCGCCTCGGAGGCTATCCACTATTTCCTTCAGGATTTTTTCCCGCGCGCGGCTTCCATTGCTTCCCATGCGGAATCAGGGAGCATCGACAGGTCGCTGAATTCACCGGCCCCTCGTAGCCAGAGTGCGCCGTCGATTACCACGCACTCGCCGTTGATGTATTCAGCCATGTCGCTGATCAGAAATGCAGCCAGGTTGGTCAGTTCTTCGTGGCGGCCGAAGCGCTTCATGGGGTGAGATTCGCGAGCGTGGTCCTCGAATTGTTTTGATGGCATGAGGCGGGAGAACGCGCCTTCGGTTGGGAATGGGCCGGGAGCTATGGCGTTCAGGCGGATGTGGTATTTCGCCCACTCTACGGCGAGAGAAGTGGTCATGGCGAGGACGCCAGCTTTGGCACAAGCGGAGGGGACTACGAAACCCGAACCGGAATTCGTTGCGGCATACGTGGTAACGATGTTGAGTACGTTCCCGCCTTGTTTTTCGACGATCCATTTTTTTGCCAAGGCCTGGGTGCAGTGAAAAGTACCGTTGAGAACGATGCCGACGACGGCGTTGAAGGCGTTAGCGCTGAGCTTTTCGGTGCGGGCAATGAAATTTCCGGCGGCATTGTTGACCAGGGTGTCGATGCGGCCGAAGTGGTCGTAGGCTTTTTGGACGGCGGATTCGACGCCGGCGTAGTCGCGGACATCGCAGGTGGTGTGGGCTGCGGTGCCTCCGGCTTTGGTAATCTCATCGCAAACGTTGCGGAGAGGTTCTTCGCGGCGGCCGACGATGAAGATTTTCGCGCCCAGCTTTGCAAAGTGCAGGGCCATCGAGCGGCCCAGGCCGGAACCACCGCCACTGATGAAAATTGAGCGGCCTTTGAACAAGTCGAGTTGGAACATGGGTCACCGCCTTGAGAGTTGTAAGCCGATCGTGGGTTGCTTTCCGCGGAGGAGAGTTTAGTTCATTGGGATTTGGAGTGCTTGCTATTTGGAGGCGGAGACAAGACGCGAGGGCCGGGCGGAGCCCTTCGAAGCTCAGGGTAAACAACCTCCGGGCCTACGGTCGCGCGGCGTGCACCCTTTACGGAGCTGCTTCAATTTCGGCGGGGATGGGGCGGCCCATGGCTTTCGCGTATTCGGTAGCGTAGGTTGTGTTGGACGGGAATTCCCGGGTCAGCTCAAGTAAAAGCTTTTGGGCCAGCGCGTTTTGTTTCTCGCGACGGGCACACAGAGCCAGCAAGATTTTCGCGTAGGGCCCCAGGTAACGGCCACTGTCGGCGGTCTTGGTGAGTTGCTCCATGCCAAGTTTTTTGTCACCGTGAATACTCATGAACCACAGAGCCATGCGGTATCCGGGATTGAGAGCACCAATGATGTAGTTGGCCACACCGAGAGCTACGTAAGCGTCGGCCGCGTCGGGCTGTACAGCTAAGAGTGCCTTCGCATTTTCGTTGGCTTCCTTCAAGCGCTTCAAGGCATCGAGCTGTTTCTTTTCCAGGATCGCGTCGGCGTCTGATTCCATTCCGGCGGCGAGCGCGAGACCGAAGAGGCCTTCGGGATCCTTCGGATTTTTCTTCAAGCGTTGCTTGGACAAGACGCGAGCGCGCTGGACCGCCTCGCGGAAATTATTCATGCGTTCCGGATCGGGCTTGCTCTCAATGCCGTTCAGGAATCGCTTCTGGTCGAGGAAGAAATCGCTGGTCAGCACGCCCTGGCGATAAAGTTCTTCAAAAAGATAGCTCGCCGCGATTGCAACCTGGCCAAAAGGCTCCTCGGGATGAGCCGATTCCCAAGTCGTGAAAATCATGCGTGCTTCGGGAAAATGCTGTTCGTAGAGTTCGTGAAAACCCCTGGCAAGCTCAGGCACGACTTTGAAAGCAGGGCCGGGTTCGTCGCCAGTCGCGCGAGCGAAACTGATAGCGGGCATGAGCAGTGTCAAGAGAAACAGGCAGGTTAAGCGGCGCATGAGAAGTTCATCGTCAGAACAGGCCGGGCAGGAATCTGGGTTTGCCCGCCATCGCCGCGCGATAGTCCGGATTTGCGAAGAGCACGCGCTCTTCCGTAGATAGCCGCTGCGACAGGACTGCTGCATGGGCGAGGGTCCCGGCGATTGCAGTGATCCAGGCGGTGTGAATCAGCGGAAGTGCCAGCATCTCCGCAAAAACCGCGGCGTAGTTAGGATGCCGGACGAAGCGAAAAGGACCGTTGGTAACCACGCCAAGGCGCGTGGAATCCATGATTTGAACATTCCAATGATCGCCCAGGGTGCGGATGACCCACCAACGCACGGCGTTCGCCGCCAGGAAGATCACGAACATAACCGAGGCCAGTGCGGGGATGAAAGGGCGCTTCAGAAAGACCACTTCGACCGCGGCGCCGATCAAGACGGCGGTATGCAGCAGGACCATCCAGCGGAATCGCGGTTCGTTGATTTTGGCCGCGCCACGCGCGACGAGTTCCTGTTGGTGGAGGCGGGAGATACGCAACTCGACCAAGCGCAGAGCCGCTACCAGGAGGAGCAGGATGAGAAATGCGATGACGCTTACGTCCATTGCAGCAACAAAAATTCGGCGCTGAAACCCGGACCAAAAGCGGCCGCCATGGCGTAGTCGCCGGGTTGCAGCGGGCGCTTTTCGAGCCACTCCTGGAGGATAAAGAGAATCGTGGCGCTGGATAGATTGCCAACGTTGCCGAGGATGTCCCACGAGGGCTGGGTCTGGCACTTCGTTAGTCCCAACGCGATTTCGACATTGCCAAGAAGGCGCGCGCCGCCGGGATGCAGGATCCAGCCTTTGATGTCTTGCTGCGTCAGGCCGTGGCGTTCGAGGAAGCCGTGAACGAGGCCCTTGATTTTGGCCCCGATCATTTCCGGAACACCTTTGTCGAGGAGAATATGGAAGCCCGAATCCCGCAGGTCGAAACCCATGGCGCCGAGCGAATCGGGAAACGTGTAGGTTTCGGAGACGAGGATTCTGGGTCCTTGGCCGCCGTTGCCGCTGACGAGCACGGCGGCGGCGCCGTCGCCGAACAGAATCGACGAGATCAGGTTGGCTTGCGAAATGTCCTTACGCTGAAAGGTGAGCGACGGGAGTTCGACGGCGATAATCAGGACGTTCCCGCCGGGATAGGCCTTCAGAAAATCGGCCGCGCGGCCCAGCGCCATCGCGCCCGCGGCGCAACCAAGTTCGGTGAAGGGCATGCGTCGCACGTCGGAGCGGAAGCCCATTAGATTGATCAGGTGCGCGTCGAGCGAGGGGATCATGAAGCCGGTGCAGGAGACGGTGATGATGAGATCGACGTCTTCGGGACGGAGACCGGCGCGCTCGAGGCACTTTTCGGCGGCTTCACGGCCCAGCTTGATCGCGTGCTCCATGTACTCCTGATTGGTCTTGTGGAGGGCGCGGGGTTCGACCGTGTAGGTGATGGGAAAAATGGCGTGGCGTTTGTGGACCTGGGCATTGTCCACGATGCTCATCATGGCCTCGAGTTTGCGCTCGGGAATGTCGAATACGCGGCCCATGTAATACTTCACGTCTTCGCGCGTGATGGTGTGTTCGGGCACTGCGGTTGCCGTCGCGATAATCGTCGAGTGTGTGGAATTTGTGTGCTGCGACGTCGCGAGTGTTGCTACGCGGTCAGTGCTCAAAGGGGTCCCCTGTCTCCTCGGCGCAAATCAAGGCCCTATAACCAGTTGCGTGAAGGGCCGTGAAGAAGTTGCGCATCTACAAGCCTGCCAGATTCCGGCCCTAGACTCTACATCATTCGAGGCATAGTGCGGTAGTTTTGACACGGTCCCTGGCAACCATCATTCGCCCGGCATCCGTCCGGGCCTCGGCCGGTTTCTAATATTTAAACGGGAGTCTCGTATCCGTAAAACTCCAAAGTTGAGTTTGATGTATCCTTTCGCGGTCATGAGGTCAAGCCAGAGATTCGGCGAAAGGTCTTATCGCGTTGTCTTTGCAGCGGTTCTGCTGGCCTTAGTGACGTGGTGCGCAGCCGGCGTCGCGCCACAGACTCGCCAGAGTCCGCTACTGGTGTTGATTTCCATCGATGGCCTGCGGCCGGATTACATTACCGACGCGGATGCGCATGGAGCGAAGTTGCCGAATTTGCGGCGCTTTCTGAAGGACGGCACGTATGCGGAGGGCGTCGAGGGTGTAGTGCCGACGGTGACTTATCCGAGTCACACGACGCTGGTGACTGGGGTGTGGCCGGCGAAACACGGGATATTCGCAAACACAACGTTCGATCCTTTACAGAAGAATTATCAGGGCTGGTATTGGTACACGGAAGACATTCGCGTACCAACGCTTTGGGATGCGGCGGCGAAGGCTGGGCGCACGACGGCGAGCGTGCAATGGCCGGTGACCGTGGGGGCGCACATTACCTGGGATATTCCGGAGTTTTGGCGGGCGAATACCGAGGACGACGCGAAGTTGCTGAGGTCGGTGGCCACTCCGGGGTTGCTTGCCGAGGCGCAGAGTGAAATCGGTCCTTACAGCGGCGGGACGGATACTACCGTAGAGGCCGACAAAAATCGGGGGCGCTACGCGGCCTGGATTCTGGAGAAGAAGCATCCCGGCCTGCTGACGCTGCATTTGATCGCGCTGGATCACATCGAACATGAAACCGGTCCGTTTAGCGCGGAATCCGTCGCCGTGCTCGAGGGACTTGACGCGGTGATTGGGAGCGTTCGCGAGGCCGCGGAGCGACTTGCGCCGGGCCACGCGTATGTCGCCGTTGTTTCGGATCATGGTTTTGCGCGGACCGAGGCGCAGCTGGATTTGTTTCCGGCGTTTCGGGATGCGAAATTGTTTACCGTCGATGACAAGGGCAAAATCACGGATTGGAAAGCCATGCCATGGGCCACCGGCGGGTCCGCCGCAATCGTATTGAAGGACCCGGGCGACGCCGGAACGCGAAGCCAGGTTCACGACTTGCTGACCCAGCTCGCGGGCGATCCGGCGAACGGCATCGATCGCGTTTTGGATGGCGCCGAATTGCACAAGCGGGGTGGCTATCCGACGGCTTCGTTTTTTGTGAGTCTGAAGCCGGGATGGCGAACAGGCTCCGCGCTCGATGGGCCTGTCCTTTCGAAGACCAAACCCGGCGGCACGCATGGCCAACTGCCCGATGTTCCCGATCTGCGGGCCGCGTTTTTCCTGGTGGGGCCTGGCGTTCCCGCCGGGCGGTCGCTAGCGATCATCGATATGCGCGATATCGCGCCGACGCTTGCGCATGAGGTGGGGTTGTCATTGCCGTCGGCTGACGGCAAGAATTTGCTGCCGTAGGGTCACGATCTGGGTCAACGGTGACGGGAATGCGCCGGGCGTGAGCCGGTCTCGTGGTTCCGAAACAAACTAGGCATATCAGGCGAAGTTCACGCGGACTTGTGCCCGGAACCGTGTGCTATCATCCCTTGGTGAAGCTTCCAGGCCAGCACCGAAGGCCCTCCGAGCCTGCCCAACAAGAGCAAAGCCCTCCCACCTGTTTGCTCCGGCACCACGCATCATTCCGACCGGCGCCGTCGAGTCAGAATGGCCAGAATGTAAGTTCTGCAGAATCAGCATCGCAATATTTCCAGTGGCGTCCCGGGTTCCCGGTTCGCCCGATCATCCTCAGCCTGTTACTTTCACTTTATCCAGCCTTCGCTTTCGCGCAGCCGCAGCAGACATCCGGCAATGTCATTCGCTTCGTTCGCAATCCCGATGTGGCCCCGGACTTCAAGCTGGATGGACTGGACGGGAAGCCGCTTAGCCTTGCCGCCGCTCACGGCAAGGTCGTGCTCTTGAACTTTTGGGCCACGTGGTGCGGTCCCTGCCGCGAAGAAATACCGGATTTAATCGAGTTGCAGACAAAATACAAAGACCGCCTGCAAATCATCGGAATCTCGGTTGATGACGACGAAGCCGGGGTCGTCAAAAAGGTTGTCGACGAAACGGGAATCAATTATCCGGTAGCGATGGCGTCGCCCGAGGTCCGTATGCAGTATGGCGGCATTACCGCGCTCCCCACTTCCTTTGTGCTCGATACCGAAGGCCGCGTGGTGCAGAAGCACGAAGGACTGCGCGATCCATTGCTCTACGAAATTGAAGTGCGTGCTCTTCTCGGCATGCCCATCCCGGCGCGGGTGGAGACTTTCGAGGACACCGGCGAAATATTTCTGAAGCATGCCGATCGTGCCAGCAGACTTCCCGGAGTCGATCTCTCAAAATTAACGCCCGAGCAAAAGCAGGCCGCCCTCCATCGTTTCAATGCCGAAAGCTGCACGTGCGGCTGCAAATTCACGCTCGCGCAATGCCGCATCTACGACCGGAATTGCGCGATCAGCAAGTCCCGCACGGAGAAGATCGTGGCTGAAGTTTCAGGCGGCGCAACTCAAAAGGGAGTTCACGTAGCACCACCACCTGCGCCACCGGACTCCGTTTCGCCAGCGCAATCTCCACGTTAGGGACGGATAGAATCTTCGCGGTTTCAGGCACGCGAAGATCACCTTCATGCACACGGACATCGGCGACGAGAGCCTAAAATCCCTAATCGTCAAAACGCTTTTCTTTGCTGGCCTGATCATTTCCGCCAGCGGCTATATTTCTCCACCCATCGCCCTGACCGTCGGCATTATTTTCGGTCTGAGTGTTGCTCATCCCCTTCCCGCCGACAGCAAGGATCTCTCGCGATTTCTGCTGCAAGCCTCTGTAGTTGCGCTGGGCTTCGGGATGGATCTTCACGAAGTCATCAAGGCCGGGCGCAGCGGGTTTGTATATACCGCGCTAGGAATCTCCTTTGCGCTCATCGTGGGCCTCGCGCTCGGCAAATTGCTGCAAGTCCGCGGCAATTCCTCATTCCTGATCACCACGGGCACGGCAATATGTGGCGGCAGCGCCATCGCCGCGGTGGCCCCCATTATCCAGGCGGACGAACAGGAAGTTGCCGTCGCACTCGGCACGGTATTCATCCTAAATTCCGTGGCGCTGCTGGTTTTTCCGCTAGTGGGCGCTGCATTGCGCCTGACCCAGCAACAGTTCGGCTTGTGGGCCGCACTCGCCATTCACGACACCAGCTCTGTCGTCGGCGCAGCCTCAAAGTACGGTGCCACGGCATTGATCGTCGGCACGACGGTAAAACTCGCTCGCGCGCTCTGGATTGTGCCCCTCGCGCTGATTACCGCCGCGGTAAAACGCAGCAACTCCAAGGTCAAGCTTCCCTGGTTCATCGTGTTTTTCTGTCTGGCCGCGGTCATCAACACGTACGTGCCGCAATCTGCTTACTTCGCTAGAATATTTTTTACCTTGGGCAGATACGGTTTGACCGCTACACTTTTTCTAATTGGCACAAGCATCTCGCGCACTGCTCTCAAGGAAGTTGGCTGGCGTCCCCTGGCGCAGGGTATAGCCCTCTGGATTGTTGTCGCGCTCACATCGCTGTACTTCATCCGCGCGGGCGTCATCTCCCTCTAGAGACTGGTTGCAGCTGCGGCCCAACGCAGCGTACACTCGCGGCCAAAGTGCGCCACGAATGGCTGGCGGCGCAAAACTCAATGCGAATTACGGAGGCCGCGCATGAATCGTCGAATCGTCCTGGCATTTGTGGGTCTAGCCATCGCCGGAATTTTCACCGCGCACGGAGTGTTCTCGCAGGCGCCGCCATCGCCGACGCGGCGCGCGATCAATTTGCCCGACGACAATCCGCAACTCCCGTTCAGCGGCGCGATTCTCGCTGGAAACACGCTTTATATGTCCGGGCGCATCGGCATCGATGCCAAAACCGGCAAGGCGCCGGTTGAAGTCGACGACGAAATCAAGCTGCTGCTCGACCACGTTAAGGCCACGCTTGTTCAAGCGGGAATGAGCATGGATGATCTCGTCTATGTGCAGATCGCCTGCACCGATCTGTCGCTGTACGACAAGTTCAATGCGGCGTATCGGAGCTATTTCACGACCAAGGATTTGCCCGCCCGCGAATTCATTGGGGCGGCCACGCTGCTTCGCGGGGGCCATTTCGAGCTTCAGGCTATAGCGGTGCGGCGCTGAGCGTCGGCGATGTTGATAATTGCCTCCGGCGAGGTTAAACTGTAACCTCCGTTTTGGGGCGTCAACTGCATCCGTCCATGTGTTGCCGCCAGATTTCTTTCTCGCGCGGCGCACACTCTTACCAGTTTCGATCGTCTAAGAAACTAGCTTCGCAGTCCTGTTAGACCATATATCGGCACTGATAGCCAGGCCATATGTAGCCATTTGCCCATATATTGGCTCCTTTCAATCCTCACGTAAGCTCTAAATAGCTAGTTAAGCTACTTATAATCAGTAGTTTCCACATTAACAAGAATTTGCGTCCGATGGTGCCCTACATGCATCTACTCAGGTCCACAGAGAAGGTCTGCATGCTGAGAATTACGACAGAAAAAAAGCGCGGCAAGCTGGTGCTGACCGTCGAGGGTCGCCTGGCGGGCCCCTGGGTAAGCACCTTGGAACAATCCTGGCGCGACGCTCGCGCAGGCTCACCCACGGAAAAGGTTAGCGTGAATCTTTGCGCTGTCAGCTTCATCGATCCGGCGGGGAAAACGCTGCTCAAGGAGATCCATCACCAAGGTGGACACCTCTTGGCGGAAGGGTGCCTCAACCAATCGATCATTCGGGAGATCAGCAAACAGGGCACCCGGAACAAATCCGGCAATGGCGGTGAGCAGGAAGGCGGTCCCAAGGGTTCCCCCATCGTTTTTTACACGATCTTATTCGGCTTGCTGCTCACTCCTGTTTTGGGACGCGCGCAAGGTACGAGGCAACAAAGCCCGCTACCGGCGAACGCGCCCTCCGGGACGCTGCGGCTCACGCTTGAGCAAGCTGTCAACCTCGCACTGAAGCAGAGCACCACCGCGGCGATTGCGCAGATTACCGCGGCCGAAAGCGTGCAAGACAAGAATGTGGCACGCGCGGAATTACTGCCGCGGGCAGATCTGAATGTCGGCGAGCAGTGGCAGCGGCTGAACTTGGCGGCAGAGTTTGGCGGCGGCGGAATTCCGGGCCTACCGCCGGGCATCGTGTTCCCGGGTCACATTGGACCGTTTTCCTTGTTTTCTGCCGGTGTGGGATTTGACGGACAGATTTTCGACCTGACGCTGTTTCGGCGTTACCAAGCTTCGCGTAACACGGCCAACGCCAGCAAGTTCGACAGCCAATCGACACGCGAGCAAGTGGTCTTACTCGTAGTCTCGCAATACATCGGAACGTTGCGCGCTACCGCCGACGTGCAAGCCTCGCAATCGCGAGTCGAATTGGCACAAGCGCTCTATGATCAGGCAGCGGACTTGCAGAAGGAAGGCGTAGGCACTGGCATCGACACCCTTCGGGCAAATGTCGAGCTGCAAAACGAAAAGCAGCGGCTAATCGAGGCCGAGGCTCAACGCGAGACTTCGGTGTTTGGTCTGAGCCGTATCTTGAACCTGGATCCGCGCCAGCAAGTGGAATTAGCCGACTCGCTGAGTTTCTTCGAGACTCCTCAGCCCGAAATTGAGTCCAGCATCGAAGAGGGTCTTTCGACGCGGCCAGAATGGAAGTCGTTGGAGCAGCAAATCAAGGCCGCCGAATATCAGAAGAAGGCTTCCAGCGAATCGCGATTGCCGTCCGCGCACTACAGCGGGAACTATACGCAGTTAGGCGTGTCGCCCGCGGCGGTGATCCCAACCTACACCTATTCGGGATCGATAACGATGCCGATATTCACGGGCGGACGTATTCACGCGGAGATCGCGCGCGCGAACCTGGAAATTCAGCGCATTGAGCAGCAGCAGGCCGATCTGCGAAATAGCATCGCGTTGGACGTGAAGACATCGCTGATCAATTTGGGTTCGGCTCGTAACGAAGTGCAAGTAGCGAATTTGGGTGTGCAGCTCTCGAAGGAAGAAGTGGATCAGGCGCGCGACCGCTTTCAAGCAGGCGTCGCCAACAATATCGAAGTGATTCAGGCGCAGGATTCACTCGCCCGCGCCAACGACAACCAGATTGCAGCGCTGTACCGCTTCAATCAGGCCCGCGCCGATTTGGCTAGAGCCATTGGTCAGATGGAAAAGATTTATTCCAAGTGAGGGTGCGATTCAAGTGAGGGTGCGATGAGTGTGGAAATCGAAGTTGGGTTAGAAAACGCGGCAAGGGTTGAACCGGAAACGCTGGAGCAGGAGTTCCCGCTGGAGGAGCCGCCGAAAAAAGGGCTGGCAAATCCGAGTGTACGGCGGCTGCTGTTCGTCGGAGGCCTGTTCCTGATTGCGGTCCTGATCGGACTGTTTCTCTACTACCGCAACCGCGAAAGCACGGACGATGCGCAGGTCGACGGGCACATCACGCCGATCGCGTCGAAGATTTACGGCCGGGTCGCGCAAGTGTTGGTCGACGATAACCAGCCGGTGAAGGCGGGACAGGTTTTGGTCAAGGTGGACCCGCGCGACTATCAGGCGAGCCTCGATCAGGCGAAAGCCCAACTGGCGCTGGCGGAAAGCGATGCGGCATCGGCCGGCGTGGACGTTCCCCGCACGCGCGAAAACGTGGCCAGCGGCACCTCCGGCGCGGACGCGCAATTCGCGGGCGCCGAGGCCGACTTGGCAAGCGCGCAGGCAGCCTACGAGCAGTCGCGCACGTCGGATTTGGCATTCGCGCAGGCCAACATCGACAAGAGTCGCGCCAACGCGGTGTTGGGTCAAGCGGATCTGGCGCGCTATAAGCCGCTCTTGGACAAAGGCGAAATTTCCCAGCAGCAGTATGACGCGGCCAAAGCCAACGCCGATGCCACCGCCAGCGCTCTGAAGGCTGACGAGCAGAAGTTGGAGCAAGCCCAGCGCGCCGTAGACATTGCGAAGGCTCAGCTTAACTCGGCCGCTGCGCGAGTGGGTGCGGCCAAAGCGAAAGTCGATTCTGCTCATGCGGACATCAAGCAGGTCAGCATGCGCACCTCGGACGCGCAGGGCAAAGTGGCAAAGGTTCAGGAAGCGCAAGCCATGCTGCAAGCTGCGGAACTTAATCTGAGCTACACGGATATCGTCGCGCCGGTGGATGGCGTGGTTACCCACAAGCAAGTCGAGCCAGGACAAATCGTCCAGCAAGGCCAGGGATTGCTGGTTATCGTGCCGCTGCAAAACGTATGGGTCACCGCAAATTTTAAAGAAACCCAGTTGCGCAAGATGAGGGCGGGCCAAAAAGCGTACGTACACGTGGACACGTACGGCCAGACGTTTACCGGACACGTCGATTCCATCGCGGGAGCAACCGGGGCGGTGTTGAGCCTCCTGCCCCCCGAAAACGCCACGGGCAACTACGTGAAAGTCGTGCAACGCATTCCCGTGAAGATCATCGTCGATCCAATTCCGGCGGATAAAGCAGTTCTCCGACCCGGGATGAACGTGGATGCGACGGTGGTCACGGAGTAACAGAAAAGAAGCCAACGCAAAAACGAGATCGCAAGCGGAACGTCCAAATAAATGCGTAACAGAATTCTAGCCAAGCTGAGGACGCCGGACGGGAACATCAACCCGTGGGTGATCGCCATTACGGTAACGCTGGCGACATTCATGGAGGTGTTGGACACGTCCATCGCGAACGTCGCGCTTCCACACATTTCCGGAAATTTGTCGGCGAGCGCGGACGAATCAACCTGGGTCCTTACTTCGTATCTCGTATCGAACGCCATTGTGCTGCCGCTATCGGGCTGGATGTCCTCGCTGATCGGCCGTAAGCGTTTCTATATGTCGTGCGTGGCGCTGTTCACGGTGAGTTCCTTCTTGTGCGGCTTGGCGCCCAGTCTTGGCATCTTGGTTCTCTGTCGAATTTTGCAGGGCGTTGGCGGCGGAGGATTGCAGCCAAGCGAGCAGGCCATTTTGAACGACACGTTTCCGCTCGAAAAGCGCGGCATGGCGTTCGCGGTTTACGGACTCGCCGTGGTGGTGGCTCCCACGATCGGGCCGTGGCTTGGAGGCTGGATCACCGACAATTTTTCATGGCGGTGGATTTTTTATATCAATGTGCCTGTCGGAATCATTTCACTGTTGCTGACGTCGGTGCTCGTCAGCGATCCGCCATATATGAAGAAAGCGAGCGTCAAGAGCGGCTTTCGCATCGATTACATTGGCATCGGCCTGATCAGTCTCGGGCTTGGCAGCATGCAAATCATCCTCGACAAGGGAGAGCGTGACGATTGGTTCTCATCCAATTTCATTGTGGCCTTTTTCGTGTTGATGCTTGTCGGGGTCGTGGCGGGAATTATCTGGGAAATGCGCGAAGAACACCCGGTGGTCGATATCCGTATGTTGAAAAACCGCAATTTCGCGCTCGCAACGGTAGCCATGTTTTTTCTAGGTTTCGTGTTGTATGCGAGCACGGTGCTGATCCCGCAAATGCTCCAGGAATTGCTCGGATATACCGCGCAGCTTTCCGGCATGGCGCTGTCTCCGGGTGGCGCGGTGATCATGTGCATGATGCCGGTCGTGGGCTTGCTGGTAACGCGTGTCGACACCCGGATCCTGACTACGTTTGGCTGCCTGGTGTCTGCTTCGGCGCTGTTCGTGATGGCCGGTTGGGACTTGCAACTGGATTACCGGCACGCCGTGACCGCCCGCATGTTGCAAAGCTTCGGGTTGGCGTTCTTGTTCATCCCCATCAACGTGGCCGCTTTTGCCTACGTGCCGAGGGAAAAGATGAACATGGGCACCGGCATCATCAACCTGGCGCGAAATATTGGCGCGAGCGTGGGCATCGCTACGGTAACAACCATGCTGCAGCGCCGCACGCAGGTGCATCAGTCGCAGTTGATGGAGCACGTGAATGGGTTGAGCGCGGCGTACCACAACATGCTCACCGCTACGCAGCTGCGGCTGGTATCCGCGGGTTCCGGACTGTCGCAAGCGGGCGCCCAGGCACACGGCATGGTCTACAACATGGTGCAGCGCCAGTCGGTGATGCTCGCGTTTGTCGACAATTTCAAGATGTTGGGCGTCGTTTTTCTCGCTGTGATTCCGGCGATGTTGCTGCTGAAAAAGCCGAAGTCGCCGGCCGGCAGCGTGCCGGTGCACTAAAGCGCAGAAACATTTGCGCTGGGCCAAACGTAAGAGTTTTAGGTGAATTAGGGGGCGATCAAATGGCGACACAAGTGGCGGTTGCGGTTGGAACGCAATTCAATGAAGAAAAGCTGATTCGCGCAGGGCAGAAGGGCGATTCGCAAGCGGTGGAGGCTCTGTTCAACCGCTACCATCGTCCGCTGTTTCAGACGGCATTGCGCGTTCTCGGCAACGCGGAAGACGCGGAAGACGCTTTGCAGGATGGACTGCTTTCGGCGTACCGCAACTTAAAGCGTTTCGAAGGGCGCTCGCAGTTTTCCACTTGGCTCACGCGCATTGTCATCAACGCGGCGTTGATGCGCCGGCGCAGCGCCAAGTCGCGGCCCGCGGTCTCGCTGGACGAGCCACCGCGCGAGGATGAATTGCCGGTGGTCGAACGCTTTGCGGCCAAAGGACCGAACCCGGAGCAGGTTTTCGCGGGCACGGAGCTGCGCGAGATGATCAGCGCCAATCTCGATGAGCTCTCTCCACTGCTGCGCACCGCCTTCGTGTTGCGCGAAGTGGAGGGCTACTCAACGGGAGAAGCCGCCAAGAAACTCGGCGTAACCGAAAACACGCTAAAGGCACGTCTGTGGCGCGCGCGGCACCAACTTGCCGAGCGGCTGGGCCGCAGGCTGCGGCGCTTCAGCGACGACGTCACAGGGAAAAATGGCGATGGCGCTGGAATGATCGGCGAAGAGGCGTGCAGCTACTGCTAAGGAAGATTCAACGAAGCGGTCGAACTACGAACTAGCGACGTAGAAGCAGGATAAAGAGAGGCCGGCGCAAAAAACCGGCCCTCTTCTTGTTTTCGAACAAGCCATTCTTCTATTTTTTTTCGACGGGCGCCGCCGCCGCGACTTTCGCGGCGGCGTAGAGGCCCAAAACCCGCAAATCGTTTGTCGCTTTCCGGACCTCGCCGAGCGCGTCGTCAAGTCGTTCGGGCTGGTCCGCCTCGATTTCCAGAACAAACTGGTACACCCATGGCTGACCGTGAATGGGCCGGCTCTCGATTTTCCGAAGGTTGATGTTGTGTCGTGCAAACGGCTCGAGCGAAGCCAGCAACGCACCCGGACGATGAGCAATGCGCATCGCGATCGACATTTTGCGCGCGTCGGAAGCGACCACCGCGTTTGCAGCCTCGGCGGCCGGCCTCAGCAGCACGAACCGTGTGAAGTTCTCGGTGTTATCCTGGATGTGCTCGGCGAGTATGACTCCGCGATAATGTTCAGCCGCACGCCGGCCGGCAATCGCCGCCGAGGTCTTGTCGCCGCGAGCGAGGACCTCCCGCACGCTTCCGGCGGTATCTTCGGCGGGCACTCGCTTGTACAGCGGGTGAGCAGAGAAGAATCGTTCGCATTGTGCCAGCGCCATGGGATGGGAAGAAACCGTACTGATGTTCTCGAGACTCGCGCCGGGTTGCGCGATCAAGTGCAGCTCGATCGGCAGAATCGTTTCCGCCGTGATGGTCAACGCGTTTTCCAGCATCAAGTCGTACACACGCACAACGGAGCCTGCCAGCGAGTTTTCGACCGGAACTAGCAGCGCATCCGCTGCACCGTCCGCGATGGCACGGAACACGGCGTCGAACGTTGGCCGCGGCACCGTGGTGATCTCCGAGCCGAGCAGCTGCACCGCTGCGGCTTCGCTAAATGCGCCGGGCTCTCCCTGAAACGCCACTCGCATCTTGGTCAGACCTACATCCACACACGCCTCCATCTTGCGTGTCCTTTTAGGTGTCATCGCTTGGAAGCAACGCCCGTGACACCGATCCAAAGTCCACCGTATTGACGGTTCCCGAGTATCAAGTATGATTCGCGCAGCGTCACGAAACAAATGTGAATTTGCCCATTTCCCCCAGCGGAAGGATCCACGATGAGTTACGCGCAGAGAAGCCTGGTTCCAGGAGAAACCCTGCTGTACGAAACTCGCCATCACTGGTCGGTGCTGCTCGGACCGCTGTTGTTCAGCGTGGTACTCGTCGCATTCGGTTTAGGATGTTTCGCGGAAATAGTCGCCGCCAGAGAAGGCAAGGGCCAGCTGGTCGGCGCTTCCCCGGCCAGCTTCCACGCGACCGAACTCGGCGGGGTTCTCTTGATCGCCGCCGCGATCGCCGTTTTTGCCTACGGACTCGCCAAGCGCAACGCCACCGAAATGGCGGTAACCAACAGGCGCGTGCTGATCAAGACCGGTATGGGCAGCCGTCGTACCCTCGATATGATGCTCTCCCGGGTCGAAAGCATCGGCGTCGAAGAGACCTTCTGGGGGCGAATGCTGGGATTTGGCTCGGTGGTCGTTCGGGGCACCGGCGGCACCCCCGAGTCCTTCGTCATGATCGCAAATCCCCAGGAATTCCGGCGCAACGTGCAAGAGCAGATCGGCGCGCACCCTTCCACTTCCGCGTAGACGACCGTAGTCAAGTCACAAACTGAACACAGTTCCGAAAACCCGTATGGCCGCGTCACCCGCCCCGTGTTGAAATCGAGAGCGAGATTCACTATGTCCCTGGATCGCGTTTGGCGGGTCCTGCTTTCGAGCCTCATTCTGGCGGCTGTCCCGGCGCTCGCCGTCAGCCATGTGTTCTACGCTTCCGCGATTGCCAGCGCATTTTACCCGTACGTTTTCGCGAGCGTCATTTACATCCACTTGCGCCTAAGGTTTAGCTGGATGGACGTCGGGGGCATCGTTCTGCTTGGTGTGCTGTTCGCCCTTTTCGATGCGTTTGTTCTCCATCCGGGCACCGTCTACATCATCACCTGGGTCTCCTTTTTGGGAATGGCGAGCTTGGCAATCATGGGATTGCGGGCCGTTTGGCTGGAAGGCGAAGATCGCCGCCTGATTCTATTGGCTCTGATTCCAGGCATTCTCATCCTCGCCTCCAATCACTTTGCAGGCTATCTGCACAAGTGGACCGAAAGCGCGCACCTCAAGACTCTCGACCTCTATCTGTATTCCTTCGACAGCAGCATGCATGTTCCGATCGCGTTTCTGGCTGGCCAGCTATATGACAAATGGAAAGTTTTCGGCGCTGTGAGTTTCGTCTTCTATGTCGGCCTGCCCTTCACACTGGCGGTGGTTTACGCGGGGCAAGCGTTGCGGTTGCGCGCCAGAGCCATTCCCATTTTCGTCGCCTTCTTGATTGCCGGGCCGATTGGCGGAATCTTCTACAATTTATTTCCAGCTCTGGGGCCCATCCACCTGTTCGCAGAGCGGTTCCCGTGGCAGCCGCTCACCACAGATCAGGCTCGTCGTTTGCTTCTCGAGGCGGTTCCCCTCAGCGGCCTGCGCAACGCCATTCCGTCCTTACACATGGGGTGGACGCTCATGGCCTGGTGGTATTCCCGCGGGCTCTCCATCTGGGAACGCGGCCTCGCCTTCGCCTTCGTGGCCTTTACGGTCTTCGCCACCATGGGCACTGGAGAGCACTACTTCATCGACCTGGTCGTCGCTTTCCCCTTCGTGCTTTTCCTGCAAGCTCTGTGCACCATCTCACTGGAGTGGAGCGATTCGAAGCGCCTGATGCCGTTTCTATTTGGCTTGGTCACACCACTCGTCTGGCTGTGGGCACTGCGCTTTCATCCGCGCGTATTTTGGTATTCGCCAGTGATCCCCTGGGCGTGTTGCGTTCTGACCATCGCGCTTACGGAACTAGCGAGAAGAGGTTTGAAAGACGCCGCCGTCGAGATCACCGACCCCTCTCGAGTTACATCCTCTGCTCCGGCGAGCGCCATAGCGGAGCTAGCCCGCTAGCGAATCCCTCACGCCACGCGGCCAAACATCAAGTCAACACGGGCTTTAGCAAGTGATTGTGTCGGCTATATGCGGCCCGCATATAACTCCAAGCCAAGGCGAGCTATAATGTCGCCCATGAGCTCACCCAAGTCCGCCTCTCCCCGCCCCGCACCAGGCGAATATGCGTCCTTCTACGAAAAGTACGTTGCCCTGGTTCCCGGGAATGACATCGTCGCGATTCTCGTTGCGCAGCGGCTGCAAATGACCCAGCTATTTGCCGCGCGCAGTGAACGCGACGGGAACTTTCGATATGCTCCCGACAAATGGACCGTCAAGGAAGTCCTCGGCCACGTCACCGACAGCGAGCGCATCTTTGCCTATCGCGCCCTGCGCATCGCGCGCGGCGACCAGACGCCCCTCAGCGGTTTCGAACAAGACGACTACGTCCGCGCCGGTGAGTTCAGCGAGCGTACCCTGACCGACCTGGTCGAGGAATTCGCCCTCGTTCGCAGCGCTACCTCAGCCCTTTTCCACTCCCTTGGCGATGAAGCGTGGCTGCGGCGCGGAACCGCTAATAAAAATGAAGTCACCGTCCGCGCCTTGGCCTTCATCATCGCGGGCCACGAACTGCACCATCGCGAGATCTTGAAAGAGCGCTACTTCCCCGCTATACCTCGCGCCTGATCGCGATCAGGCCCGCACGCGAACCCGGTCCACGTAGCATCGTTGATATGCCAGGTCCCTGCGATGCTCCATTCGTACCAGAGTCGGGCTCGGAGGTGTCGCGGTGCAGACGACCAGTCCACCGGGTGGCGCGACCCCCGCTAGCGTTCTCTGCGGCCGTTTTGGCGCCAGAGCGTCCCTCCCCCAGAGACTACTGGGCAGTTGAATCAGTTCATACAGCATGGCCATGGCACTTGCGAGAAGCACCGCCGCCGCGAATAAGCCTAGTGACTGTGAAGCAAGTGGGTTCGTAAATTGGTCTTCGATCAGGTACGCACCGAGGACGAACAGCGCGACCACTAGCAAGAGCGCCAGCCCCCCGAAAGTGCGCAACGCCCCGCCTCGCGCCACCAGGGTCTCTTCGGGCGCTATGCCGGGAAGCGCGTCTACACTGGTGTTACGCATGGTGTATCCCGTGTGATTCCGTTTGCGCGGCGTCCGGCTCTTCGACGCGAAGAAAATCCAAATAAGCAAACACGCGCGAAGCGTATTTTCTCTCCATAATCTGGCCACACGCGCAGCGCGGATGTTGCCCCTCTACTTCCCCGCCGATCTCCACAACCACCTGGCATCCACACGCTGGATTCGTACAATGCCAACGTTCCCTAGCCTTCATTAGCATGACACCCTCCTACTCGTTCTTCGCGCCGTGAGTCTGCGCGACCGTTAATATGTTAACGGAGAAGTAAAATACCCATTAGTAAAGTAGAATGCAAGGATAAGTTTTGCGAAATATTGGAAGGGTAGAGCCTGGCAGGACTAGTACCAGTTAGGTACTACTGAACCAAGACGCGTAGTCCATTTCCCGTGCCGTCGAGGAGAATGCTCTAACCAAGTCCCGTGTGCGGTACGCCCGCAAGACTAGCTGTGGAGAGTTTCGCCGACAACACCTCTCGCATTTGCGGCGACACAAACGCCGCTTCCGCCGCATGGTGCTGGCAGCGCCAAAATTCACCAGCTCCCCAGCCGAACGTGGTGGTCAGCCGATCAAATTCCGCGCTCACCGTGGTGGACGAGACGGTGCGCGCATCCGTGCTCACGGTAACGCGCAATCCTTTTCGCAAAAGCCGGTCAATGGGATGATTCCCAAGCGAAGTTGCCGCGCGCGTTTGCACATTGGAAAGGGGGCACATCTCCAAGGCGACCGCCGCATCCCTCACGGCGTTTTCCACGTCCACCGACTCCTCAATCCGCACGCCGTGGCCGATCCGTTCCGCGCCTAACAATTCCAGCGCCTCACGAACGCTGTCCGCGCCGGCGGCCTCACCTGCGTGCACGGTTCGCCGCAATCCTTCCGCTCGCGCCAGTGCGAACGCTTCGGCATGAGCCGCTCCGGTAAAGCGCGCTTCGTCCCCCGCGAGGTCGAGCGCGCAAACCTTGTCCCCATTGGCCAGCGCCAGTTTCGCAATTTCCACACTGCGCGTCGCCGACTCATGGCGCAGGCAGCACAGAATAAGCCCGGTCGCCACGCCGAATTCGTATTGCCCCTGAAGCAGCCCTTCATGCACCGCATCAACAACTTCTTGCAACAAGAGTCCCTGCCGCAAGTGCAGTTGCGGCGCGAAGCGCACCTCGCCGTAAATTACGCCATCGAGCGCAAGGTCCTCGACAAATTCGCGCGCGATGCGAACCAGCTGATCACGGTGCTGCATCACCTCCAGCGCCAGGTCGATGCGCAACAGAAAATCCGCCAGGTCCAGGCAAAGTTCGGGCGCCACAAGTGCAGGCGCCAGTGGTTCCGGAAGTGTCAGCCCGATTTGCCGCCCCAATTCCGCAACGGTAGCGATGCGCACGGATGCGTCCAAATGACAATGTAGTTCGATCTTCGGAAGTTTTCGGAAGTCCGGCGGCATGAAATCTGCTAGAACCCTCCCCTGTAGGGGCGGGGCTTGCCCCGCCCGGCCGACGCGTCTCGCCGAAGGCCGCTGAGGGAAGGAAAACGGTCGCGCGAACCCATCATAAAGAAGCCCGCAAAAAATCTGCAGAAAAGCGCCGTTAAAGAACCGGTTCGCTCCAATTCTCCAACGTTTCCTTGACCGTGTGCATGAACTTGTGCGCGATCGCCCCATCCACCACGCGGTGGTCGTAGCTCAGCGAAACGTAGCACATCGACCGAATCGCGATCGAATCGTTGATCACAACGGGCCGTTTTTCGATCATGCCAAGTCCCAGGATGGCCACGTTCGGCTGGCTGATTACCGGCAAACCAAACAAGCCGCCGTAGACGCCAGGATTCGTAATCGAAAACGTGCTTTCCTGCACCTCTTCCGGCTTCAGCTTCTTCGTCCGCGCCCGTTCGGCCAGATCGTTCAGGTTGCGTTGAATGCCCAAAATGTTTTTCTCGTCGGCATTCTTGATGACCGGAACAATCAAGCCCCAATCCAGCGCCACGGCCATGCCGATGTTGATCTCCTTGTGCAAAATCACGTTCGTGCCGTCCAGTGAAGAATTCACCGTCGGAAACGCACGCAATCCAGCAACGGCTGCCTTCACGAAGAATGGCATGAACGTGAGCTTGGTCTCGTAGCGCTTCTCGAATTCGTCTTTGGCCTTCGCGCGCAGCGCGGCCACCTTGGTCATGTCGATTTCATCGATCGAATATACGTGCGGCGAAACGTGCTTTGACGCCAACATGTGCTCGGCGATTCGCTGACGCATCACGCTCATCGGCTGCACTTCGTAGTTGCCGAAGTACATCCTTTCGCGCGGCACTGCCGACTCAAACGACATGTGCACTTGTCCACCGGAGCTTGGCGCTGGCGCTAGTGGCGGAGCAGAGGCACGCGGCGGCGGCGGTGCGGCAGCGGGTGTGGAGACCGGCTGGGTGTATACGTCGGCCTCGGCCGGTTCGATTTCCTTTTCCGTTTCCACTGCGCTGCCACCGGCCGCTATGTACGCTTCGATGTCCTGCTTACTTATGCGTCCGCTGGAGCCGGTACCCGTCACAGCAGAAAGATCGACGCCGTGCTCCTTGGCCATCCGTCGCACGAGAGGCGAGCTGTGAATGCGCTGTCCTTCTTTGGCCGGAGCGATAGGCGCAGCGGATGCCACCGGCGCGGGAGCCGTGGGTTTCGCCCCAGCTGCAGGAGGTGGCGCAGCCGGGGGCTTGGCCGCGGGAGCAGGCGCCGCCGCTCTAGCCGGAGCAGGTGCGGGAGCCGCGGCTTTCGCCGCCCCCACGCCATCACCCGCCGCATCAATCACGCCGACCACCGTCTGAATCGGCACAGTCTTCCCTTCGCCAACCTTAATTTCCTTCAACACGCCCGCCGAAGGCGACGGAATCTCCGCATCCACTTTATCGGTGGAGATCTCAAACAGCGGCTCGTCACGCTCCACCTTATCGCCCGGCTTCTTCAGCCACTTGGTGATCGTCCCTTCAAAAATGCTCTCGCCCATCTGCGGCATTACGATGTCAACGGCCATGTGGGTCTCCTAAAAATCTTGTGGCAATCTCCAACCGAAATTCTTCTCTGATTTCTGATGCTCAATACTTCGCCAATTCCTTCGCGGCAGCTACAATCTTCTGCGTATTCGGCAGAAAATGCTCTTCCAGCGGCGGCGAATACGGCACCGGCGTATCCAGTGCGGTCACGCGAAACACCGGCCCATCCAGATCTCCGAACGCCTTCTCGCAAAGTATCGCCGCTATCTCGCCGGCAATGCCGCCGGTCTTCGTGTCCTCGTGAACCACCAGCACGCGATTCGTCTTCTTCACCGACTTCAAAATCGTCTCTTCATCCAACGGCAGCAACGTCCGCAGATCGATCACTTCGATCTCGATGCCCTCTTTTGCCAGAACCTCAGCCGCTTCCAGCGAATTGTGCATCATCGCCGCATACGAAAGGATCGTCAGGTGCTTGCCTTCGCGCCGCACCGCCGCCTTCCCGATGGGAACCGTATAGTCTTCCGCCGGCAACTCTTCTTTAATACGCCGGTAGAGGTACTTGTGCTCGAAAAACAGTACCGGATTATTATCGCGCACCGCCGCTTTCAGCAAACCCTTCGCGTCATACGGCGTTGAAGGATAAATCACCTTCAACCCCGGCGTATGCACGAAATACATTTCCGGATTCGCGGAGTGAAACGGCCCGCCATGCACGCCCCCGCCAGAAGGCCCCCTAATCACGATCGGCGCAGGAGCGTTCCACAGGTAGTGTCCCTTAGCCACGAAATTTGTAATCTGGTTGAAGGCGCACACGATGAAATCGATGAACTGCATTTCGCAGATCGGCCGCAGCCCCAGATAGCTCATGCCGCAAGCCGCGCCAATGATGGCGCTCTCGCTGATCGGCGTATCGATCACTCGTTCCCAGCCGAATTTTTCGAGCAAGCCCTCGCTGGTCTTGAACGCGCCGCCGTAAACGCCAACGTCCTCACCGATCAGCACCACGGCAGGATCGCGCTGCATCTCCTCAAACATGGCCTGCTTGATGGCCTCGAGAAAGGTTACCGGCCCGCCGCCATTGCCATTCCCCGCCCCAGTTTTGGAAGAATCGGCCATGATTATCTCCGGCCCTTTCTAACGTCTTTGGCAGCAACTTTCGCGACTGCTTTACGGTTGGTAGCGCCGGCATCCTTGCCGGCTCTTTTCTCCGCGCTTTTCCCGCCGCGCGCACCATTTTTCGAAACCTTGGCGGCAGGTTTCCCCACCTTCTCCGATACGGTTTCGATCGGAGTCGCGGGCGCCAGTCTGTCTTCATTCTCTTTTCGTTCTTCCGTAGCCGGCGTGTCGCCGAAATGAATCGGCGCGGTCCCCCCGCCCGAACTCTTGCCACGCCCAAACCCTTCCACTACCCAGCTTGCTTCGATGCTAGACCTCGGTGGCGTGACCTCCGCGACCGGGCGTTCCCACTTCGCGCGAATCTCGTGGCAGTCGTCGCCGGTGCAGTAAACGCCTTTTTCCGCTAGTTCCGGAGGAGGCATCGGCGAATTTTCCGCAAAGTCGCGGTCCTTCGAAAGCAGCGCCTCGATCTTCGTCTCGATTTCCTTCTTGGTTTTCGCGTCCAGCAGCTTCTTCTCAGTCAGGAACTTCTCATGCAGCAAAATCGGATCGCGCTTTTCCCAATACTCGCGCATCTCTTTCGGCACATATTCCGCAGGATCGTGCTGCGCGTGCCCCAGCCGCCGGAACGTCTTCGCCTCAATCAGAATGGGACCTTCGCCCGCCCTCGCCCGGTCCACCGCTTCCTTCGCCGTCGAATAAACATCGGCCACGTCATTGCCATCCACAATGTAACTCGTGATCCCGTAGGCCTTCGCGCGATCCGCCAGATTCTCTATCGGCACCTGCCGCCGCACCGGCGTCGAGTACGCCCAACCGTTGTTTTCCAGAATCAGCACGAACGGCGCCTTCTGCGTCGCCGCAAAATTCAAGCCCTCGTGAAAGACTCCAGTCGAGCTGCCACCATCACCGATCCACGTCATCGCTACAATTTTCTGCCCAAGATAGCGCCCCGCCATGGCCACGCCAGCCATGACCGGAATCAGATCCCCCAGCATCGAAATCGGCGAGACGATGTGCAGCTTCTCCAAATCTCCAAAATGGCTTGTTCCATCTTTCCCCAGCGTCGGCGAGGTGTATTTCGCCATGTGCTGCGTGAAAATATCCCGCGGCGGAACGCCCTTCACCAAAAGCGCCCCAATATTCCGAATCATCGGCGCCAGCCAGTCCTTTTTCTCCAGCCCAAACGCCGTACCCACCGAAATCGCTTCCTGCCCCAGGCTCGAATACAAACCGCCGACAATCTTGTTCTGCCGGAACAGCTTGACCATCGTGTCTTCCACAGCTCGGTTCAGCCGCATGTAGTAATACAGGTCCAGGTGCTGCTGCCGTGTAAGCTCGACGTTCTTCATTCTGTCTCCTGCCCCTGTAGCCGCCGGGCTTTAGCCCGGCAAACCACTCCTAACCCAAATCCGACCCGCCCAAATCCGACCCGCCTCAACAAATGTCATCCCGAACCCCGCGAATTTCAGCGGGGTGAGGGATCCGCTTTTTCCCCCGCCAGCAACCGCGCAACCGTCCCCGACGACCCGCTCAACCGCCGCGAAGCCTACGCCGAAATTGCCTCCACCGGTTGCAACTCGAACCGCCGCAGCCCCGCGAACAATTCCTCGCGCGAAGCTATCTTCATCTCCAACCCGAAAACCTCTCCAAAATGACGCGCAAGCTTCGGCGCAACTTCTTTTCGCTCGACACCCCGCCCAAGCACTTTTTCCAGCGAAGTAGCCGCCCGACCCACAATCCCACAAGGCACAATCAAATCGAAGAACCGCAAATCCGTAGCGACATTGAAGGCAAATCCATGCGAAGTAACCCAGCGGCTAATATGCACCCCAATCGCTCCAATCTTCTCCGCCCCTCCGCTCTGTGAACTCGGTGTTCTCGGTGTCAAATCCTTCGAAGTTTCCGCCGCCGGCGCCACCCAAACTCCAGTCTTCCCAACCTCGCGCCCAGCTTCAATGCCGAAATCCAGGCAGGTCCGAATCATCACCTCTTCCAGCATCCGCACATACCAAACCACATCCCGCCGAATCTCGCCGAGGTTGATCACCGGATACCCCACAACCTGCCCAGGCCCGTGATACGTAATATCTCCCCCGCGATTGGTCGCATGAAACTCCACGCCCTTCTGCGCCAAGACCCGCTCCGAAGCCAGCAAGTTCTCGCGGCTGCCGTTTCGCCCCAGCGTAATCACATGCGGATGCTCACACAGCAACAGCACATCCTCAGTCGCCTCCGCCTTCCGCGCCGCAACCAGCCTCTTCTGCAACGCGAACGCATCCGCAAAGCGAATCAATCCCAGATCGACGATGAGACATGAATTCATCGAGAGATAACCGTGGAAATACCCCCGAAACACTAGGCAGCGACTCTGTTGCGTTCAACTTTCAACTGTCGACTGTTAACTGCCCTCAAACCGCTCCTCAAACATTGATCTGCAACCCCTTCACGCTGGCAAACGCATCCCCCATTCCCTCCCAAACCGTAGGATGCGCATGCATCATCTCCATCATGTGCTCGACCGTCCCTTCCAGATGCAGAACGGCCGCGGCCTCCGACAAGATTTCCGTCGCCAGCGGCCCGATGATGTGGATGCCCAGCACCTCGCCATACTTTTCGTCCGAAACTACCTTAATAAATCCGCCGTGATTCCCCAGAATCGTAGCCTTGCTATTCCCCACAAAAGGAAACTTCCCGGTCTTCACCGCATAACCGGCTTCCTTGGCCTGCTTTTCCGTCAATCCAATCGACCCAATCTGCGGCTCACAATACGTAGCGTTCGGAATGCGCGTCTTCACGATCGGCGGAGGCTGCTTCCCCGCAATGTGCGTCACCGCCGCAATCCCTTCCATCATCGCCGCGTGCGCCAACTGCGGCAATCCCGCCACAATATCCCCGATCGCGTACAAACCCGGCTCATCAGTCTCCATATAAGGACCGGCATGAACAAACCCGCGTTCTAGTTTGGCCTTGGATTTCTCAATACCGCAATTTTCCGTCATCGGCTTGCGCCCGACGGCCAGCAATAGCTTTTCGGCCTGCAAAGTCTGCGCTTTTCCGTCTTTGTCTTTAAACGAAACAGTCACGCCCTTCGCGTCCTTCTTGACCGACTCCACCATGCTCTGCGTAAAAATCTGAATGTTTTTCTTGCGGAAGGTCTTATCCAACTCAGCGGAAATTTCCTCATCCTCGACAGGCACAACCCGCGGCAAAGCTTCCAAAATCGTAACCTGCGTCCCAAACGAATTATAGATGGACGCGAATTCCACGCCCACAGCCCCCGCCCCAACAATGATCAAAGTCTTCGGAATCGCCGGCAATTCCAGTATCGACCGGTTCGTCAAAATCGTTTTGTGATCTGGCTCGATCCCCGGCAGCGACCTCGCCTCCGACCCGCTCACCATCAAAACATTCGAAGCCTCAATCTGCGTCTTTTTCCCATCCTTCTCGACGCTGACCTTCCCCGGCCCCTCATATCGTCCCCAACCCTGCACCCACTCCACCTTATTCTTCTTGAACAGGAACTCGATTCCCTTGGCGTGTTTTTTTACGATCTTCTCTTTCCGCGCAATGATGTTGGGCCAATTGATCTTCAACCCGCTGACTTCAAATCCCAACTCCTCGCCATTTTTGAAATGATCGTAAACGTCCGCATGGTGCAGCAAGACCTTGGTGGGAATACAACCAACATGCAAGCAGGTGCCGCCAAGAAACGGATCCTTCTCCACCACAATCGTCTTTAACCCCAGCTCACCGGCGCGAATGGCCGACACGTACCCGCCCGGACCACTCCCGATAATCGCCACATCGTACTTAGCCACGCGCACTCTCCTTCGACAGTATCCCAGGCTCTGTATTGGCGGGCGGCAGCCGGCACTCCAGCGGACCCAGCGCCTTTGGACAGGGGAAAGCCGTCCGAGCTACCCGGCACGGACGACTCTAACTCACCGAATCTAACTCACCAAACCTCCAAATTTTAGCAGCCGCCCGACACCGCCGCAACTTGCCATCCCCGCTGACCGCCGCCCACGCCGACGGCCGCTCACTGCAGCCAGTCCGTTGTAGGGGCGGGGCTTGCCCCGCCCCGGCCGTCGCGTCTTGCTACAATCGCACGCAAGGGA